>Ga0256783_1000012_pt1 | contig 102281 bp, 97 predicted proteins | sample MC6MC0934MT_FD_189995 | JGI IMG/M metagenome (GOLD analysis project Ga0256783, IMG submission 189995) | Metatranscriptome of enriched soil aggregate microbial communities from Iowa State University, Ames, United States - MC6-MC0934-MT... | ecosystem: Environmental > Terrestrial > Soil >... | reverse complement strand
TGGTTCGCGAACAACGGCATTCGCTTCGTCATCGAGAGCAGCGAAGGCGTTGCCGCTGTCGGTCTTGTGACGGTCGGATGGGGATTGGGTCTCAGGGCTGCGGCATCGGCAGCGATGCTCGTTACGGCAGCGGCATTTCCTTTGGCCGTTATGCGGTCGCGAGAGAGCGGCATCGAGAGTGGCCAGCAACAGTTGATCGAAAACGGAGTTCTGCTGCTCGCGGTGCTCGTTCCGGCGACCGCCGGACTCTGGTCGATATCGACTCCGCTCGTTGGACTGCTGGTCGCCGAACCGTTCCGGGAGATGACCGCTCAGGTTCTTCCCTGGGCGATCCTGGCAGGCGCCGCGCGCAACATTCGCATTCACTTCGGTCAGCATATATTTTTGCTGCATGAGGAAACGACGAGAGCGCTTGCCACCGATGTTGTCGATGGCGTGGCGACCATGATCGGCGGCGCGATTGGCCTCGCTTATGCGGGACTGCCCGGCTGTATCGCCGGTGCTGCATGCGGCGCGACGGTCGGCCTCATGACCTCGCTCGTCTGGGGAGCGGTGCGGCATGGCTTTATTTTCCCGTTCGCTGATTTTCTGAAGATCACTGGTGCCGCGCTGCTCATGGTGTTTGCTCTCTCATTTTTGGACATTCGTGCCACGGTGCCGAGCCTCGCGCTGGCGATCGTCCTCGGAGCCGCGATCTACGCTGTGGCGATGGCGGCCCTTTATCCCCAACGAGCCCGGTCGTTCCTTGGCAAAATCAGGCAATTCAGCGGCGCGTAAACCATGACGCGCCGTGCGATATTTCGCTCGGCGTTCGCCGCTTGCATTGGCACGAACCTGGAATGGTAAGCGGTCGCGCGGGCGGATTGGCCCTATTCGGCGCACTGTCAGCGGAAGGGGCCCATGCAACACAGTCTAGCCGTTCTCCACTCGTTCGATCCCCTGGGCGCCAAGGTCGGCGGCCTCGAGACATTCGTCCGTGACATGCTTGGCAATCTGCCGGACGACTTCACGTTTCTGATGATCGGGGTCGATTCGACCGGCAAGCGCCCGCTCGGCCGCATTACGCGCGAAACGTTCCGCGGCAAGCAATTCGATTTCCTGCCGATCCTGCACTATTCCGATGAGAAAGCGCGCGAAGCCGCGACGCGCATCCGGGATTCGATCAACTTTCAGTTCATGCAGGGCTTGATGCGGCATTTGCCGGCGGTTCGTCGCGCACTGCGCGACAAGCCGACCAGCGTTGACTTGCAGCGCGTCGAGTACGCCACCATCGTTCGCGCGCTGGGCATTCCCTTTGCGCAGATGCTGCATGGCGAGGGAGCGCCGAAGCTGCAGATGGATTCGCTTTTGAAGAGCTATCGCTACCTTCACAACATCAACGAGTGGCTGGCCGTCAAAACGTGCGACGCATTCCTGTGCGTCAATCCGATCATCACCGAGCGCATTCGCGAAACCTACCCCGCGGACGCTGGAAAAATCGATACGCAATCGACCTGGGTCGATACCGCCACCTTTAAGCCGACTCCATTTCCGCGCGACGGGTTCCGCATCGCATTTGCCGGACGGCTCGACCTGTTCAAGGTTCCGTCATTGATGTTCAAGACGGTGGCGCGCGTGCGGGACAAGCTCGGCTCCGACGTCGCTTTCGACTACATGGGCACCAGCGATCCAACGCGCTTTCCCGAGTTCAAGGACATCGCCGGCATTACGACGCTGCACGGCTTCAAGAGCAGCTCAGGTGTTGCCGAGGTGCTGTCGAATGCTCACGCGGGAATACTCACGTCCGAGTTCGAAGGCATGCCGTTTTCGGTTCTCGAAAGTCTCGGAGCGGGCCGTCCGGTCTGCGCCATCGAGCTGCCGCAACTCGCGTCCGTCATTAAGCCGGGCGTCTCCGGCGAACTCGTGCCGCGCTCTGCGAGCGAGGACGACATGGCCGATCGTCTGGCGGATGCCTTCGTCACCACCGCGCAAAGCATCAGGAATGGAACGATAACTCCGGAAGGCGTCGCGGCGGAAATTTCCGAATTCACGCCCGAGCGCCAGCTGGCGAAGGTCTACGATCGTCATCGGCGCTTGCAACGTCTGCGTTTCGCAGGTGATGCGCAGTCTCGGGCTTTAGGCGGAACGCGGCGGCGCGTCGCTTAAGGCGCGCGCAATAGCATCCCAGGCAGGCTTTCTTCGGAAGTGGTCATCGTAGGGAAGCGGCCGCGCATCTTTGCGGACATCGAGATCGCCGTTGGACACAAAGTCCTTCATCCAGCTCGTACCGTCCGAAAGCTGCCATAGCTCGACGACTTTTACCGCCGGCAACTTCAGAACCTCGGTCAGATACGCGGTGTAGAGAGCTGCGACTTTAGCGTCGCGCTCAGTAATCGTTCCATCGAGGCCTGCATCATTGACGTCCATCTCGGTGAGATGGATCGCATATCCCATGTCGGCGATTTCCTGAAGATACGCCGCATACGCCGGAAAATCGTATCGCGCCGCCGTCCTCAGGTGGCTCTGGATACCGACGGCGTCGATGGGCGCGCCTTGATCCTTCAATCGCCGAAGAAGACCGAGCAGGCTGTCGCGGAAGGTTGCACCGTTATCGTCGTTCGTTTCCGTCTGCGCCTCGTTGAGAACGAGGGTGGCGGACGGAGCGAGCTTGCGCGCCAGATCGAACGATCGTTTGATGTAGCCTTCTCCGAGAGCCCGATAGAACGGACCGCCACGAAGATTGCCAGGATTGCCGTCCCATGGGCCGATCGGCTCGTTGACGACATCCCAATATGCCACGCGATTGCCGTAGCGCGTCATCACCGTCGCGATATGCGCCTCGAGCAATTCGCGCGCGGCGTCGTTGGAAAGCTCTTTGATCCAGTCGGGCAGAGCATCGTTCCAAATCAGCGTATGGCCGCGCACGCGCATATCGTTCGCCTCGGCGAAATCGACCAGACGGTCAGCGCCATAAAAATCGATTTTGTCGGGCGTCGGCCGAAGCGTTCCGAGCTTGAATTCCAGCTCGCTCGTTAGAATTCGTGCATCGCGAATGTACATCTTCGCGTAGTCGGCACCACGCGGGCCGTCGAGTTCGTGTGTTGCGAAGGAGGCGCCGAAAAGAATGCCTTTTTCTGCTGCGAGTGCGCCGAGAGAGCCGCTCGCATCAGGCTGCTTGGCCGTGGCGGGGCGCTGCAAAGCCAAGAACCCCGCCGCGCCGAAAATTCCGGCGAGCACGTCACGACGTGAGAGGGTGGCGCCGCTTTTGGTCATCACGCCCGGCCTTCGATCGCGGTATTTGCGAAGCCCCGATCGTCTTCGGCGAAAATTGTTCGCACAGAACGGAAATCGTCATCAGCCAGGTCATTCCAGCGCTCGACATTACGCATTGAACGCTCGGTCCAGGCTTGCCGCGACCCAGGCGTACTTAGAAGCGCCGTGATCGCGCTGGCGGCCTCGGCCGGGTTTTCCGTGCGAATGAATGTGCCGGACTGTGCCAGCACCTCGCGAAAGACCGGTTGATCCGGAGCGGCGACAGGGAGCCCGGCGAATTGCGCTTCAAGAAGCGGCAAGCCCAAGCCTTCATCATGCGAGGTGCAAAGATAAATGTCGGCTGCCTCCAAAGCGGCCTTCACATCCTCGGCCGCCAGATAGCCATGCACTGTGACGCCGGGATGCTCTGCGATGGCGGCTCCTTCATGCCCCCAGCCGGAGCGACCGATAATGTGCAACTCTGCATCGGAGTCGAAGTTGGCGCGGATTTCATCCAGAATGGCGAGCGCCGCGGCATAATTCTTCCTCGGTTCGACCGTTCCCATACTGACGATCTTTAACGGCGCCGGTTTGGCGGCGCTTCGGAAACGTTCAGACGCATCGAGCCCGAAGTGGTTTTTCACGGCGGGCCGGTAGAGCAAGATGCGCGCGTCCGGCCGAACATGCTCTGCGAGTTCGCGCGCCGTCTTCTCGGAATTGACGAAGAACCGCTTGAGGTGCCGAACCGCAATTGCGAATTGTGGCGCCATGTACAACCGCGCCTTGGTGCTGAGATCGGCCCGTCGCGTCAAAAGAAACGTGTCGTGGACATACAGAATCGTGCGCCCGGGAATGAGCGCGAAGAATGGCGATGGCGGAAACCCGGGAAATGCGAACTGAGCACGCGGGTAGAGGAAGGCGAGCAACGGCAGTAGAATTTGCTGCTTGAGGATCATCGACACCACGCCGCGCGCCCGGATCATCGTGAGCTCGGCGCCGTCGAAGCGTACTTTCTCGAATTGCTCGATGGCGACGCGCTCAATGCCGGTCACATGACGTCCGAGGTGGGTCAGGTCGATGAAAACGCGGTTCATCGTCTTTGCCTCACGTGGGTTGCTTGACGAGAGGGTCATTGACCACGGCGCTCGTCTCGGGTTGCGGCGACGGCGAGCCGCTCTCCCGCAAGACATCTCGGATCAGGGCTTCGTAAAGCGGGACGCGCTGAGCGAATGAAAAGGCGTCGGCACGCAGGCGTCGGGCCAACGGATCACCTGGCTCGTCGAGCGTATCGCGAATGGCATCGGCGAGCTGAAATTCATTGCGGCAGGCAACGATGCGGCCGAATTGGCCATGGCGCAGAATCTCCTGCGGCCCCTCGCAAGCTGTCGCAACGACAGGGAGGCCGAAAGCGAGCGCCTCGACGATCACATTCCCGAACGGTTCCGAGACGGATGACAGCACAAGGCACTTCGCCTTTGCGTAATAACTCCACGGCTCTTGGCTATATCCTGGAAGCTCGACGCGCGACTTGAGGCGAAGTCGTGCGATTTCCAGGCGTATCTCTCGCTCCTCGGGTCCTTTTCCAAGAATGACAAGTTTCGCGGATGGATGATCGAGTCGTGCGAATGCGCGAACGAGCGTGATGAAGTCCTTCTCCGCAACGAAGCGGCCCACCGCCAGCAGTATGGGCGCGCGTTCCTTCAACTCGACTTCGGTTGGTACGGGCGCCGACGCAGGGAAGAAGACCGGATTGAGGATCGTGGTGACGCGGTTCTTGCGGGCGCGCCACCGGTGGATCAGCTCTTGCTTCAGTCCATCGGAAACGGCGACCGTGCGATCGGCAATCGTTGTGAGAAGTGGCAAGCCAAGATAGCTGAGGAAGCTCAGCAGGCCGGTCTTCCATTCACGCGATCCGTGAAACGTCAGAACGGTTCGCACGGGAGAACGCGCCAGCGCTTTCGCAAGCATGAGTTTCAGGTTGGAGCCGCCAACCGCAGCCAGAGCAATGTCGGGCTTTTCGGTCCTCAGCAAACGCGCGAGAGCCAGAACCGACCGCCGATGGTTACGCCCGAGCGTATGGACGGGAATACGAGAGTCGAGATTACAGCGGTTTTCGGAAGCCTCGAAATCCTGTGCAAAGATGACGTCGAAGCCGCGCGCCTTGATCGCGCTTGCGAGGCACGACCACAGCCGCTCTCCGCCGCCGTCGACCAGCCCCGGCACATAGAATAAAACTTTAGCAGACATGAAGGGGGACCATCTGTTTCGGCTTTGCAGGCTGATGTTGGGTGCAGGTATCGGACATGTTCACACCGCTAAATCCGTTCGCGTGCGGCTGGTGTCCGTATCGGCGTTAAGAGGATGTCACCGAGAAGCAGAGCGCACTGCGCGTAGCGCCACGCAAACCGGCGCGGATTGGTTGCGAGACGCCACAGCCATTCGAGCCCACTTCGTCTGAGACAGCCCGGCGCGCGAACTTGCGAACCGGCAACGAAATCGATCGCCGCGCCGACGCAGAGCATACCGCAGGACAGTCCCTTTTCCCGTGCCCGTTGAGCGAAAATCTCTTGCTTCGGCGCCCCGAGCGCAACGATGCACAGACGTGCTTCCGACGCGGCGATCTTGGCTATGGCTGCGTCGGCTTCGGCACCGCCCGGATCGAATTTGATCGACGGCGCGAGCATGCCGGCAATTTTCAACAATCCATCCGAGTGCTCGTCGAGTTTTTTCGCGGCCTTATCCAGCGTTTCCGGCGAAGCTCCGAAAAAGAAGACCGGCAGCCCATCATTCGTCGCAGCATCGAGCAGCGGCATCAGCATGTCGGCTCCCGTTGCACGTTCGATGCTTCGGTTCTGCCATCGGGCCAGCCACGCGACGGGCCACCCGTCGGCCGTGACCACATCGGCATTTCGATAGGCGTTGCGAAATGCTTCGTTCGTTCGCAGTTTCGCGAGATGGTCAAGGTTGAGCGTAAACACGCTAAAGGCTTTTCCGTCGCGTGCTTTCTCGATGATGGCCGCAACGGCAGCGTCCAGGTTTGGCGCAGTGATGCCCCAGCCGTCGACGCGCGCAAGTGGGGAACGGAGTGTTTGCGCCATAATGGACTCGCGGATGATTGAACTCCCTGAAGGGGAGCAAAATCCATGCCCGAGCCCGGATCAGGCAGGCCTGCCGTGAAGCTCAGCGAGAGCGACGTAATGTCCGCGTCTCGTAACGCGGGAAACAGGATCCGCTTGCGGAAGGCGAAGCAGGGTCATGATGAAAAGCACGAGCACGGCAAAGATCGTCGATTTCGCGGACAGGCTGACGGACGTCGATGCAACCAGAAAGAAAAAGATCAGCACCCAGATCGTGCCCGGCCGTGCCGCCCGCAACAGATCCCAACAAAAAAGGAACAGCGCCGCGAAGAATGCGAGGCTTGGAATGAGCCCGTAGTCGAGCACGAATGATACCCAGAAACTCTCGATGCCGAAATCGAGGCCGAAGATGCGTTTCAGCGTGGCCAGTTGGTCCGCATCGGGGACGAACAACAGCTGATACCACGATAAGTAATGGAACAGCTCGAACATCGCGATACGTGTGCTCGCGCTGCCTTTGTCATCGACGAAGCGTTCCAGAAATTGCGCAAAGAAGCCCGCTTCCGTGAGCGTCAGAACGACAAGAGATACGATCGGCACGAGAAGCAAGCCGATCAGAACCGTCATCTTGTCAAACCGCGCACCACGAAGGATGCGAATCGCGCCCAGCACGGCGAGGCACGCGAGGAGGGCCAGCAAGATGACGGTCGACGCACGGCCGCCAAACACGACCATAGCTGCCGAATTGACGATGAAGCACAACGCCGCGATCGGCTTTGGAAGATCGTCGCCGCCCCCGATAGCCATCGCGAGCAGATAAGCTCCCGTCAAACTGGCATTGGCGAGGGGATGCCCGAGCAGCGCCGTAGATCGCCAATCGTCGCTGATCACGACGCCATTGGCAATGAGCGGAGTCAGGCGATCGCCAGTGATGAATTCGCCAATTCCGATGATCGCATTCAGCAGCAACAGCGCATGGATCAGCCATACCAAGTGCCGGGCGCGCGTCTCGCTGATGCCTTTGAACAGGTAAAAGACAATGACCGGAGCGATGAACGTGTCGATGAAACCCGTGAACGGAAGTCTCACGATTTCGATTGAGTAGCCGATCATGAGGCCGATCATGGCGACGAAGATCGCCGTGCGCGGATTTTGATTCACAATGTCGTGCAGGGACCGAAGCGGATTACCGCGCGCCAGAAGTGCCGCCGCCAGAATGACAGCTGCGATCAGCGTCGCTGGATGAATTTTCTCAAAGACATTGCCCCCGGATTCTTCATAGTTGAAACCGAGCTTCAAAAGCGTCAGCGTCGAGATCGTCAGATACAGAGCAGTCACGACGAGCAGGCCGAACCCGAACATCCCGCTGTCGGGCGTCAAGGGCTGATTGCCGAGCCGTAAAATTTTACTCATCGCCGCGAGCCTTCTCGTCATCGCGATCAGGCCGCGCCGCCCTGCGACATCGTCAAGACCGTGCCAGTCAGGCGACGGCCGGCGGGCTCGAGAATCTCCATCGCGTGGGCAACTTCGCTGCGCGTCGTGGCGCCGGAACGCCCGACGAACAGCACCTGGTCGGCTGTCGGCAACAGGCTGACGGCGGCCTCGTCGTCCAGAATTGTTCCGGCATCGATGAACACGAGGTCGTAATTTTGGATGAGTGCGTTGAGCCCGGTGATCAGGCGGCCACGCTGCTGCGTTTTCAGTTTGCGCAAATCGGCAAGGGCGATCGGCAAAAAGGCGAGCCCGGATCTCTTGTCGTGCGTTGTAATTTGATCGAGATGCTCCTTGCTATCGAGAACCACGATATTGGTCGGCTTTAACGTCGTCGCGAAGATTTTCGACAAATCAGGATTGATCGACGTCGCATCGACGAGGAGAACGCGATCGCCGGAAAGAGCGGCTGCGTAGGCGGTGGCGAGCGCCGTCGCGGACGTGCCGGCACCCCGTCGTGATGATGCCAACATGACAGTATGCGGACGGCCGGGCCGCTGCTGCGTTTTGATTTTCGCTAGCGTCCTCAAGATCGCTTGGCGATAGAGGGCGTCGTCGCGCCCGGTCATATCCGAGATCGCCATCAGGAGATCGCTGAATTGTGCCGCCTTCGGAAGATCGCCCGCGAGCCCGAGCCGCTGCCGCGATCGACGGCGCGATGTCTCCAGCCTGGGAATTGCGGAAACGTTAGCCAGCCCCGTTTCATGAGCCAGGTCTTGCGGCGTGCGTACGCTCTTGTCGAAAAGATCGGCGATGAGAGCCGAGGCTAGGCCCGCGCCGAGCCCGCCGATCAAACCCAGCCCAAGAATGAGCAGCGGGATCGGTCGCGACGGTCGGGTCGGCAGCGACGGCGGCGTGATGATGCGTGCGTCCGGCGCCGAGATATTTTGCTGTTCCTGTGTTTCCTTGGCGCGTTGCAGGAAGAGCTTCATCAATTCGCGGCTCGTCGAAACATCCTGTTCCAACTCGCGCGCCTTGATCTCTGCGGTATTGACGCGGGTGACTTCTTCCTTCGTCTTTTCGATCTGAGCGCTGAGATCGCGCTCGCGATTGACGGCGACATCATAGTCGCTCGCCGCCGCGGCCGCGACGCGCTTCAATTCGGCGTTGATCTGTACTTTGACCTCGGCCAGCTGCGAGCGCACGTCGATCATGACCGGATGGCGGGTTCGTAACTGCGATGCCAAAGCGGCTTCCCGGCGCGCCACCTGCGCATATTGCTCGCGTAATTTTTGAACGAGGCCCGATTTGATAGCGTCGGGCAGGGTGCTCGGATCAGCTCCCGATTTCAACGTCTCGCGGATTTGATCGTAGCGGGCCTTGGCCTCGGCTTTCACGGCGCGTGCTGTCGCAAGCTGCTCGTTGAGCTTCGCGAGTTGTTGTTCGCTGAGCAGGTTGGTGCCGTCGGTTGTGAGAATTCGATTGGCGCGCTTGTAATCGTCATACCGTGTCTCGGTCGCCCGGACTTGCGCGCGCAATTCTCCGAGACGCGCATCAATAAGAGCGTTGGCGCGCTTGGCGTTGGCACTTTTTGCTGCCGTCTGGTCGGCGAGGTAGGCATCCATGACCGCTTGCGCCACCCGGGCCGCCTTGGCCGGAGACGATGCCGAGACCTCGATGTCCACGACATATGTCTTTTGGGCCCGTTTGACCGTGATCGAATCCGCAAGGGAATTAAGCGCCAGCGTCGCAGCTTCCGGCGTTGCGGGCCGATGGATGACAAGACCTTTGAGCTTTGACAGGAATCCGGGTCGGTACGTGGGGGCATACTCGGGATCGTCCGTCAGATGCATCGACGTCACGACGCGCCTGAGAACGGACTCCGAAGTGATGATGGACGCTTGGCTTTCTACGAGGGCGAGATCGGTGCCGTAGCCATCCGGCGTCGGATCGTCTGATACAACCTTGCGATTTCGCGGATCGATGAAAAGCGAGGCAGAGGCCGTATAGACCGGCTTGGCCAGGGCGAGATAGACGCAGCTCAGACTGACGGCGATGAGCGTCGCCAGGATGATTTTCCGGACATGCCGCCGGAGAATTTCGAGGAAGCCGCCGAAGTCGGTATCTCCCGCGCTCGGGCGCGCCTGGGCGCCGGGATAACCTTCAGCAACACGACTGACTTTCGGCATTCCCACGACCCGATCACCGCCCGGTGAAAATGGCGTCGTAGGTGCGAGGCGCGCTCGCGCTTCCGATTGTGCCATTTTGCATCCTCAAGCGTACTAAAACCAAACGTCTCTGCCGGGTGTTCACGAACACCGTCCAATTCGAGGGCGATTGCTGCAAAGGTCCCGGCCGTAGGCGAAACAGACTGCAATCGCTATGCCTCGAATTCTGCGGCATTTTTCTTGAGGTGCATGCAACCGACACGATGCCGGGAAATGGCCGGTTTAGGCCGCGGCCAGCACGGCGTTAGGATTAAGAAACCCTTAACGTCGCGATGACGCGATGATCGGGCGCACGTGAAATTCCCCAAATGGCATGGAGCGGCCCACGAAATGCAATGGCGCTTCCCGGTGGTTCAACGAGGCCGCCGTGGAATCGCAGGGAATCTGAAAAGTGTTTGGCAATGCATATCGGCTGACATCGAACAGCGATGTCGGATCGCCTCGCTTCGCATTAACTCTGAATAGCCTGACGTGTACCGCTTTTGCCGTCGAGTGCATCGGGATCTTGACGATCGCGATCCTCACCGGCGTCGCCTATCATTATGCAGCGTACGGTTATCCTGGCTCGTTGGCGACTTACGGCGGCGTCGGCGGACTCGTGGCGCTGGGTTATGGCCTGACGTTCCTCATTCGCGACGAATACTCTGTCGAAAGCATCCTTGAAGGGCGCCGAACGCCGGGTCAGCTTCTGATCGCCTGGAATCTTGTCTTCGTCGCGCTCGCGGTCATCGGATTTCTGACCAAGGACACGCAGACCTATTCTCGTGGCTGGCTTGTGCTGTTCTATCTGTTGGGATCAATCGGAATTCTGTTTCTCAATTCCGCGATCGTGCGCGGACTGGAACATCTCGTTGCCGTCGGCTGGGTACGAGCGCGCAAGCTGATGCTGGTCGCGACGGACGCCGATCTCGCGGTATTGGAAGAAGAGACCGTGGCAAGCGCGCCGGGTTTCGCTGTCGCGGCCCGTGTCGTCATCGGGAAAGACGGGCTCGCGTCACGCGAGGCGGAAAAAGTGCTTGAGGCTGCGGTGGCCAATGCTCGTCTCATCGGCGTCGAGGATGTCTTTATCTCAAATTCGCTGTCCGGGCATGAATTCCTGGAGAGAACCGTGCAGGCATTCAGCGCATTGCCTGTCGCTATTCACCTCAACGCCGGTGGATTTATCGGGCGCTTTAAGCATGCGCGCGTGCTCCGTTTCGGAACGGCAACCGCGCTGTCCTTGACGCGCACGCCCCTCGGACCATTTGAGGCGATGGCGAAGCGCGGTATCGACGTTGTCGTGTCGGCCGTTGCGCTGATCTTGTTAAGCCCGCTCTTCGCTTTGATCGCGCTTGCGATCAAATGCGACAGCCACGGCCCGGTGTTTTTCAAGCAGCGGCGGCGCGGCTACAACATGGCGGAGTTCCGTATCTGGAAATTCCGCACCATGACGACGCTTGAAGACGGCGACACGATCAAGCAAGCGGCCGAAGGTGATGCCCGTATTACGTTCCCCGGTGCATTCCTGCGCCGCTTCTCCCTCGATGAGTTGCCCCAGCTGATCAACGTTCTGAAGGGCGAGATGTCTCTGGTCGGGCCGCGTCCACACGCCGTCGCGCATGATCGATTTTTTGAGCGCCGCATCGCCGGCTATCCGAGGCGACTCAATGTCAAACCTGGGATCACGGGCTGGGCTCAGGTGAACGGCTTTCGCGGAGCGACCGACACCGATGAGGCGATGCAACTCCGGGTCGAGCACGACATATTCTATATCGACAACTGCTCGGTCGGGTTCGATCTCTACATTCTGCTGCTGACATTGGTGTCGCCGAAAGCAAGCCAGAATGCGCGTTGAGCCTCCAGACGAGGGCAAAACAAGGGAATTTCGCGGGTTTGGCAGGCACAGATGCTACGCCACGGTCAAAATCGGCATCGCGAAAGCGAACAGGCATGCCGTTAAAAGGATCTTCAGCTAATCTTGTGAACGATTCTGGTGCGCAGGCGGTGTGTGTTAGCACCCGCTTCGTCGTGACCAACTAGGAGATGTCCATGCAGGTGAAGTCCTTGATGGCAGTCGCTGCGGTGGCGGCAGGATTTTGCACGGTCGGCCAGACCGCCTTTGCCTTCGATGCTCTGCACCGGCCCGACTTGCGTTATCACGAGTTTGATCCTTACAAGGCCGAGCAGCTCGATAGCTACTACCACTACTATTACGACCCGCGCGGCTGGTATCCCTACTATAACTCGGGCGAGTGGGGCCGTCCGGTGATCAACCGGTTTCGCGGAGAGTTGCCGCCCTATTACGCCTCTTGGGGCGCGAACAAGCGCCGTTACCGCCATGTCGAATGGCATCGGCGCCATTACGGCGGTCACCGCCGCGGCGACTGGTAAGACGTCGTCAGTCGGCGACACGGCAGCGCCGCAGGTTTTGCGCGCTCACGCCATGTTCATCTGACATGTGCAAGACCTAGTCATGCGATGAGCTGAGTCGATTGGCTTACGCTCATTGTGTGCATTCAAATTCCGTGTCGGGCGGCGCTCGCCGCCACGTGCGTGGGATGGAGGTCTTGATGAATAAACTCGTAAACGCGCTGATGGCTGTGACGGTCGCCGCAGGTATGACGATGGCGTCGGCACCCGAAGCGCAGGCTTGGCGCGGCCGCGGCGTCGGTTTGGGGGTCGCCGCCGGTATCATCGGTCTTGGCGTAGGCGCCGCAATCGCCGACGGTTATCGTGGTCCGCGTTATTACTCGCGCTACGACGATGGTTGTTTCCGGGGACCGCGGGAATGTCATTGGACGCACAGGCGCTGCTTCGAGAACGACTACGGTGACACGATCTGCCGTGGCGGCCGCTACATCTGCGAGCGTCCGCTGGTCTGCGACTAAGTCCGTCGCTTTCTAAGAAACTCAGTACATGGCCGGAGCGGCGTCGTCGCTCCGGCTTCTTTATTTTCGCCGAGCCAGCATCGCGGCATAAAGGCCGATCGCGGCTGCATTCGAGACATTAAGGCTGGCAACCGGGCCGTCCGTCGAAATGCGGACCAGCGCATCGCACGTCTTGCGCGTGAGTTCGCGAAGTCCCTTGCCTTCGGATCCCATGACGAGCGCCGTCGGCCGCGACCAGTCGAGATCCTCGATCGCTTGTTCGGCGGCGCCGTCGAGGCCGACAATCGCGAAGCCGGCCGATTTGAGCTCGTCGAGCGCCCGTGCGAGATTTGCGACCTGCGCAACCGGAATGAGTTCGAGTGCGCCCGACGCCGATTTGGCGAGGACGCCGTTGAGCGGCGGACTATGCCTCCGCGTCATGACGAGACCGCTGGCGCCGAACACGGCCGCCGAACGCAGGACAGCCCCGACGTTGTGCGGATCCGTCACCTGATCGAGCACGATCAGCGGCCGTCCACCTGATGTACGGGCGAGGTCTTCCCAGTCCGGCTCGGGCAACGGCTCGGTTTCGAGCATCGCCCCTTGATGCACGGTGTCGGCGCCAAGCAAGCGATCGAGGTCGCGCGGAGTCACCCGTTCGATCGGGGCGCCGATGGTGCCAACGGCCTCGAGCAGGCGGCGCTCGGCATTCTCGGTCAGCAGCAGGCGATGAACGCGCCGCGCCGGGTTCTTCAGCGCCGCTTCGACGGCATGCAGGCCGAACAAGCGAATCGGACCATCGGCATCGCTTTCCGGCGGTCCGTTCCGGTGTTCTCGATGCGGCTTGGGCTTGTTGCGGCCGTGGCCACCGGCATGATCGCGGGAAAATCCCGAGAAGGGCCTTTTCTCGCGCCACGGCTTTTTGAACGGTTCTTTTGGCAGGTGCGTCACTCGTTAACAGGCTAGGCGATTGGCACGCCCGTATAGGCGAAACTCGGGCCCCGAACGCTGCGCAACTCGGCGCAGTCCATCGACTTTGCCGCTTTTCCGATTGACAGGGAAGGCCCCCATGAAGATAACGCGAACGAAGGCCCTGCCGCCGATCGGCAGGGCGCTTTCATTTGGGCGGGGCCGCAGGCCTGACGCCCCGGGGAGAGGTGCCCGAGTGGCTAAAGGGGACGGACTGTAAATCCGTTGGCTTCGCCTACGCTGGTTCGAATCCAGCCCTCTCCACCAACCTCCACCCCCACGCGACAGCGTTCGGCTTTCCGGAAAGTCCGGGATCGCATATCGGGATACGCCTTTTCGCCGATCTGTGGGGTATCCCTTCAAACCTGCGACCCTAAAAATCAAGTTTGGTCTCGCACAGTTTCGGGCTTATGGAGTCGACATGCCGTCGAACTAGGACCGCTCGGTCCGCCGCCGTGTCGCATAGGTCGAATGCCATGGATGATGCTTCGCGCACTCCGGCAGCCGTAACAACGGGCGAAGAAAATTCGCCAGCGACTCATTCCGCATTATTGCGGCCTGCCGTGTGGTTCGCTGTCCTGGCGATCGGGTTCGCGTTGGTCTACGCGCTCTTATTGGCACGTTTTGATCTGTGGAAGTCGCCCAGCGAAACGGAGTACGGCGCACTTTCGAAAGATGCGCGGGCCTGGCTCTATCTCCAGCCTCTGCATATCGACCCCGTCGATGATTCACTCCGGATGCGCATCAGCGTCGTGCCCGACCCGTCTCTTGCTGATCCTGCAACAATTGCCGATCGCGATTATCTTCTCAAGATTAGCCGGGGCAAGCAGATCGAGCACGTTGAGATACGAGCCAACCAACCGCTTCCCGAAGTCACCTTCGACATTGATCTGGATGAAGGAGATATTCGCGACTATCCGTTGGATCACTATCTGGCGACGATAGGATTTTCGGCAAGCGAGCGGACTCAAGATGGTCGGGAGCGTTTGTTGCCGATCCATATCACCGCCTGGGAGGGCATCCTGGGCTTCAGCGTTACGGGTCATAACGCGGTGACGCAGCGGCCCGGCGAAATTCGGCTCCAGTTCTCGGTCCGCCGCTCAGGAGCTGTCGTGTTTTTTGGGATTGCGATCTATGCCGCCATGATGGTGATGGCGATTTGTGTGCTGGTCGTCGGCGTCCTTTTATTTCTAGGTGTACGAAGCATTGATGTTGCGTTGCTTGGTGCGTTTGGCGCCATGATCTTTGCACTTCCGGCATTGCGCCACGCATTGCCGGGCGCTCCGCCTTTGGGCGTCCGCGCCGATATTCTCATCTTCTTTTGGGCAGAGCTGGTGGCCATAATTGCGCTGTGCCTTTTCGTCTTGGCCTGGGTACGTCGCGGCCCAAGACCCACAGCTTAGTCGCCCTGGTTTCGGTTCATGCGCGCAGATACGGCTGGTCGTTTGCCGCATCCGGCCGCATTCCAAAAAAATGGCGCAGATCTTTCGATCCGCGCCATGGCCTTCAAATCCCGCACGAGGCTACGGCAGAGCCCAAACGGTCAACGAGCCGCCGAGAGCCGTGTAGTTGGCGAGGGACGTGTAGCCGCCCACCGCGCCAAGCCCATCGGTCGGATTCGTCAGTCCCGCGGCGAGGCCGATGCCGGCCCATCCGCCGACGCCCGAGAAGACGCCGATGTATTGCTTGCCGTTGTGTTCGTACGTAAACACGTTGCCGATGACCCCGGACGGCGTCTTGTATTTGTAAAGCTCCTTGCCGTCCTTCTGATCGACACACTTGAAGTAGCCTTCGAGCGTGCCGTAGCAAGCGATCCCGCCGGCCGTTGTGAGCGCACCTGACCAGACCGAGAACTTCTCAGGGTTCGACCACACAATCTTACCCTTGCTGGCGTCCCAAGCGATGAAGTTCCCCATGTGGCCCTCCTGGCCTTTCGGCGGGTACATCGAGACCGTCGCTCCGACGTAGGGCTGGCCCGCCGTGTACGAGACCTTGAACGGCTCATAATCCATGCACACGTGGTTGGTCGGCACATAGAAGAGACCCGTCAACGGCGAATACGAAGCCGGCTGCTCGTCCTTTGCGCCGAGCGCCGCGGGACAGATGTCCTTCGTGTTGACATCTTGGCCGCCGTGGAACGGCGATTTGGCATCAACCACCTTCGGCCGCCCGTAAGTTGCGCTCTTGGGATCGAGGTCGATGCCCGACGTCCAGTTGACGACCGGATCGAACTTCTCCGCCACCAGTGGAATGCCCGTCTTGCGGTCCAGAGTGTAGGCAATTCCATTGCGGTCGAAGTGGATCAGCACGTCATGCTTCTGGCCTTTGACGTCGAGGTTATCGACCAGGATCATCTCGTTGACACCGTCGTAGTCCCACTGATCGAACGGCGTCATTTGATAAGCCCACTTTGCAACACCCGTGTCGGGGTCGCGAGCGAAGATGGTCATGGTCCACTTCTGATCGATAGGCTTGCCGTCCGGACCTGCACGTTGCACGGAGTTCCACGTGCCTGGATTGGCCGTCCCATAGTAGATCAGGTTGAGCTTGGGATCGTACGAGTACCAGCCCCAGGTCGAACCGCCGCCGATCTTCCACTCATCGCCATTCCAGGTTTTCAGTGAGCTGTCCTTGCCGATGGGTTTGCCGAGCGACGTCGTTTTTTCCGGGTCAACAAGGATGTCGTGATCCGAGCCGGTGGTGTAAGCGCGCCATGCGAGCTTGCCATCCGAGATGTTATAGGCCGTCAGGCGCCCACGTATCCCGAACTCGGCGCCCGAGATGCCGACGATGACCTTATCCTTGACGATCAGCGGCGCGCTTGTGCCAGTCTCGCCCTTCTTCGGATCGCCGTTGACGACTTTCCAAAGCTCCTTGCCAGTCTTGGCATCGAGCGCGACGAGCGTGGTGTCCGCCTGATAAAGGAAAATTTTGCCATCAGCATATTGGACGCCGCGATTGACGGTATCGCAGCACATGACGGGAATGACGGAAGGATCCTGCTTGGGCGAGTATTTCCAAACGATCTTCTGTTCATCATCGAGATTGAGCGCATAGACGATATTCGGAAACGGCGTCGTCAAATACATCATGTTGCCGATGACGAGTGGCGATCCCTCATGGCCTCTGAGGACACCAGTCGAGAAACTCCATGCCGTCCGCAGCGAGCCGACATTTTTCGTATTGATTTGATCGAGCTTGGAGTATCGCTGATTGGCATAATCACCTTGCTGCATAGCCCAGTTCTGCGGATTTTTGACGGCTTTCAGCACGCTGTCATTCGCCAGGGCTGGTTGCGCAGCGAGGGCGAGAAGGCCCAGCCCGCAAGTTATCGTGGATATTCGCATTTCTTTCTCCATAACGCAGTGCTGCCCGTCAGCCGATGGAAGTGAGGCTCGGCCCCGCGCTATCCAGAAGCGCTGAAATGGCCACCTCGAATTGGGAGAGGAAGATTGGTATCTTCGATTATTTGAGCGATATGGCGTTGGTTTCTCCTGCATAGCTCACGCGCCAAATTCGCCCCTGAACCTCATATGTCTTTCGCTTTTTGAGATTAAAGCCATGCTCCGCAACTAAACATACATTCAAAATACATTTTTTCGTGACAGGGCTTCGTCGGCTCTATGAGTCGCCGAATCCAGATGCGCGCGTAGAGCCGGATTTGCTGCGGTTTGCACATCATCTAACTGTTCTGTCGCGCCCGCATATAAACATTCATTGACAATCTATATTTACGGGCGCACCTTGTTTGCAGGCTGTATCACGCTCGTCGAAAGGAGCAGCCTGTGCGGCGTTTGCGTGGTCGAGATTCTGCAGGCTGGCGGCGCTTCAATGGTTTCCTGCATCGCTAGTCGAAATACGTATCGCTAGAGGACGTATGGAGGAGCGCAACCGGATGTCGATGATCCCGAAAGAAATTCCGCCGGGACTTGAGGCCTATGCCAGATCGCCGGATTTCACGCCCGATGATCTACCCCCGCGCTTGCAGACGGCGCATTCGACCAAGGCCGGCACCTGGGGACTTCTCCGGGTTCTCGAAGGCAAGATTCTTTATCAACTGGAGTCCCCATACGAAGGCGAGCAACTGGCCGCCGCCGGTGAATGTATCGTCATCGAATCGGAGGTGCCGCATCACGTCGAGTTCGTCGAGCAAGGTCGCTTTTTTATCGAATTTTACCGGCGCGCTGATATGATTTGAGGATGAGAATCCGATGCATGTCAAAATTACAGACGGCGATATCGTGGTTGATGCCGCGCTGATAGCCGAGGTGTTAGACATTCCGCTCGATGACGTGCGGACGCTCATGCATGCCAAAGAAATTACCACCATTTGCGAAAAAGGCGTCGACGCGGATGAGGGTGAATACCGGTTGAGTTTCTTCTCTCGTAGCCGCCGTGCATATCTTTACGTCGATACGGGCGGGCGCATATTGCGGAGGTCGATCATCGACTTTGGCGCACGCCCTTTGCCCGCCTCGATGCATGGCGCTCGAACTGGCGGTTGAGCCAGGCGGCTTCCCGCAATGGCGAAACCGATAAATTGAGGATTGGGGAATTGAAACTCTCTCTTTACGCCGACTACGCGCTCCGCGTTTTGATGTTTGCCGGCCTGAAAGGCAACGAAGATCTGTCGACGGTGAGTGAAATTGCCGACCATTTTGATATATCGCGAAGCCACTTGACGAAGGTCGTGCACGAGCTCGGCAAGCTCGGATACATCGAGACGATTCAAGGCAAGAACGGCGGCTTCCGGCTCGGGAAAAAGCCGAAGCAAATTAACATCGGTATGGTCGTTCGCAAAACAGAGAAGGACTTGGCCGTCATAGGCTGCCTGCAAGAAGCCAACTATTGCCCCATCCAGCCGTCGTGCGTTCTGCGGCGCGCATTGAATGAGGCAACAAATGCTTTCCTCTCTATCCTCGATGCCTATTCGCTGGAGGATCTACTTCGGCCGTCGCATTCGCTCGCGAAGTTGCTCGCAATTGACGCGGCCCATGAATGACGCGCATTGGCGACTTGCAAACTCAAGCGGGCGCAAACAGCGTTTGAACTTAGGCAGATTGTCCAATTACCAAAGCGCCGTCGGATCCCCATATCATTGATGGGCGCCGCTCCCAGAGGAGGTTTCCATGTCTGATTCGATGTATCCGACGGCTGTTCGCGAACTCGCGCAAAAACGCCGGGAGCTGACGCCGGAAACAGAGACCGCCTTTCAAGCCTTCAGCCAGCAAGTGTTCGCGGACGGCGCGTTACCCGTCAAGATGAAGCAGATCATTGCCGTTGCCGTGGCGCACGTCACGCAATGTCCCTACTGCATCAAAGGGCACACGAAGGCGGCCATGCGGCATGGCGCGACGGAGAAGGAGCTTGTCGAGGCAATTTGGGTCGCGGCGGAAATGCGCGCCGGAGGTGCCTACGCCCATTCCGTCCTCGCGCTCGATGAAATAGCGAAAACATCAGCTTCGCCAACTGTCCAGAAATGATCGGTGGGGTGCGGTCGTCCGTCAGAACGGCGACCATCCGTGGCTGCCCGCGACCGCGCCGAGGATCGTCACGACGCTGAGTATCAGCAGAACCCAGTGCGCCCGATGGAGGCGGGCGAAGGCGGCCTCCGGCTGAGCCGTCGCCCATCGGCGAAAGTAGCGCGGTAGAATGAATGGCTCGGCGACAAACAGGAAGAAGGCGAACAGGAGCCATAGGCAGACCATGGCATGCATCCACCAGAACGTGGCCGATTGGAAGCGATCCCAAAGATCGAGACGCCATAGCATATAAAGGCCGCTGAGCCCCACAACGATGACGGCGAACCGCGCCTGCCACACGAAGCGGCGCTCAATTGCGTCGAAGGCGTGGAGACGACTGTCACCGAGATCGCCACGGCGGACGGCCGGAAGCATGACCGTTGTCGCCATCGATACGCCACCGATCCAGATAACCACGGCCAGCACATGCAGGGCCCGCGCGATGGCAATGTCTTCCATGTCGGTAGACCTTCTCTTCGACCGCGCTCCGCGCCAATGGCGGGAGAGGGGTCACTTCTTCGGCGCAGTCGTCTGATCCTGAAGCGGCTGACTGCTATATGTTGGTGAATGCGCGAATTCCGCCGGGACATCCCACATGCGCGCGGCGTACCAGACCGCCCAGGCAATGATGAATAACGTCATCACCCAAACCCAGACCGGTATGGACGAGCGCGCCTCGGCACGGCGTGGATCGAACGGATCGTCGACGCTGAACGCATCGACAGTGAAACGGACTTCGCCGCGGCGAATGGCGTGAGGGCGCAGCCCGGAGACGACGATGCCCGGACCATTATGCACCACGAACGGGATTTCCTTGACGCCCTCGTGTCCATGCTCGTTCTGAGCGCGGATTGTCAGCTTGTGAGGGCCGTCCGCCAGGCTGCTCGTATCGAACGAGACCTCACTGCGGAGTTCCTGATCGGCGATCGGCTGCGTCTCGTCGTCCAAATAAACACGTACGCGCGCATTTTCCATTGACTCACCTTTGCCCTATCGGTCGTCGCGCAGGATATCGTATTTCGGGTGGTGCCGATCCTTTTCACCGGGGCGAAACAGCATCCAGAACATTGCAATGAAACATCCGATGGTGATCGCTCCGGACATCGCAATGATGATGAGATTGCCGAGCAACGGCCCTGCCATGTGATGATCCATGATGGTCCTCACTTGCCCTTGGCGCGTTCGGCGGCGACATCCTGCGCCGTCACGAGCTTGCCGTGATTGCCCCAGGAGCTACGCTCATAATTGATGATGTCGGCAATATCGGCATCGCTAAGCGTGCTGCCGAATTCCGGCATCGCGCTCTCGTATTTGACGCCGCCGACCGTAGCGCCCTCCAGACCGAACAACACGGCATGCATGTGCGTGCTGGGGTTCGCGTCGTTGACCGCCGCGTTGCCTTTGAGAGCCGGGAAAGCACCCGGCAGACCTTCGCCGGATTCCTGATGGCAGGCCGAGCAATTGGCGCTGAATAGCTGCTTGCCTTTGGCGGAGACTTGCGTTGCCTCGGCGGCAGGAGCGTTTGCTGCTTTGCCATTGGCAGGGGCCGTCGAAGCCGCCGGCGCGTGAGGTTCCGCCGGCTTGGCCATGCCGGCAGCCGCTTCGCTCATCGGCAGGGGAGGCTGCTTCAACGACATCAGATAGGCCAATAACGCCTGCGCCTCAGGCTTTGGCACGACCACGCCATGCGCCGGTGCGTAAGCCTTGGGCAGCGGCACCGGGCTCGCGCCAGCCGGGGCTTTGTCCACGACGTCAAACATCCAATCGAAGGACGGCATGATAGAGTCAGGCACCACCGCACGTGGATTGTAGAGGTGGATGTATTGCCATACCGCGCTTGGCTGGCGTGCGCCGATATTGGAAAGATCGGGGCCGGTGCGCTCCGAGCCGAGCAGCTCCGGCGTCTGATAAGCAAAATCGCCCGGCGCGGATGGACGTCCAAACACCTTGTCCTGCGCCAGCGGACGGACCTGTTGCGTGTGGCAATAGCTGCAGCCGTTGGCAACGTAGACGTCGCGGCCTTCCGCTTCGAGCGGCGTGAGCGGTTTCACGCCGGGACCGGGAGGTGTGCGCGAAAGCATGATGCCGGGGAAAACGCCCATCAACAGCGCCAGGCCTGCATAGACCAGCGTCGATCCACCAGCGATGAGCACGAGCTTGTTCATGCCGCGTCTTCCGCAATCTGCGCCGGCATCGGCGCGGGCTTGGCGCTTGGGCCGTAGGTCATCTGCCAGACGTTCCAGGCAAAAACGAAGTGGCTCAGGAACATGAGCAAGCCGCCCACGCCTCGCCAGACATAAAACGGCTGCATATCGATAACGGATTGAATGAACGGCAATCCATGCACCCAATCCAACCCCTGGATGGTGCCGCCGATCGATAGCGAAATGACGTAGATAAAGCTGCCGACCAGCGCCATCCAGAAATGCAGCGCCAAACCAGCCTGACTTGGGTACTTGCCGGTTGCCGCAGGCAGCAAAGCGTAGGTGCCGCCCCAGATGGCGAACGTGACGAACCCGTACATGGTCAGATGCGAATGACCGACGGTGAAATTGGTGAGATGCCAAACGGCCTGAAGCGAGCGGAAGGCTTCAAATGTCCCCTGAGTCGATCCCACCAGATAACCAATGACGCCGACAAAAATGAACGCGAGCGGATAGGAGTCGCGCATTTGGCCAAACCGTCCGCGCATGGTCAGCAGGAAATTGGCAGTGCCGCCCAATACCGGCACGAGCATGGCCACGCTAAAGACGATGGCTGTGGTTTGTAACCACCAGGGAAGCGGGCTGAATAGAAAGTGGTGCGCGCCGATGATCGGGTAAAATACCAGATTGGTCCAGAACGCGAAGACGCCGAGCGCATAGGAATAGATCGGACGATTGAGCAATCGCGGCAGCGCGTAATAGAACATCCCCAACGCCAACGGCGTAAACCACATGCCCACAGCATTGTGCATGTAGAAGCCGGAGACGGACACTTGTCCGAGACCGTATTGATACCAAGGCAGGATAGCCACGACGGCGATGATGCACGTCCAGAGGACGCCGCCCATCGTGTACCAATTGGACAGGTAGATATCGTCCGTGCTGCGATACGCGACTGTGCCGACCAAATTCCAGGCGGTGACCAGCAGCGCCGCCAAAAAGATCAGCCGGATCGGCCACGGCCATTCGCGATATTCTAGATCTCCGGCGCTGTAGCCAAGATCCAATGCGATGGTGCCAGCCAGCGCAGCCACATTGAACAACAGCAGTCCGACCCACGCCAGTCGCGTGCTGTAGAGCGGTGTCCGGCAACTCCGCACGGCGACGTAATACGCCAAGCCGACAAGCGCGATGCTGGCCCAGCCGTAGAACGTCGCATTCGTGTGGATCGGTCGCAGTCGGCCGAAGGTGAGCCATGCGCCGGACCCGAATTCCGGTGCGCCGAACTTATAGGCCAGCAAGATTCCGACGAAAGTCGCAAAGAGAAGCCAAGCGGCGGCCGAGATCGTGTAGGCCGAAAAAATTTGAGCCAGCGCCCGGTCTTCTTGCTTGAGCGGATTTGAAGAATGCGCCGTTGCCATTCGCGGCATGACCCACCTCTTTCTTCGTCAGCATCGATAATTACGTTCGAGCAGACGCCCGAAACGAGCTTCTTCGCAAAAGATGTATTTTAGACTCCACTTTTAATTCTCCAAAGTCAACGCGACCAAATAAAGCGCGCGCGCTGGAAAACGTCGCACCGGCTTCGCTTAGCTGTCTCGGCGTCGTTTCAGGGGGGCAGTGCACGGACGAAACCGAAATACTCGTGGGTCAGTTGCAATTTTTTCGCGAAGACCGTCCATCGGCCGTCAGCGCGTTGAGTCCGGCAGAGCCTTTTCGGCCGCGGCCTGCATCTGGGCTTCGTGGCGTCGCAAATACAGCGCGATCCAGATGAGCGCGGCACAGGCCGCTACGACGGTGGCCAATCCGATCGGGCCTCGGATTTGATGGATCTCTCGTCCGAGGGAATAAGCGGCAACGCCAACCACCGTCGCCCAAACGAACGCCCCCGCGGCATTGGCCGCAAGAAAGCGGAGCCACGGCATACGGTTCACACCCGCAAGAAACGCCGCCAGACATCGCAGAACCGCAACGAAGCGGCCGAAGAAAACGACGCTGCCGCCGTATCGCATGAACAGATACTGCCCGAGCTTGAGTCGCGCGGGCGTCATGCCGATCGTTGATCCGTGACGCTGAAGAAAAGGTGCTCCGAGCTTGCGGCCCGCAAGATAACCGATGTTGTCGCCGATAATCGCTCCGACGGCCGCGCTGAGAATGACGAGCGCCAGATTGCCGTCATGCGTGCCGGCATAACCGGCCGCGACGATCAGGATCGTCTCGCCAGGCATCGGAATGCCCATGCTTTCGATCGCGACGAAAAAAGCAATCGCCCAATAGCCGTACATGGCGATGAATTGGTGAAGGTCGTGATGTGAAAAGAAGCTCATCGGCCCCTGCCCAAACGGAACGCTCCTCGGCGGCGGCAAACGCATCCGGCGGCGCACTAAAAATCAGTGCGTCACCGCCAAGCGCATTGCAAAGTATTTTTCAGGCGGAACGTGACTAGGCCCGAGCCAATGCCGCTAGCCGTTCGCCGCGTTCGGTCAGGGCCAGTTCGGCGCGCTGCGTCCGTGCGTTGCGGCTGGTGACCAGCAGAAAGCCACCATCGTCGAGTCCCGAGATTTCACGAAGCACCAGAGCATGTTCGACGCCGAGGTTGCGTGCGAACGTGCGGCTGTCCCTCGCAACGCCGAGCCGATGGGCGACAAGCAGCGCGGCTCCGAGCGGGCTCAGCGACGCATCCGAGGCGCGGACTGTCGAGACGGCCTGCATAAACTGATCCTCGGAGATGTCGTCGCCTGCAGATGTCGTCATGCCGCCCGCGCTTGCTCGGCCGGACGGAAGGAAACGAGAATCGATTTCGACGTCGGCGTATCGCTTTGCTCACCCGCGCTGCTCAGGGGAACGAGAACATTCAGCTCGGGGTAGTAGCCCGCGACCGAGCCGCGCGGAACGTCGTAGGGCACGACGCGGAAGCTCTTTCCTACGCGCTCGACCCCGTCATCATGGTATCCGACGATGTCGACGCGATCGCCGGCTTGCACGCCGACTTGAGCAAGGTCGGCCGGATTGACGAACACGACCTGCCGCTCCCCGTAGATCCCGCGATAGCGGTCGTCGAGTCCATAAACCGTCGTGTTATATTGATCATGCGAGCGGAATGTCTGCAGCGCGAAGAGGCCCTGTTCGCTCGCCGCCTTTTGGTGATCGGTTTGCTCGGGAAGTCCACAGCTCGAAAACGTTGCCTTTTGCGACGGGGTGTTCCAGACGCGGTGTTCGACGGCGTTATAAAGCCGAAAGCCACGCGGTTTGCGGACGCGCGTATTGAAATCGTGAAAGCCCGGAATGGTGCGCCCGATCAGGTCGCGAATGCGATCATGATGATGCGCGAGAGCCTTCCAGTCGACAGCCTTCGATCCCAGCGTCGCTTCGGCGATGCCGGCGATGATGCCGACTTCCGAGCGCAATTCCGGAGAGGCAGGCTTGTTGATGCCGCCCGACCCGTGCACCATGCACATGGAATCTTCGACGGTGACGATCTGCGCCGCGCCATCGGCGTTGCGATCGATTTCGGTTCGTCCGAGGCAAGGCAGCACGTAGCTGACTTCGCCGGGAAGAAGATGCGAGTAGTTGAGCTTCGTCGCGATGTTGACGGTCAGCTTCTGCTTTCTCAATGCGGCGGCGATCAGCGATGTGTCGGGCGTCGCGCGCGCGAAGTTGCCTCCGAGACCGATGAAGGCCTGTGCTGAACCATCGAGCATGGCGCCGATCGCGGCGATGACGTTGTGCCCGTTCCGGCGCGGCATCGGCACGCCGAACTCCTTTTCGAGCGCATCGAGGAAGGCTGCCGGCGGCTTCTCGTTGATTCCGACCGTGCGGTCGCCCTGAACGTTCGAATGGCCGCGTACCGGGCAAAGGCCCGTGCCCGGCCGGCCGACGTTGCCGCGCAGGAACATGAGATTTGCGATTTCGCGGATCGTTGCCACCGAATGGCGATGCTGCGTGACGCCCATGGCCCAGGTGCAGACCGTACGTTCCGACGCGATGTAGACGTCCGCAAGCGCCTCCATCTCGGCCCGCGATAGTCCGGACTGATCCTCGATGTCGTCCCAGCTCGTTGCGTCGACGGAAGCGCGATAGGACTGCAACCCGACCGTATGCTGTTTCAGGAATCCGTGGTCGAGGACCGATGGTCGGCCAGCGGCAAGCGCGGCATCGTCAGCGGCGAAGACGGCCTTCGCAATCCCACGGACCGCCGCCATGTCGCCGCCGAGACGCACTTGATAATACTCGCTGGCGATCGGCGTGCTGCCGCCCGTCAGCATCTGGAGTTTATTCTGCGGATCGGCAAACCGCTCCAAGCCCTTTTCGCGGACGGGATTGAAGACGGCAATCTTCGCGCCACGCAATGCCGCGCGCCGGAGGTCGCCGAGCATGCGCGGATGGTTGGTGCCGGGGTTCTGGCCGATGACGAAAATTGCATCGGCCTTCTCGAAATCTTCAAGGACGACGGTACCCTTGCCGATGCCGATGGCTTCTTCCAAAGCCACGCCGCTCGCTTCGTGGCACATGTTGGAGCAGTCGGGAAAATTGTTCGTACCGTAAAGCCGTACGAAGAGCTGGTAGATATACGCCGCTTCATTCGAAGCGCGGCCCGAGGTGTAGAATTCGGCGCGATCAGGACTGTCGAGATTTTTGAGGACGCGACCAATCTCCGAAAAAGCTTCGTCCCAGGTGACCTGAACATAAGTGTCGCTCGCCGCGTCGTAGCGCATCGGATGCGTCAGGCGGCCTTCACGTTCGAGTTCGTAGTCGGTCCAGCCGCGCAGTTCGCTGACCTTGTGGGTCTTGAAGAAACCAGGTCCGACGCGCTTGTCGGTGGATTCCCAGGCGACGGCCTTGACGCCGTTTTCGCAAAATTCGAAGGACGAGCCATGCTCCGGATCGCCCCATGCGCAACCGGGACAGTCGAAGCCATCCGGCTGATTGGCCTTCAGCATGGTCACTGCACCGGAGAGGGGGGCCCCGCTCGCCAATAGCTTCTTCCCGCAACTCCGCAATGCACCCCAGCCGCCGGCAGCCTTTGACTTCTTGCCAATGAATTCGGGCTTGCCCATTGCGTCGATACACCTTCTCAGCCATGCCAATGATGTCATTTTGCATGTGCGAAATGGGCTTTCTTCGCAATGCACACGGACGGAATATCCGTTATGCAGAAAGCGAAGATCGCGTTCTATCTCAGCAATTTAGCTGCTCGTTGCCGCGCAGAGAGGCGACCTGCGCTGAAATGGCAGCCCGGAAAGGGATCAGAGGAAGGGACTTAGGCTGAAGCCGGCGTGCCCGTTTCCGGACCAGGCTGGCGGGAAAAGCGGACTTTCAGCTTTTCGAGCATCAGATAGATCACCGGCGTCGTGTAAAGCGTCAGCACCTGCGAGACGATAAGACCGCCGATAATCGTGATGCCGAGCGGGCGGCGGATCTCCGAGCCCGGACCGATGGCGACAGCGAGCGGAATCGCGCCGAGCAGGGCGGCGAGTGTGGTCATCAGGATCGGCCGGAACCGCTGCAGGCAGGCTTCGTAGATGGCCTGCTGCGGCGACAGCCCACGCTCACGCTCGGCACTGATCGCGAAATCGACAAGCATGATGCCGTTCTTCTTGACGATGCCGATCAAAAGAATGACGCCGATCAGAGCGATAACGGAAAGATCCATGTTCGCGCTTTTCAGCGCCAGCAACGCGCCGAGCCCTGCCGACGGCAGTGTCGAAATGATCGTCAATGGGTGAGCGAGACTCTCGTAGAGCACGCCAAGCACGATGTAGATCGCGAGAAGCGCCGCCACGAGCAGCAAGGTCTGCATGGCCGCCTGCTCGGCGAAAGCTTTGGCATCACCGGCAGGCTCGCCGCGTATCGTTTCCGGCATGTGCAATTCGCCAAGCGCCTTTTCGATGCCCTGGAGACTCGTATCCATGCTGACGCCGGGTCGCAGGCTGTAGCTGATGGTGACGGAAGGGAATGGCCCCTGATGATTGATCTCGAGCGGCGCGGTTCCGCGTTCAAGCGTCACGAGACTGGAAAGTGGCACCAGACTTCCGTTGCCGCTCGGCACGTAGATGCGCGCCAGATCGCTCGGATCGCGCTGAAGTTTCGGATCGACCTCGATAATCACCTTATACTGATTGCGATCGCCGTAGATCGTCGAGAACTGGCGCTGGGAAAACGCATTGGCAAGCGCATTGTCGATGTCGGCGATCGAAACATTGAGCTTCGAGGCCGTATCGCGGTTGATGATAGCATTGAGTTGCAGCCCGCCTTGCTCGCGATCAGAACTGACATCGACGACGCCCGGCACGCGGCGGACTGCGGCAACGGCCTTGTCGACCCAATCGTAGAGTTTTTCGTCGTAAGACCACAGTGTGTACTGATAGTCGGCCTTGCCTTGACGCGCGCCGGTGCGGATATCGCGCGACGGCATCAAGCGCGTCGCCAATCCCACGATCTCGCCGAGAGGCTTGCGGAGGCGGTCGATCACTTCCGCGGTCGAGACATTGTTGCGCTCATCGAGCGGCTTCAGGCCGATGTACATGCGCCCCTCGTTGAGGGTCGAATTCCGCCCGCCGCTGCCGAACGACGAGCCGACGTTCGCGACAGCCGGGTCCGCCAGGATGATTTCCAAAGCGCGATCCTGAAGTTTACCCATATTGGCGAACGAGGTATCGGCGCTGGCTTCGGTCCTGCCGATGATCAAACCCGTATCGTCGTCCGGCAGGTAGCCTTTGGGTATGGTCTGATAGAAATGGATCGTCAGCGCGATCGTCGCGACAAATACCGCGAGCATGATGCTCTGATGACGAAGTGCAATCCTGAGGGTGAAAGCATATGTCTTGATGACCAGGCCGAGCGCGCCCTCGAACAGCCGGTCTGCCAGGTATTTGCGATGCTCGGCCTCGGCTCCGCTCTTGATGAAATGCGCGCAGATCATCGGCGTCACGGTCAAAGAAACGACCGCAGAGATGATGATCGAGAACGTCAACGTCATCGCGAATTCGTGGAGCAGCCGGCCGGCAATACCGGTCATAAAGAGCACCGGGATGAAGGCGGCGATCAGCGATACCGAAATGGAAATGACCGTGAAGCCGATTTGACGCGCGCCTTCGAGCGCCGCCTCCCTAGGCTTCATGCCGCGTTCCATGTTGCGATAGACGTTTTCGATCATCACGATGGCATCATCGACGACGAAGCCGACCGCCACGGCAAAGGCCATCAGCGTCAAATTGTTGATCGAATATCCGGCGGCCCACATCGCCGCGCATGTGCCCGCAAGGGATAGCGGTACGGTGACGCCTGCGGCGATCGTCGGCGTGGAACGCCTCAGAAAAACGAAGACCACCGACATAACCAGCAGAATGCTTATGCCGAGCGTCCACTGCATATCGTGAACGGATGCACGAATGGTGCCGGTGCGGTCCGATAGGGTCGAAATTTTTATTCCAGCCGGAACCCACTCTTTGAGTTGCGGCAGGAGGGCTTTGACGCGATCGACCGTGTCGATGACGTTGGCTTCCGGCGTCTTCGTGATGATGAGAAGAACCGCAGGCTTGTTGTTGAAGCGAGCAGACGAAAGCCTGTTCCGCGTTGCAAGGATGACATGGGCCACATCGCCGACACGCACGATGTCTCCGTTCGGCTTGTTCTTGACGACGATGTCTTTGTAATCTTCGACATCGTTCATCTGTGGGTTTGACGCGAGGATGATGTTCTGCGAGCCGCCGTCGATGGAACCGATGGGCGAGAGATCGTTCGCGGCTTCAACAGCCGCGCGGACCTGCTCGAAACTGACGCCCATTGATGCGGTCAGTCCCGGATCGACTTGAATCCGGGTTGCCGGCTGATCGGCGCCGCTGACCATCACATCCGCCACGCCATCGACCTGTGAAATGCGTTGCGCGATGACGGTATCGGCGGTGTCGTAGATATCGCTGGTCGTCATGGTATCGGACGTCAGCGTCAGGATGAGAATCGGCGCCCCCGACGGATTGTATTTTCTGAAAGTTGGGACTTGCGGCAGGTCCCCCGGCAGGTCCGCCGTCGCCGCATTGAGCGCAGCCTGGACGTCGCGTCCCGCGCCATCCGCGCTGCGCGAAAGATCGAATTGCATTGTAATGGATGTCGAACCGAGCGAACTCGATGAAGTCATCTCGGTGACGCCGGCGATTTCCCCAAGCCGGCGTTCGAGCGGCGCCGCGACGCTCGCCGCCATCGTCGCCGGATCGGCGCCCGGTCGCGTGACGTTCACGCGGATCGTCGGGAATTCCATCGACGGCATACTCGCGACGGGCAGGAAGACGTAGGCCATCGCGCCGGCCAGGAAGATGCCAATGGCGAGAAGCGCCGTCCCGATCGGCCGTTCAATGAAGATGCGCGATACGTTCATGGCGTTACTCGGCCGCTTCTTCGAAGTCGCGGCGCGGCGTTTCAAGTGCGTCGGAGTCTTCGGCTGTTGCCGCGTTTGTCTTTGATGCAGGCGGCCGGCCCGAGATGCGGGCGCGCAGGCGTTCCATCGTCAGATAGATGACCGGCGTCGTGTACAGCGTGAGGAGCTGGCTCAACAGCAGGCCGCCGACAATCGTGATCCCGAGCGGGTTCCTGAGTTCAGATCCCGTTCCGCTTTCAATCGCCAACGGCAGGGCACCGAGAAGCGCGGCAAGCGTCGTCATCATGATTGGACGGAAGCGCAGGAGCGCCGCTTCCATGATCGAGTCTTCGGGTGAAAGCCCGCGCGTGCGTTCGGCATCGAGCGCGAAGTCGATCATCATGATCGCATTCTTCTTGACGATGCCCATCAGCAGGATGATGCCGATCAATGCCACGAACGACAGATCCTTGCCGGTCAATTCAAGCGCCAGCGCGGCGCCTATGCCCGCCGACGGCAGGGTCGTCAGAATCGTGAAGGGATGGATGAGACTCTCATACAACACGCCGAGAACGATATAGATCGTGACGATGGCGGCGAAGATCAGCCAGGGCTGGCCCTGTAGAGATTTCGAGAATTCCGCAGCATCGCCATAGAATGTGCCGTTGACGGTCGCCGGCAGATTGATCGTCGTCTTTGCGGTGTCGATCGCGTGCAACGCATCGCTGAGGGAGGCGTTCGGCGCGAGATTGAAGCTGATCGTCGTCGCCGGAAATTGATCCTGGTGGCTGATCGCGAGCGGCGCCGTTTCGTACTTGAGCGATGCGACCGAGGTCAGCAAAACCTGTGTTCCTGTCGTGCTGGACGGAACGTAAAGACGGTCGAGCCGAGAAGGATCGCTGCGATATTCCGGCGCCGCTTCGAGCACGACCCGATACTGGTTCGCCTGCTCATAGATGGTGGAAACCTGGCGCTGCCCGAAGGCATTGTTAAGCGCGTCGTTGACGGCCTGCATCGTGACGCCAAGGCGTCCGGCGGTCACGCGATCGACCGTTATCCGCGCAATAAGTCCGCCATCCACTTCTTCCGCGGTGACATCGCGCAGATACGGCGACTGTTTGAGTGCCTCGGTCATGCGCTTCGACCAATCCGAAACTTCGGCGGCGTCCGTGCTGACCATCGTATATTGATAACGCGCGCGGCTGGACTGAGTCGAAATTTGCACGTCCTGCACGGTCTGGAAATGAACGATCGCGCCGGGAACCGACCCGACGTCGTCCTTCAACCGCCGTATGACCTCTGTGACATTCGACTTGCGTTCGTCTCGCGGCTTCAAAAGAATTTTCAAATTGCCGACGTTCTGCGTCGCATTGAGTTGTCCGATGCCGACGATTGAGGCGACGCCCGTAACGTCCGGGTCCCGCGCGACGATCTCGGCGACGTCACCTTGCAGTCTTGACATCGCCGAGAACGAAATGTGCGGGTTGCCCTCGATCACGGCGGTGATCGCGCCGGTGTCCTGATCGGGAAGGAAGCCTTTCGGCATGATGATATAGAGCCAGATCGTGATGCCGACCGTCAGCAATGCAACAAAGAGCGTCGCCGGCTGATGCCGCAGCACGATTTCCAGCGTCCGCCGGTATCCCTCGATGACCCGGTCCATGAAACGGGCGAACAGCCGTCCGAGTTTGGTGCCGCCTTCATCGTGATTTTCGGCCTTGAGAAGCCGCGCGCACATCATCGGCGTCAGCGTCAGTGAGACGATCGCCGAGACGACGACTGCGATCGTCAGCGTCAAAGCGAATTCACGGAACATCCGCCCAACGAGGCCCGTCATGAAGAGGAGCGGTATGAAGACGGCAATCAGCGACAGCGTCAGAGAGATAACGGTGAACCCGATCTCACGCGCACCGTCGAGCGCCGCCTTCATCGGCTTTTCGCCCTTTTCGAGATGACGCACGACGTTCTCGATCATGACGATCGCGTCATCGACGACGAACCCGGTTCCGATGGTCAACGCCATCAGCGACAGGTTGTCGACGCTGAAGCCGCAGAAGTACATGACGCCGAACGTGGCGACGAGCGAAACGGGGAGGGCGACGCCCGCGATGATCGTCGCGCGAATGGAACGCAAAAATAACAGCACGACCATAACGACAAGGCCGACGCTCAAAACGAGCGTGAACTGCACGTCATTGACAGAGGCCCGGATCGTTCCCGTGCGGTCACTGACGATCTGCAGATTGACGCCGGCCGGCATGCTGGCCTCGACGCGCGGCAGCTCGTTCTTGATGCGGGCGACTGTTTCGAGAACGTTGGCGCCGGGCTGTCTCTGAACGTCCACGACGACTGCCGGCTTGCCTTGGTACCAGCCGCCGACGCGCGTATTCTCAAGTCCGTCAGTGACCTTGGCGACGTCCTTCAGGCGGACCGGCGCATCGTTGCGGTAGGCAACGACGACATCTTCGTAGGCTTTCGCATTGTCGATCTGATCGTTCGCAGCGATGGTGAACGATTGCTTGTTGCCGTCGAGAGACCCCTTCGGTCCGGCCACATTAGCGGCGCTGATCGCGGAGCTTAGATCGGCCATGCTGAGGCCATAGCTGGCCAGCCGCCGCACATCGGCTTCGACGCGAACGGCGGGTTTGATGCCGCCCTCGATCGATACGTGCCCAACGCCCGAAACGGAGCTTAAGCGTTGCGCCAGTAGCGTGTCCGCCAAATCGGAAAGCGAACGCAGCGACAGCGTGTCGGATGTCAACGCCAGCGTCACGATCGGCGTGTCGGCGGGATTGACCTTCGAATAGGTTGGCGGATAGGGCAGGTTCTTCGGCAAAGTCGAACCTGCGGCATTGATCGCCGCCTGAATATCCTGCGCCGCCGCGTCGATGTCGCGGTCGAGATTGAATTGCATCGTGATGCGGCTCAACCCGAACGAACTTGTCGATGACATCGACGCAAGCGACTGGATCTGACCGAACTGACGCTCGAGCGACGCCGTGACGAGGGTCGACATCGTCTCCGGGCTGGCGCCCGGAAGCTCCGTCGTGACTTCAACCGTTGGAAAATCGACCTGGGGCAGTGAGGAAATCGGCAAAGACAGATAGCCGAGAATGCCACCGAGGATCGTCGCCAGCGCCAATAGGGATGTTGCGATGGGTCGCTCGATGAAGGGTCGCGATACGCTCATGGCGATGCGCCGGTGTCCTTGCGGTGATGGCGTCGGCTGCCATTATGCGGTTCGCCGACTCGCGTGCTCGCGGCGGTCTGAGTGCGTTCGGTATTCGAGCCGGTGACGAGTGGCGCGGCAGCGGCACTCGCCGATTCTGTCTGATGCTCGTCGGCGATGTGAGCCGCCTTGTCCGCACCCGAGCGATGATGCCGCTTTGTCGCGCCATCGGCTGCAGGGGGCTTTCCATTGCCGTCGCTGACGGAAACGCTGGCGCCATCCTTGAGACGGCCAAAGCCCGTCGTCACCAATTTTTCGCCGGCGGTCACGCCTTCTGCGATGACGGCTTGCTTTTCGTCCTGCCGCGCAATTTTAACCGGTCGCATCTTCACCGTGTTATCCGCGCCGACGACATAGACGTAAGCGCCGTCAGGGCCGCGCTGAATGGCTTCGGTCGGCGCTACGACGACATTCTTCAGGGTATCCACAAGGACGCGCACATTGACGAACTGCCCCGGCCAGAGTTGGCGCTTGTCGTTCGGGAAGTTGGCCTTGAGGCGAATGGTGCCGGTTTGCTGGTCAACCTGATTGTCGACGACCTCAAGAAAGCCCGTGTCGAGTTCCGTCTGGCTGTCGGTAGAAAGGGCCTGCGCACTGAGCTTTCCCGCGTCGATCGACTTGGTGAGCGTCGGCAGATCCTGTTGCGGCAAGGTGAAGAGCACCGAAATCGGCTGAACCTGGGTAATGACGACGATGCCGCCTGCGTCTCCCGCGTGCACGAGATTGCCTTGATCGACGAGCCGGATGCCGGTGCGGCCGTCGAAGGGCGCGACGATCGTCGTATAGCCGACGATTGCCTTGGCGTTCTCGATAGCGGCCGCGTCGGATTTGATCTGGGCTTGCTGCTGCGCGATCAGCGCCTTCTGCGTGTCGATCTGCTGTTGCGAGATGGCAAGCGTTCCGACCTTCTCGAACCGCTGCAGGTCGCGCTTCGTGTTGGCGAGAAGGGCTTCATCCAGCGCCTTCTTCGCAACCGCCTGATCGAGCGCCGCTTGGTAGGTGACCGGATCGATCTTGGCCAGCACATCGCCCTTCTTGACGTCCTGGCCTTCGACGAAGTTGACGCTCAGGAGCTGGCCGTCGACCTGGGCGCGCACCGTCGCCGTGTTGAGCGCCTTCACCGAGCCGACACCCTCGAAGTAGATCGGGACGTCCGACGTTTGCGCCGGTTTGGCAATGACCGCGACCGGACCTCCGAACCCGCCCCGGCGCCCGTGCCGCTGGTGGCCCGCGCCGCTTTCGGCATCCTGAGTCATGACATAATAAACGCCGCCGCCCAGGGCGCCGATCACGAGGAGCGTAACTATCGGTCGTAGTAATCTCATTAGTGCTCGTATCCAGGTTGATCGGCGCATTCCCGCGAGACGGAATCCGCGAAGTGCCGGGGACGTGGCGCGGCAGACAGCATTCCCCGGCCCCGGATCAGGAAACGTGAGCCGGAGCCAAATCCGTTGCGCGCGCCCCACAATAGGATCTGCCGCTGCAGCCGGATCGGCCGGGGGTTGTCGCCGACCTCGAAAAAGCAGGCACCTCTACTGGATCTATAGCTCCAATGAGTTTGCTAAACGGCAAATAGAAGGCGATTGATCATGCAACTCATCGCGCAGCGAGGCATCGAGTTAGGCGCAGTGATTGCGATTGCCTTCCGAGATTTTGCAGCTCCGCCAATCACCTAAGCCCGTATGTAGCACAAATGCCGCAGTGCAAAATCGCTCATGGGCTCACGTCGATTCCAAATCGTTAAGCCGGATCGGATAAAAGGTTGGTACACAGACGATTGTTATGGCCCGATGCTGCGCGTATTGCCTTCCCCAAATTGCCTGAGCTTGACCCGCGTCCACCGCGACCAGCTTGCGAGCCTTGCCCGCGCGACTCCGCCAGCGATGGCCGGATACGCCATTAACGTCGCAATCGCCGTCTTTGCGTTCCGTGGCGAAATTCCGTCCCTCGAACTTGCGGCATGGGCGATGTTTGCCCTCGCCGTGTGCGCCACGGTCGGTTTCCGCGCCGTCCACCGACGGCTTACGGAGCCGGCCCATCCTCCCGGCCGGACTCCGTTGAAGGATGCGCGATCTGCCTGGCTGTTCGGCTTTCTGCTCGGGCTGCCCTGGGCAATTCTCACGACCCGCTGGGCCGGAGACATTCACAACAGCAGCGAAATGGTGCTGATAGCTTTGGCGGTCGGCATGGCCGCCAGCGGAGCCATTCTCACCGCGCCTGTTCCGGCTGTCGCGGCGACCTACGCGACGACGATACTCTTGCCGATCGCGTTCAAATGTATGTTCGTTCTCGGCAACGACTATCTCGGCCTCGGCGCCCTTGCCCTCAGTTTTCTCGTCTTCCTGTATGGTCTGATCGCGACGGCGGGACGCCTGTTCCTCGAACGGATCGCGGCGGTGACGCAACTGCAAGAAACGATCGCAGCGCTGAGCGAAGCGCATGAAGAAACCGAACGTGTCGCCATGACCGACGGATTGACGGGCATCGCCAACCGTCGCGCATTCATTGCCAAGCTGAATTCGTTGAACAACCGAACGCCGGTCGCGCGCGGCTACAGCATTTTTTATATCGATCTCGACCGCTTTAAAGGCGTGAATGATGCTCTCGGGCACGCAGTCGGGGACGCATTGCTGAAAACGGTCGCGGCCCGTATCGGCAACGCGGTGCGGCAGGGCGATCTCGTCGCCCGTCTGGGCGGAGACGAATTCGCGGTCATCGCTAACGATATTTGCGAGCGCGGGCCTGCGAGTGCTCTGGCTGAACGCCTCGTTATGTCACTCGCCGAGCCCTATCACGTCGAAGAACAGAAGCTGCAGATCGGCGCATCCATTGGGGTCGCCTTGGCCTCCGAGTGCACAATCGGTGGCGAAATGCTTTTGAAACAATCCGATCTTGCCATGTACGCCGCGAAGGGAGCAGGGCGCGGAACATATTGCATCTTCGAAATTGACATGCAGCGATCGGCCGAAGAGCGGCGCATTCTCGAGCTTGGCCTGCGCGCGGCGCTGATGAATGATGGCTTCGAACTCTACTATCAGCCGATCCGCCGGCTCGACACGCACGAAATTTCGGGGTTCGAATGTCAGCTTCGATGGCGGCATCCGTTGCGTGGCCTGTTGCCGCCTTCTCAATTCCTCACCGTAGCGACGGACGTCGGAATTGCGGAAGACATCGGCAATTGGGCGATTACCGAAGCCTGCCGCCAGGCCTCTCAATGGCCGTCCGATATCACTGTCGGCATCAATCTGCCGTCGTTGCAGATTGGCTCGGAAAATATCGCCGCCAGCGTGAAAAAAGCGCTGAACTCAACCGGCCTTCCGCCGCATCGCCTTGAACTTGAAATCGAGGTGACGGAATCGAGCCTGATGCAAATCGATCCGGAAACCATCAATTCGTTGCGCCAACTCAACGAAATGGGCGTCTCCATCGCGCTCGATGATTTCGGAACCGGATACTCGTCGCTGAGCTATCTTATCAAGTTTCCGTTCAATCGGATCAAGATCGATCGCTTGTTCATCAGCCAGCTCGGCCGGTCGGCGCAAAGCGATCTGATCGTCTGTTCGATTGCCCGCCTGGCGCAGAGCATGAACTGCAGCGTTGTCGCCGAAGGCATAGAAACGGCGGAACAGCACGACCGATTACGCACGCTTGAGATATCGCACGGGCAGGGGACGCGGATCGGTCCTCCACTCTCGGCGGCTGAGGCGATCGCGGGTTTCGCCGACGCCGATCTGAATTTGGCGCACAACGTGTGAGACGCCAGCGCTTGGCTATCAGCCGGCGTCTTTCGGCACGAACTTCAATGCGACGCCATTCATGCAATAGCGCAACCCGGTCGGCTGCGGCCCGTCGTTGAAGACGTGACCGAGATGGCCGCCGCAGCGATGGCAATGAACTTCTGTACGCATCATACCATAGCCGGCGTCGGTGGACGTCGCGACGGCGTTGTCCAAAGGCTTCCAGAAGCTCGGCCAACCCGTTCCGCTGTGGAATTTCGTCTCCGAGGAAAAGAGTTCCAGCGAACATCCCTGGCAGAGGTAGGTGCCGGCTGCCTCATTGGCATCGAGAGGCGAAGACCGCGGGCGTTCGGTCCCGTGCTTGCGGAGTACGTCGAACTGTTGCGGTGTCAGGATCCGCTTCCACTCTGCCTCGGTTTTCGTAACTTCGAACGTTTCCGTCGCTTCCGAGGCTCTGTCGGAGCGCGACAGGCCAACGAAGCCTCCGGCCAAAGCTAGACCGAGCTTGGAAAGATCACGTCGGGAATACATGGCTCTTCACCTTGGTTGTCGTTTCCTCGCCGGCGGCATTCGCCGCCATTTGTTGTCAGTGTACGTGTCTTGCGCACGCTTCGTTTCACGTTCTGAGCTCGCCCTTGATTACATTTCGGCAATGCCGATGCGGCGATCGACGGTGATCTCAGCCGGGCTCAAGCGGCAGCGATAGCAGAGCATCTCGACACCTGCGGAGGCTGCGGCCCGGTATGCTGCGGCGTAGTTGGGATCGATATCTCGCGCAAGATCAAATGTCTCGGCGTCCTCCCTCTGGACCAGAAAGACCATGACCGCCCGGTGTCCTTCCGCGACCATCGCTGAAAGCTCGCGCAGGTGTTTGGCGCCCCGCTCTGTTTTGCTGTCGGGAAATTCCGCGAGGCCGCCCCTGCGCATCAAATGCACGTTCTTGATCTCGACGTAGCAGGCACGCGGGTCGGTACCGTCCGAGAGCAGCAGATCGATGCGGCTGTTTTCTCCGTACTTCACTTCGCGGCGCAACGAAGCATATCCTGCAAGCTCTGGTATGACGCCGCCCGCGATCGCTTCGGCGACCAGCGCATTCGGACGTCCGGTGTTGATGCCGACAAGTTGCGGCCCCGCGCCGAGGTCGTGCCCGATCATTTCCCAGGTATGGCGGTATTTCCGCGTCGGGCTATCGCTTTCGGAAAGCCAGACCGCCGAGCCGGGCGTCGTCAACCCGAGCATCGAACCGGTATTTGGACATGACGCCGTGACGGTCACCCCGCCGGAAATCAGCACATCGGCGAGAAAACGCTTGTAGCGTTGAATGAGTTTGCCGGGAACGAGTGGGCTCGCGAATTTCATGCTCCGCATATCGGCCGAACCGCGCCGAAGGGCAAGTATTTCGAGCCGCGCCACCCGGTGCTATGACCGTCAGGGTTGATGCGAGCGGGAACAGAGCCTTGATTGACGAGCGGATCGTAACGGCGGCGCTTCTGGTGATTGGCGACGAGATCCTGTCCGGCCGCACCAAGGATCGCAACATCGGAGCCATCGCCGAGCATTTGACCGGCATCGGCATCCGCCTGAAGGAAGTGCGGGTCGTACCCGATGACGAGGCCGAGATCTGCGCCGCCGTCAATGCGCTTCGCAGTCGTTACGATTATCTCTTCACGACCGGCGGCATCGGCCCGACGCACGATGATATTACAGCCGACAGCGTCGCCAAAGCGCTGACACTGCCCATCGGCGTCGATCCGCGCGCCGAAAAGGTTCTCAGCGAACATTATGCGCGCCGCGACCTCGTATTGACGCCCGCGCGATTGCGGATGGCTCGGATACCGGCCGGAGCGGAATTGATTCCCAATCCCATTTCCGGAGCACCCGGCTTTCGCGTCGGCAATGTGATCGTCATGGCCGGCATCCCCGAGATCATGCAGGCGATGCTGACGGCCGCGACGCCCGATTTGCGCACTGGTGATAGGCTCCTGTCTGTCACCATTCCGGTGGATCGGCCAGAGAGCGAGATCGCTGACGTCTTTTCCGCGCATCAGCGCCGCTATGGCGATGTGGCGATGGGCAGCTACCCGCGCTTGCGCGACGGTAAGCCGGTTTCCGATCTCGTTTTGCGTTCCGCAAATGCTGACCGGTTGGCCGAGGCTGCTGAAACGTTGAAGGCAGCTCTCGGCGTCTGACGGTCGCCGTTCGGTTGCGCTCGTTGCGACTTAGTTCAGCGACAGGCGATCACGGTCATCGCGCTCAAGCGACAAGCGCGGTGCACGCTCGGGTTCCGTTTCGACGAACAGTTCGTATTGGCTGTCGAGTGCATCAAGGAACGCCGACGCCATGTCCAGCAGCGGCCCAAGCGCGATGCGCTTGGCGACGAGGAAGTTGTCGTCGATCGTCAAGTCCGCCGCGATCCGCACGTCCGGTGCATCCGGTGCGATCAGCCCACGGCTACGGATATAGGAAAGAACATCGTCGCCGGTTTCGAAATCATCACCGCGTGCATCCCCGCACTCGTCGACGGCATCGAGAAGCGCGATGGTGCCAGACGCGAACAGCGTGCCGACGGCACGGAACCGGTCATCGACCTCGGCCAGCGAACGCGCATGTGTCCTTGCCTTGAGAATGCGCGCGATGAGCATCAATTCGAGGCCGCGGACTTCCTCGGCAATGCGGCGCTGGCGCGCGACGAACTCCGCCGGCTCGCCGGGATTTTCCGCGAGCGCCCGCCAGTCGTGGCCCCGGGCGATCAGATCTTCGCCGGCGGCGAGCGCGCTATCGAGGTGGTCGGCGAGCAAATAGACCGACAACGGTGCGCGCGCAGCATATCTGGACATCAACCCCACCCTCACTGAAAACCCCGCAACTCAGTGAGCGGAAGGTGGACTGATTCGCGCGTCACGAACCAGCGGTCTGCCCGGAACACAATGCATTTGTGGAGCAACGAGGATAACGTGTGGAGCAGCGCATTTTGCGCTGCAAATTGCGTGTGAAGCGCTATTGCGGCGCACCGAAAGGCTAGTGCGCGTCTGCCACACGCAGACGCGGATCGCGACGCAAACGATCTGGGTTGCGGATCAGCCGAAGCGCTGCTTTCGCTGGTGTGCTGACGATCTGCCATGCGAAAGAAGCGGTCGCGAGGCAGGGTAAGACCCAAACGTCCAGCCTGACAGACTTCGGTGCTATGCGCATGCCGCCGCTACGGTTGCGAAGTTCCCCGGAGCTCATCCGTCAATGGGTGCGGTGACGTTTGGTATCGCGTTTCACCCAATAGCAGTGTTCTTCCTTCGGCGCCCATTTGCAGCGGCGCTCGAATGAAATGTCGAAACGCGATTCTCCGACGGCGTCTCCCGCCCTCACGCCGATCGTTGCAAATGCCGGCGACGCATTTTGCGCCAGTGCCGTCAGCATCATCCCAAATCCCAACAAACAAAGGCGCGCTCGGCGCGCGTTGCATCGATGCGGCATGGCTATTTTCCCTCAAGATCATGTGCCCGAGGGTAGTGTATCAAATAACGTATATTATAACAAACATAATTTATGTGGCGGATGTCGAAGCGAGAAGGGAGGGGCATTGATGCGGCACAAAACAAACAAGGCGCTCCTTTCGAAGCGCCTTGCTGAAACTGCTGCCGAGTCTCACGCTCTTACCCGAACGCTGCGCTCATGCGTTCGAGGGTGACGAAGATGCAAATGGCCCATGTCCATTCGTATCTGTTTGCACATCAAGACTCGACGATAACGATTCCGCTCCGTTTGACAGGCGAGGAGCTTCAAATGCCATCACCGGAAGAGCCACCTTGCCTTGGTATAAATCAAGCAAGAATTTACGGACCAGTCGTTGCTCTACAAGTTCGTCTTCCCACCCTTGGGGTATATATCCACCTTCAAATATCTCGAGTTGTTCGATCTTGAAATTTAGCGCTTTGGCCATTGCATGCAAAAGTTTTGATAGGAGCCTTGCCCGCTCATCTGCGAGCCTTCCATAGAATGCTTCATCGCATCTACGTCGATCTCTGTCTCGGAGAACGAGTTCATCGGGTCGTCGCGGATGCTCCTGCGCGAAATGCCCGAATAAGTTCTTCCATGCCGACAGTACTTGTTGATCAGATGCAAACTCGATCTCAATTAGATTAAGCGCCCCGACATGCTCCGCCGTTGTGGGCGCTCGTCTTGTTCGCATTAGCGTCCGAAAAACATCCATCCGACGGCTGCTTCGTTCGCGACTTTGGTCCGTGTAACGAGTCAAGAGGACGGCTGCGACGGGACCTCCAACGAGTGCGATTAACGTCAAAATTTCGTTGAGCGTCATCGTGTTTCGTCCTCTCGCTCGTTTCTGCCGTTCCTCAACTGCACCCGCTCGTGCTGCCGCACGTATCGCACTTCAGGCACGTGCCATTCCGCACCATCGTGAAGTTCTGGCATTCCGAGCAGGCGACGCCGACGTAGCCGCGCAGTTTGGCTTCCGATGAACGCTGCTTGTAGAGATCGGACTTGCTGAGCGAAGCCGGGGCCGCTGCGGCGACCGAAGGCGAGCGCATCTCGATCGGCTGTTCGTTGAGGGCCAGTGCGTTCGCACCGTGCGTCAAGGTCTGATCGATGAACGGCGCAGCTTCATTGTAATCTGCCGCGTGATCCCGGGCCGTCGCGGCTGACGAAGCGTGCGCCACCGTCGTCCGGCTCGCGAGCCTGACAACGGACGCACCGCGAACGAGGCCCTTCGAGACAACCTTCGAGACAGTCGGCAGGTCGAGCGCAAGCTGTTCGTCGGTCGCGTCGTCGCTCGAACCGAGCCCCGTATCACCGACGATCTCACGCGGATCAACATGCGCGAGATCGTGACGGCCGAGATAGGAAACGCCAAGCTCGCGGAAGATGTAGTCGAGGATCGACGTCGCGTTCTTGATCGTCTCGTTGCCCTGCACGAGACCAGCTGGCTCGAAGCGCGTGAAGGTGAATGCCTCGACGAACTCTTCGAGCGGTACGCCGTACTGCAGGCCGAGCGAGATGCCGATGGCGAAGTTGTTCATCAGGCTGCGGAAGGCGGCGCCTTCCTTGTGCATGTCGATGAAGACTTCGCCGAGGCGGCCGTCGTCGTACTCGCCGGTGTGCAGGTAGACCTTGTGACCGCCGACGGTTGCTTTCTGCGTGTAGCTCTTGCGGCGGTTGGGAAGCTTCTCGCGCTCCTGCTTGCGCTCTTCCTTCACGTAAACAATTTTTTCGACGATCTTCTCGACGATACGCTCGGTAATGGCCGTGGTGCGCGCCGCGACCGGCTGAGCCATCAAGGCATCGGCGGCATCTGCCTCGTCATCGACATCGTCGCCCAGAACCTGACTGTTGAGCGGTTGTGACAGTTTCGAGCCGTCGCGATAGAGCGCGTTGGCCTTGAGAGCCAGCTTCCACGACAGCATGTAGGACTGCTTGCAGTCCTCGACCGTCGCGTCGTTCGGCATGTTGATCGTCTTCGAGATCGCACCGGAAATGAACGGCTGCGACGCCGCCATCATGCGGATGTGGCTCTCGACCGAGAGATAACGCTTGCCCGTGCGGCCGCATGGGTTTGCGCAATCGAAGACGGGCAGGTGCACCGCCCGTAGATGCGGCGCGCCTTCAAGCGTCATGGCTCCGCAGACGTGTTCGTTCGCGGCCTCGACATCCTTCTTCGAGAAACCGAGATGCGCGAAAATGTCGAATGCAGGATCGTTTAGCTTGTCCGCCGGAATGCGCAGCGTCTCGGTCAGGAAGGCATCGCCGAGCGTCCAGCGATTGAACACGAACTTGATGTCGAACGCCGTTGCCAGGCTCTTTTCGATTTTGGCCAAAGCGTCGTCGGTGAAGCCCTTGGCCTTCAGCGTCGCCGTGTTAATTGCCGGGGCCTGTGCCAGCGAAGCATGGCCGACGGCGTAGGCTTCGATCTCAGCGATCTCGCTCTCGCGATAGCCGAGAGCACGCAGGGCTTCCGGCACCGATTGGTTGATGATCTTGAAGTAACCGCCGCCCGCGAGCTTCTTGAACTTGACAAGTGCGAAGTCCGGCTCGATGCCGGTCGTGTCGCAGTCCATCACGAGGCCAATCGTACCGGTCGGCGCAACGACGGTCGCCTGGGCGTTGCGATAGCCGTGCTCCTGGCCGAGTTCGATCGCAACATCCCACGCATGCTTGGCGGCAGCGCCAAGACGCGAGTCCTTGAGCGAGCCGTGATCCAGCGGGACGGGGGCCGTCGCCAGCTTCTCGTAGAACGAGGTTTCCCCGTGCGCCGCGCGGCGGTGGTTGCGCATCACGCGCAGCATGTCGTCGGCGTTCGGAAGGTAGCCGGGAAACGGTCCGAGCTCCGAGGCCATTTCCGCGCTTGTCGCATACGAGACGCCGGTCATGATCGCCGAAATCGCACCGCAGATCGCGCGTCCTTCCGCCGAGTCATATGGAATGCCGGCCGACATCAGCAGACCGCCGATGTTCGCGAAGCCGAGTCCGAGGGTCCGATAGCGATAGCTGAGTTCCGCGATCCGCCGCGACGGGAACTGCGCCATCAGCACCGAGATTTCCAGCACGATCGTCCACAGACGGCAGCCATGCTCGTACGACTCGATGTCGAAAGATTTATCCTCGCGCCGGAAGCGCAGCAGGTTCAGCGACGCGAGATTGCAGGCGGTATCGTCGAGGAACATGTATTCCGAGCACGGGTTCGAAGCGCGGATCGGGCCTGACTGCGGGCACGTGTGCCAGTCATTGATCGTCGTGTGGAACTGGATACCGGGGTCGGCCGAGGCCCAGGCGGCGAAGCCGATCTGCTCCCACAGATCCTGCGCGCGGATCGTCTTCGTCACTTTGTTGCCGATGCGCGACGTGAGGTTCCAGTCTTTGTCGCCGGTGACGGCGTTGAGGAATTCGTCGGTGACGCGCACGGAGTTGTTCGAATTCTGCCCGGCGACCGTCAGATAGGCTTCGCTATCCCAATCGGTATCGTAGGTGTCGAACGAAATATCCTTGTAGCCCTGCCGCGCGAACTGGATGACGCGCAGAATGTAGTTCTGCGGAACGCCGTCGCGCTTGGCCTCGCGAACGGCCTGCTTGAGCTTCGGGTTCTTCGACGGATCGAAGCACGCTTCGCCCTCGGCCTCGCAGTTGACGCAAGCCTTCATCACCGCCTTGAGGCGCTTCTGACAGATCTTCGAGCCGGTCACGAGAGCCGCAACCTTCTGCTCCTCGCGCACCTTCCACGTGATGTATTCTTCGATATCCGGATGATCGACATCGACGACGACCATCTTCGCCGCGCGCCGCGTCGTGCCGCCCGACTTGATAGCACCTGCCGCCCGGTCGCCGATCTTCAGGAAGCTCATCAATCCGGACGAACGGCCACCGCCCGAAAGTCGTTCGTTGGCGCCGCGTAGTGAGGAAAAGTTTGAGCCAGTGCCGGAGCCGTATTTGAACAGCCGCGCTTCACGGACCCAGAGATCCATGATGCCGCCTTCGTTGACGAGATCGTCACCGACCGACTGGATGAAGCAGGCGTGCGGCTGCGGGTGCTCGTAGGCGGAACTCGACTGCACCAGCTCGCCGGTCTGATAGTCGACATACATGTGGCCCTGGCCGGGACCGTCGATGCCGTAAGCCCAGTGCAGGCCGGTGTTGAACCACTGCGGCGAATTCGGTGCCGCCATCTGCATCGCCAGCATGTAGCGGAGTTCGTCGAAGAACGCCTGCGCGTCGTCTTCGGATGAGAAGTAACCGCCCTTCCAGCCCCAGTAGGTCCAGGTGCCGGCGAGTCGGTCGAAAACTTGCCGCGCGTCGGTTTCGCCACCGAAGCGTTCCGCTTCAGGAAGTTCCGTTAGCGCTGCTTCGTCAGGGGTCGAACTCCACAGCCAGGAGGGAACCTGCGTTTCTTCGCAACGCTTCAGGCGTCGGGCGACGCCGGCTTTGCGGAAATACTTCTGGGCCAGGATATCAGCGGCGACTTGGCTGAAGTGCTCGGGAACGTCGAAACCTTTGAGACTGAAGACGATCGAACCGTCAGGGTTCTTGATCTCGGAGGTCGCACGCCGGAACGGGATCGAGGCGTAAGGAGAGAGTCCGGCCGTAGTGAAACGCCGAGTGATCTTCATGTGAAAGTGCCCCCTGGCATGCGGGGCGCACGTAAGCGAAACAAGATCGTACGCCAAATTGGCTATTCGTAACCGCTGCGCCGCCGGACCCTGTAAATCCCGCGACGCCGCGCATCAAAGACGTCAGTACCGGCCGTTCTTTTCGCCGCGCATCAGACACAATTTCCCCGCGCCAGCAATGACGGTTGAACAACCGCTTCCTGCCGGCGTTTTGTCTTCCCCGAAAAACGCGATGACCCGAAGGTGCTGGTGATCCCTTCAGACGCGAAAAGCTGCTTCAGCCGCGTGGATCGAACTTTGTGGTGAGCCATGCGCGCGGTGCCCTGCAACACCGTATCGGCATGATCCGGCAACGGGTGATCCACAACCCGCGCCACGGCTGTCTTACGACCGCCGCACCACACGAAAGCTAGGACGATTCGAACCGTTCGTCATCGTCTTTGAAATAGATATTGCGGTAGCAGAGGCAACCGGCACTAGATGTAGTGGTGTGGACAACTTGCCTGAGCTGACGGCGTTCGCGCCCAATGTTATGGAGTTTCCGGCGGGACAGCGCCGCCGCATGGGTGTGGAAGAGCCTGGAAATCGTCAAATCCGGTCTCCCTCAGGGCACGAGCTTAGTACGATTCCGGATGCTCGCTGTTGCCCCGCTGCATCGGCGCAGACGTGTCTGGACATCGGCGGTGCGGTGCAGCTAAGTCGATGAAGTCCAACGGCAGAGAAAGGACGCGCGAAACATGGGTTTGTTCAGCGAGATTTTCGCGTGGTGGGGTGGCAACACATGGGGCACGCGCTTGTTCACATGGCGCAAGGGCCGCTTCCTCGGCGAAGACGAGTTCGGCAACCGCTACTATGTGCAGAGGAGCGGAGTCGGCCCATTGGGTGTTCCGGCGCGCTGGGTTACCTACGCAAAGCTCTCCGAGCCGAGCCAGGTGCCGCCTGAATGGCACGGATGGCTGCACCATACGGTGGACACGCCGCCGACCGAAGAACGCTACCAGCCCCGGCATTGGCAGCAGCGCCATCAGATGAACCTCACCGGCACCGCAGGCGCCTATCGTCCCAAGGGCTCGATCCTCGGTAAGGGCGAACGGGCCAAATCGACCACCGATTATAAGGCATGGCGGCCGCACTAGGCCCTGTGATCCGAAAATCGCCCGGTTTTAGCGTCAGCTAGCTGGCGTCAACGAACGCTCCGCTGATGGATTTGCTTTTGCAACGATTTCCGCCTTTGCCGCCGGCACGTCGATTACCGGTCAATACATTGGGTTTGCTCGTGAGCCGGCGGGCCTTGGCGTTGGCGACGGTCATTACAGCAAGCATGGTTCTGCCCGCGCGCGCCGACCGCATCGAGAACGGAGTCGCGGTGTTCTCGGCGCTCGATAAGGTGACGGCACGCATTTCAAAATTTGAAGTCGAACTGAATAAAACCGTCGAGTTCGGAGCACTCCGGGTAACGCCGCGCGTCTGTTATTCGCGCCCGCCCACCGAGGAGCCCAAGACGACGAGCTTCGTCGAAGTCGATGAAACCCAGCTCGACGGCACCGAAAAGCGCATTTTCACCGGATGGATGTTTGCCGAAAGCCCTGGCCTCTACGGTCTTGAGCATCCGACCTACGATGTCTGGCTGACCGCGTGCGAAAAGCCGGTCCGCTCGACCGCGGAGAGTGCTCCCGCTCAGGGCGAAGGTACGGCAGCCGGTGACAACACGGCTGCGGCGCCCCCAGCCAACGCCGACGACGCCGGCGCGTCACAAGAATTTCGCCGTCGCGTAAGACGGTAGGCGCGCAATCAGCGGTTGCTCGGGGCTTAAGCCCCGAGCAACCGCGCGGCCTTTGGCGCGAAGTACGTCAAAACACCCGACGCTCCGGCGCGCTTGAAGGCCAGCAAGCTCTCGACGATCACTTTGTCCGCGTCGAGCCAGCCCTTCTCGAAAGCGGCCGCGAGCATCGCGTATTCGCCCGAGACCTGATACGCGAACGTCGGGACCTGAAACGTCTCCGAGACGCGCCGCACGATGTCGAGATAAGGCATGCCGGGCTTCACCATCACCATATCGGCGCCTTCCGCGAGATCGAGCGCAACCTCGCGCAGCGCCTCATCAGTATTGCCCGGGTCCATCTGATAGGTGCGCTTGTCACCCTTGAGGAAGCCGGACGAACCGACGGCATCGCGGAACGGCCCATAGAAGGCGCTCGCGTACTTGGCGGCGTAGGACATGATCTGCGTATTGCGATGGCCCGCTGCTTCGAGCGCCGAGCGGATCGCAGCGATGCGGCCGTCCATCATGTCGGACGGCGCCAGCACGTCGGCCCCGGCCTCGGTTTGCACCAGCGCCTGTTTGACCAGCGCTGCGTTCGTCTCGTCGTTGACGATCTCGTCGCCGACGAGCAGCCCGTCGTGGCCGTGGCTCGTATAGGGGTCGAGCGCCACGTCGAGAATGACTCCGAGGTCGAGCTTCGCCGCCTTGATCGCGCGGGTTGCCCGGCAAACGAGATTGTCTGCGTTGAACGCTTCGCGGGCGTCGTCCGTCCGCTTCGCCGGATCGGTGAAGGGAAAGAGCGCTACCGCTGGAATGCCGAGCGTCACGGCTTCTCGTGCCGCTTCGACGATGAGATCGACGCTGAAACGTTCGACGCCGGGCATAGATGCGACGGGCACGCGCTTATCTTCGCCTTCGATGACGAACAATGGCCAGATCAGATCGCTCGCCGAAAGCCGGTGCTCCGCCACGAGCTCACGCGACCACGGTGCCTTGCGATTGCGGCGCATGCGAACGTCGGGATACCGACCGGTTGCGGCGCCGAGGGTCGATTTGCCAAGACCGTCGGCGGGCAGGCGTGAACGTATAGACATCGTGACCTTTCAGGGACGTCTGAAATCTCGCTCGTATTGGACACGACGCGCCCGCCCGCGCAAGCCGTTTGCGGCAAGGCTGCGATGCACAGCGTTAATCGCAGATCTTTTTGTATCTGCGGTAGGCCATGTCGACGTGGAAATGGTTGCGATGCGCGGCATTGGCCTCGGGCCCGAGTGTCGTTCCGAAGATGCGGCAGGCGGCCTTGTGCGCGTCGTGCAGGAAGGCTTCGAGTTCGGGATCAGGTGATGCGCCGGCGTGGCGCTGCGCCGCAGACGCCAGATCTACTTTTTTCGCGTCGGATTTTCCTCCGCGCGGGCGCGATCCGCTCGCCGGATGCTTGCTGCCGGTTGACCCGCCCGGCAAAGTCACGGTCAGCTTGGGCACGCCCTCGATGATGGTAGAGCGCGCCAGTCCGCCCGCCGGTGCGCCGAGTTTCGAAGCCGTCGCCATTGGCGGTGTTTTAGCCGGCCTGTGATCTTCCGTGAGGTTCGCCTGTTCGGACTTTGCTGCGGCGGCAGCGTCCGCGGCTTGCTTTTCGGCGGCGGCTTTCTCGGCCGCGATGCGGGCCAGAATCTCGCGCTGCGGCGTTCCCCAATCGTCGAACACCGACGCCGTCTCAGACGATTCCAGCACGAACGCCCCGATATCGACCGCGTTGGCCAAGCCATGCTCGCTGAGCTTGGTCGACTTTCGGCCGTAGGCGTTGCGGCACGAATAGTCGCTCATCGTCTCGATTCTGATGATCTGCGAACCGAAGTGCTTGCGCGCTAGCGGCTGCAGATCGTGTTCAAGCCAATGGACAAGCGCTTCCGCGAGATCGCAACGGACGACGGGCGGCGGCGAAAAGGAAACCGTAGGGTTCTGTCCGATACTGATTAGCTCGATAGGCGCGGGTGCGCCGCAGGCTCCTTCCTTGATCGGCTCGTGCGGGATGGCGACGGCGTGAATCCGTTGCAGGACGATGGCGCAATGCGCTTTGGCATCGGCGATTTCTGCCTCCGTCCATTTATCCGTGGGCTTTTGAGCTTCCTCGGTGGCCGTAGTGGAACTTGCCGCTTTCGACGGCTCCTTGCCGTCAGTGGACTGAGCATCTGGTGGCGGAGCGGAATGCTGAGTCGGCGTGGAAGGGACGGTCGTGGTCTTCTTTGATTTTGCGGCCGCTACGTCGATTGCGAGCAGAAGCATGACCGCCGTGACGAAAAGGATGAGTGCCGCTCGGCCAAGGTCAGTCACGATTTAGTCCCTATCAGCAGTTCTTGACGGCCACTCCGGTACTTGACGAATCCGCTCTGGCAAGACAAGCGGCCAGCTCGCATCAGTGGGTGCGGGCCGGGCGCTGCGGCACGGGTACGCTGCACCGCCGTAAATTATGGCGGCGCAATCCAAAACGCGCCATACCTTGCACGCAAAATTTGACCGTCGCATGAGCAAGCGAGACCGCAGTGAACGAACATCGCATCCAGAGCACGACAACGGCCCCGGAGGCGCCGTCGCCGAAAATTATCTTCGATCGCTCGCAGGCGCTTCGTATGTGCACGTTCAATCGCCCGCGTGTGCTGAATGCGCTCGACGACGAGATGTGCCGCGCTTTGAGTGAAGAACTGCCGCGTGTCGCCCGCAATCCCGACATTTACATCGTCGCGTTGCTATCGAGCAGTCCAAGGGCGTTCTGCGCCGGTGGTGATGTCGTTGCTCTGACGAATGCGGCCAAGACCAATCTGCAAAGCGCCAAGACCTGGATGCGCGACGAGTACAAGCTCGATTGGCTGCTTGAATGTTTTTCCAAGCCGACGGTGTCGTTCGTCGACGGGCTGTGCATGGGCTCCGGCGCCGGATTGACCACCTACAACACGCATCGCATCGCCGGCGAGAACTACAAGTGGGCGATGCCGGAAGCGAAAATCGGACTTTTTCCTGATGTCGGCATCGCTCACGCCCTGGCGCGGCTGCCGTGGCCGATTGGCCTATATCTCGGGCTCACCGGACGGACGATCACGCGCGACGATGCGCAATGGCTCGGCCTTGTCACGCATTGCATCGCGTCGTCGCACTTCGCGGATATTTTGGCGAAGCTCGCCGATGCGGAGCCGGTTGATCCGATGCTCGACGGCCTGAATGAAATGCAGGGCGAAGGCGCGCTGCAAAAGGACATCGGCTTCATTCGCGACCATTTCTCCTATCCGGTATTGACCGACATATTGCGCTCTCTCACGAAAGCTGAGACGGCGGGATGCGATTGGGCGCGCGAAACACTCTCCGGACTTCGCAAAAGTTCTCCAATGTCTCTCGCAATTACCGATCGACACATTCGCAATGCGCTGACGCTCGATATCCGCGAGACATTGATCGAAGACTATCGGATTGCTGCACGCTGTCTCGAAGCGCCGGATTTTTTCGAGGGCGTGCGCGCGGCATTGCGCGATAAGGACGGCGCACCGAAATGGTCGCCGGAGACGTTCGAGGATATTGCGCCGGACGCTGTAAATGGGTATTTCACGCCGCTTGGTGACGATGAGCTTGAACTGCCGACGCGCGTGGAAATGCAGGCCGCCCGCGTTTGATTTTCACGCGCCGATTTCAACGCGCGATTAGAGGCAATTTTATCGAGCGCGTTATCTCGATATTGACCATCTTTGCAAAGACATGGCCGATTGAGTTAAAATACCGTTCCGGGAACAGGGCGGTACTATTCTTTTACTATATCTATTTAGGCGAAATTCAGGGCTTCGCGTTATCTATTTGTCAAAACCCGGGGCAAACCGGGTGGCGTCAAGCAATGTGAGGCAGCGTAATGAGTTTAGCGTATGAAGTGGCGCGTCAACGCGCGCCCGTCCAAGACGAAGATTTTCGCGGCGACTATTTGCAGGCGTTGCGTTTGATCGAACGGCTCCACCGCCTTCTCCTCGACGTCATCAAAGACGAATTTGATCGTCAGGGCGGAGCCGAGCTCAACAGCGTTCAGGCGCTGCTGCTCTATAACATCGGCGAAAGCGAACTGACCGCCGGAGAGCTGAAGACGAGGGGCTATTACCTAGGCTCCAACGTCTCCTACAATCTCAAGAAGCTCGTTGATATGGGCTACATCCACTACAAGCGGTCAGATACGGATCGCCGGTCGGTGCGCGTCAGTCTGACGGACAAGGGCCATCAGGCTCGCGACATCGTCAGCAAGCTCTATCTGCGCCAGCTTGGCTCGGTTCAGACCGTCGGCGAAGTTTCCGACGACGACGTCAAGGGGCTGAACAAGGCGCTCGTTCGCCTTGAGCGCTTCTGGTCCGACCAGATTCGCTACCGCCTCTAAGACCGGCAAACACCGGCACCTCCGTCGCCGAACGTCTCGGCGAAGGGGCAGACTTACGAATTTAGGGCCGCCTCGACTCCCGTCGGGCGGCCTTTTCCATGCGGCCAAGGCATCGGATTGTGGCCATGAGGGCCCGCCCGCCCGAAAACTCGGGGCAGGAAGGCTGAAAAAACTCGTTTTGAGGTCACCGTGATTTAGAGTGCCCGCTGCGTCGGCACGTCTTTTAACCAGGACGGCCCGACCCTCTCGATCCGAGATTTATAGCCAACCAGAAGCGGGTGTCTGGGCCGACATGACAATACGTCGAACGACGGGAGCAGGGGAATTCGCGCAGCTGGCCGGGCGGGCGTTATTGGCGACCCTGCTGACGCTCGCGTTTGTCATCGCATCGGGCGCTGGATGCCTCGGATTCGGCCGGGCGGCCGCCCAAAGCACCGCCTGGATCCAGTTCGGACCGGTCGGCGACGGCCCGGGCGGCACGACCAACACCTACGACCCGGATTTCGTCCGTGAGTGGGAGGCAAACCCGCCCAAGGGCTACGCGACGCTCGCCAAGGCCAACATCGGCGCCACCAAGGCGGCGATCACGCGCTACACCGCAATCGTTGCGAATGGCGGCTGGCCGCAGCTGCCGGTCCCTCCGAACCGGACGCCGCGCAGCAGCCTTCTGCAATACGGAAGCTCGGGCGAGGCGGTCGGGCTGCTGCGCAAGCGCCTCGCGACCTCCGGCGAATTAAATGGTGGAGATGCAACTTCGACGTACTTCGATTCCAGCGTCGACAAGGCCCTCAAGCGATTCCAGGCAACGAACGGGCTGACGCCGACCGGCATCGCCGACAAGCGGACGATCCTGGCGCTCAACGTGCCGGCCGACACGCGACTGAAGCAGTTGAAGGTCAATCTGACTCGGCTTGAACAGCTCGTCCCGACGGCGGCAAAGAAATACGTGCTCGTCAACATTCCGGCGGCTCAGATCGAGGCCGTCCAAAGCGGACAGATCGTTGCTCGCTACGCCGGGGTCGTCGGCAGTCCTGACCGGCCGACGCCGTTTTTGCGCACGCCGATCACGGACCTCAACTTCAATCCCACCTGGCATCTGCCACCGACGGTCATCTCGGAAGATCTCATTCCGCGCGGCCGCCAGATGCAGGCCAAGGGGCAGAATGTTCTGATGAAGTTCGGCATCGACGCTTACGCGGGCGGCAAGAAGGTCGATCCGGCGAAGATCGATTGGGAGAAGGTCAAACCCGGCACCTACAGCTACAAACAGAAGCCTGGAAAAGAAAACCCGCTCGGCTTTCTGAAAATCAACTTCGCCAGCGCTCATTCGGTTTACATGCACGACACGCCGTCGGATCGGGTTTTTGGCAGAAATTTCCGCTCCGAAAGTTCGGGCTGCATTCGCGTCCACAACATCGAAAATCTCGCTGCGTGGCTGCTGTCCGATCAGAAGGGATGGAGCCCTGAGCGAATCGCCTCGATGAAGGAGTCGGGCAAGCACCTCGACCTTCGGCTCAAGAAGCCGGTGCAGCTTCTCTTCGTCTATATCAGCGCCTGGGCGACGGCCGATGGCGTCGTGCAGTTCCGTCGCGACGTCTACGAGAAGGACGGCGTCGGCGAACTCGCCTCGAACTATTGAGCGGGATTGATGTCGCTATCCGCCGATTTCGGGCGCTTGCGGAACGCCACGGTCCAAAAAATCGTGAAGATCGGCGACCAGCTCGGAACGTGACCAAAATTTCACGATGATGCGCGACGAAAGAGCACTGGCCCTTCGTGCCGAGCCGCGCCATAAAGGCTAAAATAACTGAACATCGTGCCGTCGGGAGCGGAACCTCTGATGACGTATGAGCAGAAGCTCGCCGATGCGGTGGATGCCGTGAAGCGCGAAGGCCGCTATCGCACATTTGCCGATGTCAAGCGCCGCCGCGGCACGTTCCCGAGAGCCGACGTTCTCAAGGGCGAGGCGATCAAGCCGATTACCGTCTGGTGCTCCAACGACTATCTCGGCATGGGCCAGCATCCCGACGTGATCGCCGCGATGCATGAAGCTATCGACCGGGTTGGCGCCGGCTCCGGCGGCACCCGCAACATTTCAGGCACGACGCACTATCATGTCGAGCTGGAGCACGAGCTCTCCGATCTTCACCAGAAAGAATGTGCGCTCGTCTTCACGTCGGCGTTTGTCGCCAACGAAGCCGCCCTCTCGACGTTAGCGCAGTTGCTTCCCGGCTGCGAAATCTTCTCCGACGAGAAGAATCACGCCTCGATGATCGCCGGAATTCGCAACGGCCGCGGCCCGAAGCACATTTTCCAGCACAATGACCTCAACGATCTCGAAGCCAAGCTGAAGAAGGTGCCGCGCGAGACGCCGAAGATCATCGCCTTCGAGAGCGTCTATTCGATGGACGGCCACATCGCGCCGATCGCCGGCATTTGCGATCTCGCCGAAAAATACAACGCGCTGACCTATCTCGATGAAGTCCACGCTGTTGGCCTTTATGGGCCGCGTGGCGGCGGCGTCGCCGAACGCGACGGCGTGATGCATCGCATCGACATCATCAATGGCACCCTCGCCAAGGGCTTCGGCGTCATGGGTGGCTACATCGCCGCCTCGCGCACGATCTGTGACGCAATCCGCTCCTACGCGCCCGGCTTCATCTTTACGACCTCGATCGCCCCGGCGATCGCCGCCGGTGCTCTGGCGTCAATCCGGCATCTGAAAAAGAGTTCCGTCGAGCGCGAGCGCCATCAGGAGCGCGCGCGGGCCCTGAAGACCCGCTTTACCGTCGCCGATATCCCGGTCATGTCCGGTCCGAGCCATATCGTCCCGGTGCTGGTTGCCGATCCGGTCCGCTGCAAAGCCCTGACGGACGTTCTGCTTGATCGCTACGGCATTTACGTCCAGCCGATCAACTATCCGACCGTGCCGCGCGGCACCGAGCGCTTGCGCTTGACGCCGTCTCCGCAGCACTCGGATGCCGACATGGAACATCTCGTCAGTTCGCTGTCGGAGCTGTGGGTCCAGTGCCCGATGGCGTTGATGGAAAGCCTCGCCGCCGCCGAATAGGCGGCACTTATCCGGCATCCTTGATGCTCGTGCGCTCGGCGGCCGCCATCCCGCGCTTTTATTACGCGGGGTCAGCAGTCGGGCAGGGGGAGTTGAGTGCTGGCGTCGCTCCTCATACTATGGTTGAAAGTGGGCGACCGGGGCTGAGGCTCCGACGCCTGAATCAAAAATCATCCCCTTTTCAGAGGAAAGCCTATGTCGACCGCACCGGCCGCTGGAAATTCGCAGACGTCGCGCTTTTTCAAGGCGCACGTTTCGGAGACGGATCCTGAAATTTTCAGCGCCATTCAGAAAGAGTTTGGCCGTCAACAGCACGAGATCGAACTGATCGCGTCCGAGAACATCGTCTCTCAGGCCGTTCTCGATGCCGCCGGCTCGGTGCTGACGAACAAGTACGCTGAAGGCTATCCGGGCAAGCGCTATTACGGCGGTTGCCAGTACGTCGATATCGCTGAAGAGATCGCGATCGACCGCGCCAAAAAGCTGTTCAACTGCGGCTTCGCCAACGTCCAGCCGAACTCCGGCAGCCAGGCCAACCAGGGCGTCTTCAACGCCCTCGCCAAGCCCGGCGACACGATCCTCGGCCTGTCACTCGCAGCCGGCGGTCACTTGACTCATGGCGCCCCTGTCAACCAGTCGGGCAAGTGGTTCAAGGCCGTGCACTACACGGTGAAGCCGGACACGCACCTCATCGACATGGATGAAGTGAAGAAGCTGGCGCACGAGCACAAGCCGCGCATCATCATCGCCGGCGGTTCGGCCTATCCGCGCAAGATCGATTTCGCTGCGTTCCGCGCCATTGCGGACGAAGTCGGCGCGCACTTCCTCGTCGATATGGCGCACTTCGCGGGCCTCGTGGCCGCCGGCCTCATTCCGAGCCCGTTCCCGCATGCCCACATCGTCACGACCACGACGCACAAGACGCTCCGTGGTCCGCGCGGCGGCATGATCCTGACCAACGACGAGGAAATCGCGAAGAAGGTCAACTCGGCGATCTTCCCCGGCATCCAGGGTGGCCCGCTGATGCACGTCATCGCTGCCAAGGCGGTCGCGTTCGGTGAGGCACTGCGTCCCGACTTCAAGGTCTACATCAAGAGCGTGATGGATAACGCCCGTGCGCTGGGCGAGGTCTTGGTGCAGAACGGTTTTGCGCTCGTCTCGGGCGGCACCGACACGCATTTGATCCTCGTCGACCTGCGGCCGAAGAAGATTACGGGCAACAAGGCCGAGAAGGCGCTCGGTCGCGCCAACATCACCTGCAACAAGAACGGCATCCCGTTCGACCCCGAGAAGCCGATGGTCACGTCGGGTATTCGTCTCGGTTCCCCGGCTGGCACGACGCGCGGCTTCGGCGTCGCCGAGTTCCAGGAAATCGGCCGTTTGATCTCGGAAGTGCTCGACGGCGTCGCGAAGAACGGCGAAGAGGGCAACGCTGCAGTCGAAGAAGCCGTCAAGGCCAAGGCTGTGGCCCTTTGCGAACGCTTCCCGATCTACGCCTGATCCGGCAAGTCGGTTCGACACATTTGGAATCTGAAAAAGGCGCTCGGTTGGGCGCCTTTTTCCTATGGACCGATAAGAGCAGGGGCGGCAGCCTTGTTCGCAGGCGTGAATGAGTAACCGTGGAGGGAAGGCGCGCCGCTCTTTCCCTTTGCCGGTAAACCGTTCACAGCATGTAGAACGTTCGCGAACCACCACGATCCGGCCATTGCCGGGATGACCTCAAGGAGAGACCGATGCGCTGTCCGTTCTGCGGAAGCGAGGATAGCCAGGTGAAAGACAGCCGGCCATCGGATGAGAACGCCGCAATCCGCAGGCGGCGCGTCTGTTCTGATTGCGGCGGGCGCTTCACAACATTCGAGCGCGTCCAGCTTCGCGAACTGACCGTCGTCAAGCGATCCGGCCGCAAGGTTCTTTTCGATCGCGATAAGCTCTCGAAGTCCATTTCCGTAGCGCTGCGCAAGCGTCCGATCGAACCGGAGCGCATCGATCGCCTCGTGTCCGGGCTCGTGCGTCAGCTCGAAAGCTCCGGCGAGACCGAGATCACCTCGGCTGAGATCGGCGAACTCGTCATGGCCGCGCTGCGTGAACTCGATCCCGTTGCTTACGTCCGCTTCGCATCCGTTTATCGTGATTTTCGCGATACGGCCGATTTCCATGCCGTGCTCCGGGAACTCGCTGCCGATACGCTCGATCCTCTCGATATCGGCGAACGCTTCGGTTCCAACCGGGATGACGCGACGACGGAGAAAAAGCATTGACGTCATGACGGAGTCGAAGACCAGCGCATTCGATGTCGAGATGATGGCAATCGCGCTCCGCATGGCCGAGCGCGGGATCGGCGCGACGATGCCCAATCCGTCGGTCGGTGCCGTCATTGCCGACGAGGCGACCGGCGAGGTCATCGCGCGCGGAGTAACGGCGCCCGGTGGCCGGCCGCACGCCGAGACGATCGCGATTGCCACGGCCGGCGAAAGAGCGCGCGGCGCCACGATCTACGTTACGCTGGAACCATGCTCCCACCACGGACGCACCGGGCCGTGTGCCGACGCGATTATCGCCGCTGGACTGAAGCGCGCAGTCGTCGGCATCGAAGACCCTGATCCGCGTGTCTCGGGACGTGGCCTCGATCGGCTACGGGACGCGGGCATTGAGGTGGTTCGCGGTGTCGGCGCGGCGTCCGCCCGTCAGATCACGCGCGGCCACGTCGTCCGGGTCACCGAGCGGCGGCCCTTTACAACATTGAAGCTGGCACTCGATCCGTCCGGGAAAATTGCACGGGGCAACGGAATCTCGCCGGTCTGGGTCACCGGCGAAATGTCTCGTGCCCACGGCATGCTGCTCAGGGCGCGCTTCGACGCGATCCTCGTCGGTGGCGCGACGGTACATGACGACGACCCGGAACTGACGTGCCGTCTGCCCGGTCTGTTGGAACGTTCGCCGATCCGGCTCGTGCTGTCCGGGTCCCTCGACGTGCCGACCGGGGCCAAGCTCATACGAACTGCAGCAACCATCCCGACCTGGGTCATGACGGCGCCTGGAAGCGATCCGCAGAAGCGCACGCAGTTGATGTCGCATGGCGCTCGCATTCACGATGTTGAAGTTGTCGGTGGCGAACTCTGGCTTCCGGCGATTATGGAAGTTCTCGTCGCGCAAGGTGTCACGCGCCTTCTCGTTGAAGGTGGCCCGCGCATATGGCGCGCCTTCGCGAACGCCGCGCTGATCGATGAGGTCATACTCTACATGGCCGGCGCCCCATCGGACGCCGAGGCTCTGCAAGCAGTCGCCCACCAGCTCGGCCCGTTGGCGCTATCGCTTGTCGACCGGCGCGCAATGGGCACTGATACGATGTGGCGGCTGCTCCGCGTCAGGTCAAAGGAAGGACGCTAGACGATGTTTACCGGATTGATCACGGACGTCGGTGAGGTCATCGCCAAGTCGGACGGCAAGTTTACCTTACGGACCGCCTATGCCCTGAAGCCTGAGGACGCCGGCCTGTCGATCTGCTGCAATGGCGTCTGCCTGACAGCGACAGAGATCAAGCCGATTGCCAGCGGTGGCGCGGACTTCTCGGTGGACGTTTCGAACGAGACGCAGGCGAAATCGACGCTCGGGGCATGGGTCCCAGGCACCCGTGTCAATTTGGAGCGGTCGCTGAAGGTCGGAGACGAACTGGGCGGCCATATCGTCTCGGGGCACGTTGACGGCGTGGCCAAAATCGTAAGCATCACCCAGGACGGCGCCAGCCGGCGCTTTCTTTTCGAAGCGCCGGAGCACCTTTCCCGCTATATTGCCCCCAAGGGCTCGGTCGCGCTGGATGGCACGTCCTTGACCGTCAACGAGGTTTCGGAAACGCGCTTCGGCGTCAATCTCATCCCGCACAGCTTGACGGTCACGACGTGGGGCGCGAAAACCGCCGGCGACCTGGTGAACCTCGAAGTGGATGTGTTTGCCCGTTACGTCGCTCGTCTCATGGAGTTTCGCATCTGATGTCGGGCTCAACCCATCTGCAAGCCGCACCGAGCGGCACTGTCCTTTCGCCGATCGAAGAGATCATCGAGGAGATGCAGAATGGCCGTATGGTCATTCTCGTTGACGCCGAGGATCGCGAGAACGAAGGCGATCTCGTCATTCCGGCACAGATGGCAACGCCCGACGCGATCAACTTCATGGCCAAGTATGGCCGCGGTCTCGTCTGTTTGTCGCTGGCGCAGGCTCGCGCCACCGAGCTTCACCTGGATTTCATGGTGCGCGCCAACGGCTCGCGCAATCGCACGGCGTTCACGCAGACGATCGAGGCGCGTGAGGGAATATCGACAGGCATCTCCGCCTTTGATCGGGCGCGTACGATCGCGACCGCGATCGATCCGACCAAGGGCGCCAACGATATCGTTTCGCCCGGGCATGTCTTCCCACTCATTGCGCGCGAAGGCGGCGTGCTCGTTCGCGCAGGCCACACCGAAGCATCCATCGATCTCGCGAAATTGGCCGGTCTCAATCCGGCGGCGGTCATCTGCGAAATCATGAACGACGACGGCACGATGGCGCGCATGGCCGATCTCGCCCGGTTCGCCAAAGTCCACGGTCTCAAGATCGGAGCGATCGAAGACCTAATCGCCTATCGCCTCAGGAACGATCGCATCGTCAAGCGCGTGGCGCGCACGACGGTCGAGACTTCGATCGCCGGTGAGTTCGATCTCTACGTCTATGAGACGACATCGGAACCAGCCGAACATTTGGCGCTCGTCAAAGGCAACATCGCCAAGGGTGGCCCCATTCTCGTGCGTGTCCATGCTGTGAATGTGCTGCATGACGTGCTTGGCATCGGCGGCCACGGCGACTCCGGCACCGTAATCGAGCAATCGATGAAAGCCATCGAAGCGGAAGGGCGCGGCGTTCTCGTGCTTATCCGCGACCTGCGGCCGAAATCGGTATCCGATTGGGTGACACGCCGGGATTTGCCGGGCGCCGCGAAAGACCTGAGCAAGGAACGCCGTCAGGTCGAAATTGGCATCGGCTCGCAAATTCTCTCTGACCTCGGGGTCAGCGACATGGTGCTTCTGACGACGTCGCCGCAGCACGTTTACGTCGGTTTGGAAGCCTTCGGACTGCGCGTCTCCGGCACACGTAAAATCGAGTAGCATCATCATGGTTCAAAAAACGCCGAGCGCGCCTCAACCGGAAAAGAGCGCGCCACATCTTCGTGCGCACATCCTGATCATCGAAGCGCCTTACTATGACGATATCGCCGGTCTTCTGGCCGAGGGCGCAGTCGCCGAGTGCGAAGCGCGCGGCATGACGTTCGAGCGTGTCGTCGTGCCCGGTGCTCTTGAGATTCCTCAAGTGTTCGCCGCCGCTGCAGCGGCACGCGCGGCCGGCCGCATGATGTTCGACGGCGCCGTCGCACTCGGCTGTGTGATCAGAGGCGAAACGGCGCACTATGATGTCGTCTGCGATAATGCCAATCACTGGCTGATGGAAATTGCAGTTCGCAACGAGGTTCCGGTGGGCAACGCGATTCTGACTGTCGATACGCATGCGCAAGCCGTGGCGCGTGCCGAAGGCGGCGTTAGAGGCAAGGGCGGCGATGCCGTTCGCGCATGCGCGCGCCTTATTGAAACAAAGCGCGCCTTTTGGGGTGCTTCGGCATGAATGCGCCGCAAGAAAAATCGAAATCGGGCGACATCACCGCGCGCACGGCAGCGCGCATCGCGGCGGTTCAGGCGCTCTACCAGATGGATCTTGCTGGCACCGATCTCAACGATGTGATTGCCGAATTCCTGAACGAACGTCTTTCTGGCGAAAATGCCGACGAGAAATTGGCCGGTGCCGACCGCGTGTTTTTTGCCGATATTTTGCGCGCCGTCGTGCGGCGCCAACGTGAGATCGATCCGATCATCGACGAGCAATTGGCGATAGGCTGGCGGCTCGTTCGCGTCGATTCGATCCTGCGCGCCATTCTGCGCGGCGGCGTCGGGGAGCTTCTGGATCGCTATGACGTTCCGGCGCGCGTCGCGATCAGCGAATACGTGAACGTCGCCCGTGTCTTTTTCGATGACGACGAGCCGCGCGTAGTCAACGGCGTCCTCGACAAATTGGCACGCCGTCTGCGTCCGAGTGAATTCGAGAGAAAGCCCGCCACGCCGTCGTGATCGATGGCGGCGTGAACGGCAGAGTAGAATGAATGCCGAAAACACGCATTGAGCGACAGCACGATGCTTCGCGTGTCGAAAGCGAAAGCGATCTCGTGCAGACGTATCTCGCGCCTCTGGCGAAAGATATGCCCGGTGCTTTCGGCCTGACGGACGACGCTGCGCTGCTGACGAGCGAACCGGGAACCGATCACGTTTTCAGCACTGATCCCGTCATTGCCGGTGTTCATTTCTTTCCCGACGACAAGCCGCGCGACATTGCGTGGAAGGCGCTGGCCGTCAATGTTTCGGACATCGCGGCAAAGGGCGCCAGGCCGGTGGCATATCTGCTGACGCTGGCCTTTCCCGAAGCGCCCGAACGATCATGGATGGCGGATTTTGCGCAAGGCTTGGCCGAGGCACAGGCGGCCTTTGGATGCCGGTTGATCGGCGGCGATACGGATCGTGCGCCGGGCCTGTTATCGATCGGCGTGACGATGATCGGGGCGGTGCGGTCCGGCGCCTTCGTTCGCAGACACGGCGCTGAAGCTGGCGACCGCGTCTTCGTTTCGGGAACCATCGGCGACGCGGCGCTGGGATTGGCACTTCGCCGCAATGCGACGCTCTTCGAAGGGACCGTGACGCAATCCGATCGGCATTTCCTGATCGATCGCTATCTGCGGCCGCAACCGAGATTTGCGTTGGCTGCGACGCTCAGATCTCATGCCAGGAGCGCGCTCGATATTTCCGATGGTTTGCTGAAGGATCTGTCGCGGCTCGCGGGTGGCATTGGAATTCGGCTCCAGCTCGATGCAATCCCTCTGTCAGCCTCGACCCGCGCCGCATTGTCCGCCGATGCGCGCGTGGCGGACGCGATACTCGGCGGTGGCGGCGACTACGAGATATTGGCGGCAATTCCGCCATCCGAGGTGCAGGCGTTCACCCGAGGCGCCAAAAGCGCCGGAATCGATGTCCATGACATCGGCATCCTGGAAGGGCCTGAAGTGATTGTTCTCAAGTCCGACGGCACCGAGATAAGACCCCGGGAATTCGGCTACGATCACTTTTCGACCTGAGCGCGGCCGCGAAGGCTGGATTGCCACACAGACCCGTATTTCATGGTGGAGCGGCGATGTGCAGGGCTTGGTAATGCGTCAATCTTTGGCCATATGGCTCGTGCCACATTAAGTGGCTGAAATGGCACGCGGCGTGTTGAGCCGCTGGAGCAGGGCGTTGGAATATCGCCCGCGAAAACGTTCACCGTGAATAGCGGCAAGGGCCATAAGGAAGCGGGGCAAGCGGAATGAAGTTTTTTGTTTCGACAGCGCGGATATGGAATGCGTGCGTGCGCGGTGTCGCCACGGTTGCTGCTGTCATGTGTCTTCAAGTTTGCCCCGGGTTCACGACGCTCGGGCATGCCCAGATGAGCATCTGGGATCAGATTCAAGGGTCAGCCTACGGCGGCTCGGAAGCACCGCGTGTCACCAAACCTGCGCCTCCGGATGATTTGCGTCCCAATCCGACTCCGTGGCGTAGCGACGTCATGCTCAACGCCATGTCGGCGGCGATCGATCGTTATCAGAAAATCGTCGACGGCGGCGGTTGGCCCGTCGTGCCCGCAGGGCGCATGATGCGCATTGGTGAGGACGATCCGCGTGTTCCTGCTTTGAGAAAACGCCTTCGCGTCACGGGCGACCTGCGCGGAGGCGGCGGTTCCTACTTCAGTTCGGAAACCTTCGACGACGCGCTTGAGCAAGGCGTCAAAAATTTCCAGCGGCGCAATGGAATCCGCGTCACCGGCCGCGTCGAACGCTCCGTCTATCCAATTCTGAATACGACCGCGCAAGAGCGTCTTGCGCAATTGAAGCTGAACTACCAGCGCTTGCAAAATCTGATGCACGGCGTCGAGGATCGTTATGTCCTCGTCAACATTCCGGCGTACCAGCTCGAAGCCGTGGACAAGTACGAGGTGCAATTGCGCCATCGCGTCATTGTTGGCCGTCCCGAACGGGCAACGCCGGAAGTCCGCGCCACGATCAAGGCGCTCAACTTCTTTCCGTATTGGCGCGTCCCCGACAGCATCGCGACGCTCGATCTGGTTCCGCGTCTGAAGCACGAACCCGGATATCTCGCAGAAGAAGGCATCCGCGTTTACAACGGCTACAACGGTCCTGAACTCGACCCGAAGACGGTCGACTGGAATTCTCCGGAAGTCGCCAAATACAAGTTCAAGCAGGATCCGGGCGAAAAGAACGCCCTTGGCTTGCTGCGGATAGACATGTCGAACCAGTACGGCGTCTACATGCACGATACGCCGATGAAGAACCTGTTCGACCAGCAGACCCGGCCGTTCAGTGCCGGCTGCGTCCGCGTCCAGAACGTCTTCGATCTTGGAGACTGGATCGCTCATTTCGAGCCCGGCTGGGAAAAGCCGGGTCGTGTGCGCGAAACGCTGGCCGCCGGTCACCCGATGGAACTGAAGCTGACCCGCCCGATACCCGTCTACTTCGCCTACATCACGGCGTGGGCAGAACCGAGCGGCATGGTCGAATTCCGCCCCGACATCTATGGCCGCGACAGCAGCGCGCTGCAGACGGCTTACCAGCGGGATAATGACGACGCACCTCCGGCAACCGCCGCAGCGGCTTTGGCGCCGTAAAACCGGCATTGTAAAGCATCGTCGGCGCCGGCGCGGTCAACACCTCTCCGGATCAGCTCCGGAGAGGGCCCGGCCGTACGCGAGCCGTCAGCGTGAAAGACTCGAAAGCGGCAACGGCCGCGTTGCCACATCACGCAGCACGAAGCTCGAATGCAGCCTCGCGACTCCCGGCAAGCGCGAAAGCTGTTCCTTGTGGATGCGTTCGAAATCCGCGAGGTCGTGCGCAAGCACGGTGATGATGTAATCGTCCTCGCCCGACATCATGAGGCAGGAGACGATCGACGGTGCGGCTGCCGCAGCCTTCTCGAACGCCGCCAGCAATTCCTCGTTCTGGCTTTTCAGGGTGATTTGCACGATCGCCATCATGGTCAGCCCAAGCGCCTTGCGGCTGATCTGGGCCTGATAGCCGGAAATAACCCCGGCTTCCTCCAACGCCCGAATGCGGCGCGCGATCGCCGTCGCTGACAAAGGAATGCGCTCGGCCAATTCGACTTGAGACTGCCGCCCATCCTGGAGGAGGGCCGCCAAAATGGCCCTATCGAGTGCATCGAGGGCGTGCGCCGTCATTTTCCAACACCGAATGGCTTTTCTGCGCAGATTATCTGCAACCATACCGTTGTCGGCAAGGCCAAATCGCCGGGTAACTGCGCGCCGGGCGTGTCATTCTACGCTGTAGAACGTCGGTCAATCGCATCTGGGAAGCGAAAATGCGCATCGGCATTCCGGCAGAAATCAAAAGCGACGAATTTCGCGTCGGCCTCGTACCTGGGTCGGTTCGCGAGTTGGTCGCTCATGGCCATCAGGTCATCGTTCAATCCGGCGCCGGTGCCGGCATTTTTGCGGATGATGCCGTCTACGAAAAAGCGGGTGCGCGGATTGCCGCCAGCGCCGACGCCGTTTTTCACGACGCAGACATGATCGTAAAAGTGAAAGAGCCGCAGCCAGTCGAGTGGAAGCGGCTGCGATCCGATCAAATCCTTTTCGCTTATTTACACTTGGCCCCGGATCCGCAGCAGGCAATCGGTCTGATGGAGTCGGGCGTGGCGGCCATCGCCTATGAAACGGTCACGGACGCGAACGGTGGCTTGCCGCTGCTGGCGCCGATGAGCGAAGTCGCCGGGCGTCTATCCATCGAAGCAGCTGCAATCTCGCTGCGCCGGCCTGCGGGCGGACGCGGCGTGCTGCTGGGCGGTGTTCCCGGCGTCAAGCCTGCCAAGGTCGTCATCCTCGGCGGCGGGGTCGTCGGAACGCAGGCGGCGAGAATGGCAGTCGGCCTCGGAGCCGATGTTTCGATCATCGACAAATCGCTGCCGCGCCTTCGCCAGCTCGATGAGCTTCTCGAGGGCCGCGTCACGACGCTTGCGGCGACGATGCAGACAATCGAGAGCGAGGTGCTTGCGGCCGACGTTGTGGTCGGCGCCGTCCTCGTTGCTGGAGCCAGCACACCGAAGCTCGTGGCGCGCGCCATGTTGAAGGACATGAAACGAGGCGCTGTGCTTGTTGATGTGGCGATCGATCAGGGTGGATGCTTCGAAACGTCGAAGCCCACGACACATGCCCATCCGACATTCGAACTCGATGGCATCATCCATTACTGCGTCGCGAACATGCCCGGTGCCGTGCCCATGACGTCAGCGCAAGCGCTCAACAATGCGACGCTGCCCTTCGTCATGAAGCTCGCTGACAAAGGTCTCGCAGCCTTCGATCGCGATCCGCATTTGGCAGCAGGACTGAACGTCATGGGCGGACGCATCACGCATCAGGCGGTCGCATCATCGCTCGGCTTCGATAGTCTCGATGGCGCACATGCCTTTCGCCACGCGGCGGAATAGACTTTAGACCCCCCGTGCCCGCCGGTCCCCTCACCGGCGCGCACCGACCGGCCGCTCCTCCCCCCGGAGCGGCCGGTTTTCTTTTGCAAGCGTAGGGCACAGCATCATTTCGACGTATTTGACAGCCAACTCCGAAGCGGGCCGCGTACGCGCAGGGATAGGCTCAAAACCAGATCAAGGAATTTTGAGCCAGCGACGGATTGCGGTGCGAATCACGTTCTATGCACAGGCATCCCACTTGGATGAGGGTTTCTACAAATGATGAAATTTCGCAAATCGATCGCCGCGGCCATTGCTGCGGCCAGCATCGTTGCAAACGTTGCAATCGTTGACCAGGCATCGGCCGCACCGCTCGTTTCGGGTGCCGTTGCGAGTGCTCAACCGCAATCGAACATCACCGAAGTCGGCTGGCGTCATCACGGCGGTGGTTGGGGCTGGGGACCGGGCGCATTGGTCGGTGGCATCATCGGCGGCGCATTGATTGCTTCTGCCGTTGCCGAGCATCGGGCCGACCGTGCCGATATGGATCGCTGCGCGCGTGACTTCCCTGAGTTCAGCTATCGCACGGGCACCTTCATCGATCGTCGCGGCAACGAGCGCGTCTGCCCGTATCTGCGGTAATGTCGTCGTTGCGCTGTTCCCTTTGAGCGCGTACTCCATCATGTGCGCCGCTACGTTGCGGCGCTCATGATGCAGACGAAGCGTCGGCAACATCGTTGCTGGCGCGAGCTGTTGGGGGACAGCAATGAAACTTTCCATCTTAGCCGCCGCATTCGTAATGATCGGCGCCGCGGGTTCGTGCGCCGCTGACGAAGCAGGGACCGAAGCAAAGGTCAAAAGAGTCGGCACGCGCCACGGCGTATGCTCCGCCGACATTCAAAAGTTCTGCGATGACGTCGAACACGGCAAAGGCAAAATACGACATTGCCTGACTGAGCACGGCGCCGATCTCTCCCCCGCTTGCAAGACACGGATAGAACGGCACGTGACGACGGCGAAATAAAATCGTCTTCGAAAAACCAGTTACTTCAAGCTCGGAAAATCGAACTCGGCACCCTTGCGGATGCCGGCGGGCCAACGTGCGGTAACCGTCTTCAGCCGGGTATAGAAATGCACGCCTTCCGGTCCGTAGATCGCATGGTCTCCGAAAAGCGACCGCTTCCAGCCGCCAAATGAGTGATAGGCGACAGGAACAGGAAGCGGCACGTTGATGCCGACCATTCCGACCTCGATCCTATCCGCGAAGGCGCGTGCCGCATCACCGTCGCGCGTGAAGATCGCTGTGCCGTTTCCGTATTCGTTGGCATTGATGAGATCGGCGGCTTCGTCATAGTTCGTGGTGCGCACGACCGAAAGCACCGGACCAAAAATTTCCTCGCGATAGATTGCCATATCGCGTGTCACCCGGTCGAAAAGGGAACCGCCGAGAAAGAAGCCGTTCTCGTAACCCTGAAGCGTCAGGCCGCGGCCGTCGACCACGAGTTCGGCGCCTTCCTGCACGCCCTTGTCGATCAGTCCGCTGATGCGGCGCTTGGCGTCCGCCGTCACGACCGGACCCATCTCGGACTCGGGATCGGTCGCCGGTCCGACCTTCAGGCTGCGGATGCGCGGAGCCAGAGCTTCGACCAAACGGTCGGCGGTCTTTTCTCCGACAGGAACCGCGACGGAGATCGCCATGCAGCGTTCGCCCGCCGAGCCGTAGCCTGCACCCATCAGCGCATCGACGGCCTGATCGAGGTCCGCATCCGGCATGACGATCATGTGGTTTTTCGCGCCGCCCAAAGCCTGCACCCGTTTGCCGCTTGCCGAGCCCCGTGCATAAACATATTGCGCGATCGGCGTCGAGCCGACGAACGAAACGGCGGCGATATCGGGATGATCCAGGATCGCATCGACGATCGCCTTGTCGCCATGCACGACATTGAACACTCCGGCAGGCAATCCGGCTTGTTGAAACAAATCCCAAATCAGCATCGGGGCCGACGGATCGCGCTCCGATGGTTTCAGAATGAAGGCGTTCCCGCACGCAATCGCGATAGGGAACATCCACATCGGCACCATCGCCGGAAAGTTGAAAGGTGTGATGCCGGCGACGACGCCAAGCGGCTGCCGGTCGGACCAGCTATCGATGTCGGGTCCGACGTTGCGGCTGAACTCGCCCTTCAGCAGATGCGGAATTCCGCAGGCGAAATCGACAACGTCGATTCCGCGTTGCAATTCCCCGAGCGCGTCGGCATGCGTCTTGCCGTGTTCGCGCGAAATTGCGCGTGCGATCTCTTCTGCGTTCTTTTCCAAAAGCTCCTTGAACTTGAACAGCACGCGCACGCGCTTCATCGGCGGCGTTACGCCCCACGATGTGGCCGCCGACTTCGCTGCTGCAACGGCGGCATCGAGATCTTCGGCGCTCGACAACGGCAGGCGCGCAATCTCTTCACCCGTCGCAGGATTGAAGACGGGCGCGGCGCGTGGTGCACTAGCGGCTACGCGGCGGCCATCGATGGCATTTTCAATGGTGAGCATTTCAGGCATACCCGTTGATAGTGGCTCATTTCGGTGTCGCCGCTTGAACGCCGCTGATCTTTTTAGCTCGCCGTTTTCAGCACCTTCGCGAACGTGTCGAACAGCTGATCGATTTCATCTTTCGAGATGATGAGCGGTGGCGATAGGGCGATGATGTCGCCGGTCTGGCGCGTGAGAATGCCAGCTTCGAAAGCCTTGACGAACAAATCGTAAGCCCGCTTTCCGGGCTGCGATGGATCGGGCTCGAATTCGACAGCGCCGATAAGCCCGATGTTGCGAATATCGATGACGTGCGGCAAGCCCTTGAGGGCGTGGAGGCGTTCTTCCCAATAGCGGGCAAGGTCATTGGCGCGCGTCAGCAGGCCTTCATCCTGCATCGTGTCGAGCGTACCGATCGCGGCGGCGCACGCGATCGGGTGACCCGAATACGTGTAGCCGTGGAAGAAATCGATCATCCACTCCGGTCCGTTCATGAACGCATCGTGGATGTGGGATTTGACGAACACCGCGCCCATCGGGATCGTGCCGTTTGTAATCGCTTTCGCCGTCGTGATGAGATCGGGCGAAATGCCGAAGTAGTCGGAGCCGAATGGCGTTCCGAGCCGCCCGAACGCCGTGATGACCTCGTCGGCGATCAGCAGGATGTCATGCTTCCGGCAGATGGCTTCGAGACGCTTCAAGTAGCCTTTAGGCGGGATGAGCACGCCGGTAGAGCAGGCGACCGGCTCGACGATGACCGCCGCGATCGTCGAGGCATCATGTAACGCCACGAGGCGTTCGAGATCGTCGGCGAGTTCGACGCCGTGTTCCGGTTCGCCGCGAACGAATGCATTGCGCGACAGATCATGGGTATGACGCAAATGATCGGTCCCGCCGACGAGAGTCCCGAACATCTTGCGGTTGTTCGCGATGCCGCCGACGGAGGTGCCGCCGAAATTCACGCCATGATAACCGCGCTCGCGTCCGATGAGCCGCACCTTCGTCCCGTTGCCTTTGGCGCGATGATACGCGATCGCCATCTTCAAGGCGGTTTCGACCGACTCCGAACCCGAGTTCGTGAAGAAGACGTGCTCAAACCCTTTCGGTGCAATTGACGTCAGCCGGCTCGCCGCCTCGAAGGCGCGCGGGTGCCCCATTTGAAACGTGCCGGCGAAGTCGAGCGTTTCGGCTTGCTGCTTGATGGCTTCGACGATCTTGGGCCGGCAGTGCCCGGCGTTGACGCACCACAATCCCGACGTGCCGTCCAGGACGCGGCGCCCGTCGTTCGTGATGTAATGCACACCCTCCGCTCCGACGAACATGCGCGGTGCTTTCTTGAATTGCCGGTTTGCGGAAAATGGCATCCAGAACGCCGCGAGATCGTTAGGCTTGATTTGTACGTTCATGGCGGCGGGTCCTTTGGAGCGTGATACAAAGCTTGATTGGTACTGCGACGTGATCTCAGTCGAACGAGCCACCGGCACGGTAAAGCATCCGCCGGCTCGCGACTTGACCGCTAGGCGGTGATGCCGCCAAGGCAGAGGAATTTGGTCTCCAGATATTCATCGAGTCCTTCCTGCGCCCCTTCGCGGCCGAGACCCGACTGCTTGACGCCGCCGAACGGCGCAACCTCGTTCGAGAACAATCCCGAGTTGATGCCAACCATGCCGGACTCGAGCGCCTCGGCAACGCGCCATGCCTGTCCGATATTCTGGCTGAACAAGTACGCGGCCAATCCATAGGGCGTATCGTTGGCGATCCGAACGGCATCGGCTTCAGTGTCGAAGCGGATGATCGACGCGACCGGTCCGAAGATTTCTTCTTTCGCGATGGCCATGTCCGGCTCGACGCCGGTGACAATCGTCGGGGTGAAGAAGAGATCGCCGTGGGCGTCCGGCGTTCCACCGACCGCGATCTTGGCCCCATGCGCCGTCGCATCGGCTAGAAGCGCTTTGACCTTGACGATGGCGTCGGCATTGATGAGCGGACCGACGGTCGATTCCGGATCGCGCCCGGGCGCCACCTTGAGCTTGGCGACTTCCTTTTTCAATGCCTCGACAAAGCGGTCGTAAATTCCGGCCTGCACGAGAACCCGGTTGGCGCAGACGCACGTTTGCCCTGCGTTGCGAAACTTGGAAGCCATGGTCCCGGCGACGGCGCTATCGAGATCGGCATCGTCGAACACGATCATCGGCGCATTGCCGCCAAGCTCCAGCGTCAGCTTCTTGATGGTATCGGCGGACTGGCGATAAAGAATTTTGCCGACCTCCGTGGAGCCGGTGAACGTTAGCTTGCGCACGCGCGGGTCGGCGGTCAGCGTTTTGCCGACTGCGGCGGCGTCGACCGTTGTGATGACGTTGAACACCCCCGGCGGCACTCCGGCATCGACCGCGAGCTTGGCGACGGCAAGTGCGCACAACGGCGTTTCTTCGGAAGGCTTGACGACGATCGTACAACCGGCGGCCAGCGCGCAGCCGACCTTGCGCGTGATCATCGCAATCGGAAAATTCCACGGCGTGATGGCAGCGCAGACGCCGATCGGCTGCTTGATGGTGAGGTAACGGCGCGAGCCGGCGGTGGTCGGAATGGTGTGCCCGTAAGCGCGTTTTCCTTCTTCGGCAAACCACTCGATAAAGGATGCGCCATAGGCAACCTCGCCTCGCGCTTCCGTTAGCGGCTTGCCTTGCTCCGCCGTCATCAGCTGCGCCAGCGCTTCGGTTTCCGAAACGACGAGATCCTGCCAGCGCCGCAAGATCTGGGCACGTTCCTTTGCGGGCTTCGCGGCCCATGCCGGGAAGGCGGCATAAGCGGCGTCAATGGCGCGTTGGGCATCGTCGGGCGTCAGATCCGGCACGTCGGCGAGCTTCTCGCCGGTCGCAGGATCATAAACGGGAAAGGTCTTGGACGACGACACCCAGTCGCCGCCGATCAGGGCCGCAGTCGGGAAAGTCGTGGTCGTCTTGGCGTTCATCATCATGACTCCGGGGGACTCAAAGCGTGATCGAGACGGATTTCAGGTCTGCATATTTATGTAAGGCGTGCAGCGAGCGATCGCGACCGAAACCCGATTGTTTGAAGCCGCCGAACGGAATCGTAATGTCGCAGCTGTCCCAGCCGTTGATCCACACGAGTCCGGCGCGGATTTCGCGCGCGGCGCGATGAGCAAGCGAAATGTCTTTCGTCCAAAGTCCGGCCGCAAGGCCATAGGTGCTGTCGTTGGCGATACGGATGGCGTCGTCGGGCGTCGAGAACCGTGTCACAGCCAGAACGGGGCCAAAGACTTCCTCACGCGCCAGCGTCGCGCCGGGTTGAACACGATCGAACACTGTCGGCTCGACGTAGAAGCCGCCGCTTTCAGCGCGTGTTCGATTGCCCCCAAGGGTCAGCGCGCCACCTTCGCGTTTCGCCGTTTCGATGTAGCGCAGCGCCGTCTTCATTTGTTCTTCGCTGACCATCGCCCCAGAGGTGGTCGCGGGCTCCAGCGGATCGCCGGCGACGATTCTGCACGCGATAGCGAGCAGCCGGTCGAGGAAATCGTCGGCGATCGTTTCCGCAACGAGCAGGCGCGATCCTGCGGTACAGACCTGACCAGCGTTATAGAAAACGCCCCATGCCGCTTCCGTCGCGGCCCTTTCGAGATCGGGGCAATCCGCGAAGATGATGTGCGGAGACTTGCCGCCGAGTTCGAGGCTGATGCGCTTCAGATTGCTTTGTCCGGAGTACTGCATCAACAGTTTGCCGACAGCGCCGGAGCCGGTGAAGGCGATCATGTCGACATCGTCATGCAGCGCCAGCGCTTTGCCCGCTTCCGCGCCGAGGCCCGGCACGACAGTCAGAACGCCGGCTGGCAATCCAGCTTCGAGAGCCAGTTCGCCGAGCTTCAGCGCCGTCAATGGCGACTGCTCCGCAGGCTTCAGGATGACCGAGTTGCCCATCGCCAAAGCAGGCGCGACTTTCCACATCGCCATGTGCAACGGGAAGTTCCACGGCACGATTGCGCCGACGACACCGAGAGGCTCGTGCAGCACAAACGAAAAGCGGTCCGGCGCTTCCGGCCCGACCTCGCCGTAGATCTTGTCCAGCGCCTCGGCGTAGTAGCGTAGCGTTCGGATGGCGTTCGGCACGTCGCCTTGCAGCGCGTTGGTGATCGGCTTGCCGACATCGAGACTTTCGAGCACGGCGAGATTTTCCGCGTCGCGCTCCATCAGATCGGCGAGCTTGAAGAGAATGCGCTTCTTGTCGCGGTAATGCAGCTTTCGCCAGTGGCCGTCGTCGAAGGCGCGCCGTCCGCTCTTTACTGCCGCGTCGATATCTGACCCGTCGCACTGCGCGACGTGATTGAGCACGCGCCCGTTTCGCGGCGTGACATTGGCGAACGTTCTGCCCGACGCGCTGGGAACATGCTTGCCGCCGATGATGGCATCGCCCGGAAGTTTCAGCGAACCGGCGATCGCTTCGAAATGCGCAAGCGATGTCATGACACGAAAGCCTTATGCAACTTGAGCGTACCAAGCATGATCGAGCGACGTCACGATGCGCTCGAAACCGATGCGCTCGGTCTGTTTCAGTTTGAAGTAGACATCCTGGAACGGCGCGCCGAACGCCTCGCGTACGACGTCGGACGCGCGGAATTTGTCCAAAGCATTGACCCAAGCGGTCGGCAGAGCCGTACCGTCGATCGTTTCCGCATTCCCGTCGGCGTGCTGGCCGGGATCGATGGCGTTGGTGATGCCATGCCGGATGCCCGCGAGAATCGCGGCAATGACGAGGAACGGGTTCGCGTCGGCACCCGACACGCGATGTTCGATGCGTGTCGCCGCGCCGGAGCCGTGCGGAACGCGCAGCGCGACGGTGCGATTGTTGAACCCCCAATGCGCCGCCATCGGGACGTAACATTCCGGAACGTAGCGGCGATAGGCGTTAGCCGATTGTGCCCACACCGCCATGAAGTCCGGCATCGACGAGCAAAGGCCGCCGATGGCGTGGCGGAACGCCGGCGACATCGGATCGCCCGCAAACAGGTTCTCGCCGTTCTTATCGACGAGGCTGGCATGAATGTGCATGCCGGAACCCGTCCAATCGTGATGCGGTTTGGCCATGAACGTCGCATCGAGATCGTGCGCGCGTGCGGCAGCCTTGACGGCGCGCTTCAACAGAACGCCATCGAGAGCGGCCGAGAGTGCATCGCTGTGTTTCAGGTTGATCTCGAACTGCCCGGGACCGGACTCCTGCATCACCGCATCGATCGGCAATCCCTGGGCTTCGGCGATACGATAAACGTCGTCGATGAACGGGCCGAGCGTATCCATCTCTTCGAATTGGAAGGTCATCGGCTGCTCGGGATCGGATGAGAGTCCCGGAGGCGTTTGGAGGGTGAACGAGCCGTCGGCGGTGCGGCGCGTGACGTAGAATTCAAGCTCGACTGCGACGACGGGCTTCTGTCCGGCCGCAGAAAGCCGCGCGACCTGCGCTGCCAGCACCCCGCGCGGATCGATATCGCAGACATCGGTCGGCACCATGACCGCCTGCGCGTGCGTCCGCGCGCCGACTGGGACCGGCTTCAGCGTGCCGGCAAGAATACGAAACGGAATATCATGGTCGCCGGTTTCCCAGAGGCGTCCCGTCTCCGCGATGGAATTGCCGCGCGGATCGAGCACGTAGACGGAGGCCGGCAGCAAAAGCCCATTCGTCACCGCACTGACGAGATCGGCACGACGAATGCGTTTGCCGCGCGCGATGCCGTTCATGTCGAACAGAATGAGATCGATCCACGCGACCGCCGGATGCGCGGTGAGAAAGGCCGTCGCCTCATCGTGGGTGATGAACGTATCGCTCATGCCGCCTGGCCTTTCGCGGTTCTGCTTCTGGCGGCGTCGCCGAAGCGGCGGAACAGCGCGACCGATGCGGGATTGGTGTGCGGCTGCCATTCGGGATGCCATTGCACGCCGAGCGAGAAGGCATTGCCCGCCGGGGCTCGTATCGCCTCGACAAGGCCGTCCTCGGCGAACGCTTCCGCAATAAGTGGCTTGGCAAGTTTATGGATGCCCTGCCAATGCAGAGAATTCACCGTCAGCTGCTCCTTGCCGAGCCATGTCTTTAGTTCACCTTCCAGGCGAACCTGATGCTTGGGACCGAACTTGATCTCATAGTCCTCGTCTGTCGGCTCGCGATGATCGTTGTGTCCGTCAACCGAGTGCACCGCCTGATGCAACGTGCCGCCAAGGGCAACATTGAACTCCTGAAAACCACGGCAGATCGCAAACAGCGGAAGTTTGCGCTCGATGGCCGTGCGGATCAGCGGCAGAGTCAGTGCATCCCGGTCGCGATCGACGGTCGCTGGATCGAGCGGTAATTCATCGCCGTAGTGTCGCGGTTCGACATTCGAAAGGCTGCCCGAGAGCAGGATGCCATCCGCGATGTCGAGCACGGCTCCAATATCGGCCACGCTCTTGCCGAGCGGCACCATCAGCGGCTGGCACTCGGCAACCTCGGCAAGGGCCGCGGTATACTTGCGGCCGACCACGTCGAACGTCAGGCCGCCGATCATCTTGGTGCAGCTCGGTATAACAATAATCGGTCGGCTCATGCCGCCAGTTCTCCTCTGACGTCGGCGAGTGTTTGATCGAGCGCTTTCTGGATGGCGCCGCCGGCTTCTTCGAACTGCGCCTCGGTCCAGATGAGGGGAGGGGCGCAGACCATCGTGTCGTAGACGGCGCGCATGATGAAGCCCTCGCGGAAAAAATGATCGCGGCAGATCGTTCCAACCCGGCCCGGATCGTCGAAACGGCGGCGCGTTGTCTTGTCGGCGACGAGTTCGATGGCCCCCATCATGCCGACGGATCGCACCTCACCGACAAGAGGATGATCTTTGAAGCGGCCGAGCACACGTGCTAGCGCCGGACCCGTCGTTTCCTTGACGCGCGGTACCAGACGCTCCCGCTCCATGATTTCAAGATTCTTCAGCGCGACCGCGCACGCGACCGGATGGCCGGAAAACGTATAGCCGTGGTTGAAGTCGTCGTTCTCGGCCATGAGAGCTTCAACGATTTTGTCATCGACCATGACGCCGGAAAGCGGCACGTAGCCGGACGTCGCCGCCTTCGCGAAGGTAATGAGGTTAGGCCGGATGCCATAGTATTCGGAGGCGAACCAGGTTCCGAGCCGGCCGAAACCGGTGATCACCTCGTCCGCCAGCAACAGGATTCCGTATTTATCGACGATGCGCTGCACTTCCGGCCAATAGGTATCGGGCGCGATTTTGACGCCGCCGGCGCCTTGCACGGGTTCGCCTGCGAAGGCCGCGACGTTTTCCGCTCCGCAGCGCAGAATTTCTTCTTCGATGGCGCGGGCCGCGCGAAGTCCGAACGCTTCGGGTGTCTCGCCGTCAAAGGACTCGCCATACCAATACGGGTCCATCACGTGCCGGAAACCTTCGTAGACGGGATAGCTGTGCTGGTGCACATGGCTCATGCCGCCCATCGAGCCCGCCGCAATCGTCGAACCGTGATAGGCGTTCTTGCGGCTAATGATGATGCGCCGCTTGGGCTCACCTTTCAGCGCCCAGTAATGCCGGATGAGGCGGATCGCCGTGTCATTCGACTCCGACCCCGACGACCCGAGGAAAACCTGATTGAGATTGGCAGGCGACAACTCGGCCAGCTTGCGTGCCAACGCGACGACCGGCGGATGCGTTGTTTTGAAGAACGTATTGTAGAACGGCAGTTCCATGATCTGATCGTAGGCCGCCTGCGCCAGCTCTTTGTTGCCGTAGCCGATGTTCGTCGTCCACAAGCCGGCCATGCCGTCGAGAATGCGATTGTCCTCGCTGTCGTAGATATAGGCGCCTTCGCCTTTGACGATGACGCGCGGTCCCGGTCCGCTCCGCAATGTCTGGTGCGTGGTGAACGGATGCAGGTGGTGCTGCGCGTCGAGGTCTTGGATCTGTTTGGTCTGAAGGCGATTGGACATAAGCTTGTCTCCAGCAAATTGGGCGGCCGAACCAGCGGCGAAAAAGCTGAAAGACCTTCAGTGGGGCGTATACCCGACGCGCGCGCAGAGCTTCAGAAGCTCGCGTTTTGGATGCGGTGTTCGGCGGGCGACGGGGAATGACAGACGGCGAGGCGATGCGCGGCGGAAGCAGCAAACGCTAGGCCCAATGTGCCGCGAGATCATTGCCTGGATTCCAAATGCTGCCACGTCGAGGCGCCGAGGAAGGAACGACGTTAATTTATCTCGCGCGCAGGGTTTACTTACTCCGTAATCAGACTAAACTCTACACCGTAGAACTGTCAAGAGATTCATCGGAATGTCAGCTGTGAAGCCCCGGACACGCCGCAAGATCGATAAGCAGGTCATTCTGGAAGCCGCCTTCCAACTCTTCGCCGCCGAGGGCGAAAATGGCTTCTCGATCCGCAAGCTCGCTGGCAGCATTGGCGTCGATCCGATGACGATCCTGCATCATGTCCGGTCGAAGGAAGAGCTTCTACGGGCCATCGCCGACCATGCCGTCGAGAGCATTCAAATGCCCGTGGCGACATCGAGCTGGCAAGACGATCTAAAAGCCGTCGCCGAAGCCTACCGCTCCCTCGCGCATCGCCATCCGCGCGTCTTTCATCTTCACTTTCGCTATCACGCCACCGGACCGGCCGATCATGTCTCGAGTGAGATCGTTTATTGTGCGATGCGGCGTGCCGGACTTTCCGACGACGATGCCGCCGGACTGGCCTTGGCGTTCTATGCGTTTATCCTCGGCTTTGCGCTCGCCGAGGCTGAAGGCCTCATCAGGCCGATCGGACCCAATGATGAGGCGGAGCTGAACGCGCTCGATGCCGAAACCTACAAATCGACCCGCGCCCTTGTTCCCGCACTGAAGACCCTCGATCCGAATGCGGCGTTCGACGCTTCAATGGACGCTTTCATTTCCGGCGTCGCGGAGCAGGCGAAACGCCAGCCCCGATCCGCGCCCGGCCCACGCACGCAGGATGTAACGGCCTCGCAGTAGCAATGGAGATGTCAGCGCCGACTGAATAGGCTTCACGCGCAAATGGCCTTGCAAGCCGCCGCTTGGCGGACATTATTGAGAGGTTCGGACAAGGATCGGAGAGGCGCATGTATCGGGTGCAAGCCGGCGGAACGTCCTACGCATTCCCGACATTGAAGGAGCTGCTCGCCAAAGCGACGCCGCCCCGCTCAGGAGACGTGTTGGCCGGCGTCGCGGCGACGTCGGCCGCCGAGAACGTCGCGGCCAAGATGGCGCTGGCCGACGTGCCGTTGAAGCAATTCCTGAATGAAGCCGTCATCCCTTACGAAGAGGATGATGTCACCCGCCTGATTATCGATACGCATGACGCCACCGCGTTCGCACCGGTCTCGCATATGACGGTCGGTGCGTTTCGCGATTGGCTGCTATCGGAAAATGCAACCCCGGAAATCGTATCTGCGTTGGCTGCCGGCCTGACGCCCGAAATGGTCGCCGCCGTCTCGAAGATCATGCGCAATCAGGATCTCGTGCTTGGCGCCAGGAAGGCGCACGTTGTCACCAAGTTCCGCAATACGATCGGTTTGCCGGGACATATGTCGGTACGGCTGCAACCTAATCATCCGACCGACGACAAGAAGGGCATCGCAGCGTCGATCGTCGATGGCCTGATGTACGGTTGCGGCGACGCGGTCATCGGCATCAATCCGGCAAGCGACAATCTCACGGCCATCACCGATCTCTTGCAGATGATGGACGACATCATTCGCCGCTTCGAGATCCCGACACAGAGTTGTGTGCTGACGCATGTCACGACGACGATCGACGCAATCCGAAAGGGTGCGCCGGTCGATCTCGTCTTCCAGTCCGTCGGCGGCACGGAAGCCGTGAATGCCTCGTTCGGCGTTACGCTCGCGCATTTGAAGGAAGGCCGCGAGGCGGCGCTGTCGATCAAGCGCGGCACGGTCGGCGACAACTGCATGTATTTTGAAACAGGGCAGGGATCGGCGCTGTCGGCGGACGCACATCATGGCGCCGATCAGCAGACCCTCGAAGCCCGCGCCTATGCCGTTGCACGCCAGTTCAAGCCGCTGCTTGTCAATACGGTCGTCGGCTTCATCGGGCCGGAATACCTTTACAACGGCAAGGAGATCATCCGCGCCGGGCTCGAAGATCATTTTTGCGGCAAGCTCCTCGGCCTGCCGATGGGCTGTGACGTTTGCTATACGAACCACGCCGAAGCCGATCAGGATGATATGGATATCCTGCTGATGATGCTTGGCGCAGCGGGCGTGACGTTCATCATGGGCATTCCCGGCGCCGACGACATTATGCTGAACTACCAATCGACGTCGTTCCATGATGCGCTTTACGTGCGCGAAGCGCTGGGATTGAAGCGCGCTCCGGAGTTCGAGGAGTGGCTGGCGCGCATCGGCGTCACCGACACGACCGGCCATCTCGCACCGCATCGTCCGGGCAATCCGCTTCTCACCCACGCCAAGGGGATGGCCGCATGACCACCGATCCCTGGTCGAACCTTCGGCAATTCACCGACGCTCGAATTGGGCTCGGCCGGTCCGGCGCCGCGATGCCGACGCGCGAAGTTCTCAACTTTGCGCTTTCTCACGCAATGGCTCGCGACGCGGTGACGACACCGCTCGATTGGACGCCGATCGAGAAAGGGCTGCAGGAGCTTGGGCTCGAAACGCTGCGCATCAAGAGCGCTTCGCACGATCGCTCGGAATACTTGCGCCGCCCCGACCTAGGGCGCCGATTGTCGGCGGACTCGCGAGAAGACCTGCAGCGCGCTTCTGAAAAAGCCTCATCGAAGCCCGATCTCGTTGTTCTGATCGGAGATGGCCTGTCGTCGATGGGCGTCGCAGCCAACATCGTTCCGATGATGTCCGCATTTCTCGATCACGTTCGACAGTCGGGATGGACGCTCGGCCCGTTGTTGCTCGCTGACGATGCGCGCGTGGCGCTGGGAGATGAAGCCGGCGAAATTCTCGGTGCCAAGGCCGTGCTCGTCCTGATCGGCGAGCGTCCTGGACTATCCTCGCCCGATAGCCTCGGTGCCTATCTGACATTCGGTCCCCGCGTCGGCCTCAAGGACGCCGACCGGAACTGCATCTCGAACATCCGCCAGCGCGGTCTTTCTTACGACGAAGCCGCTTTCAAAGTCGCCTGGCTATTGCGCGAGGCTATCCGGCGCGGGTTGTCGGGCGTCAACCTGAAGGACGAGTCGCAGTTCCTGGTCGAAGGGCGGAAAGGCCCGGAGCTCATCAAGTGAACGCACAAGCGGTCGTCACACGGCGGTAAAGCAGTTGTCTACGAACAGATGCGCACCGTTGACGAAGCTCGCTTCATCGCTCGCCAGGAAAAGAGCGGCCCGCGCAACTTCCTCCGGCTCGCAGAGACGTCCTTGCTGGGCCGCCAGAGCTTCGTCGGAAGCATCGATGCCGAGTTTCGAAAGCTCAGCCACTTCGCGCAGGCCGTGCGGTGTCTTGACGAATCCGGGACATACGGCGTTGCAGCGAATGCCCTTGTCGCGATACTCGACGGCGATCGAGCGCGCGAACATATGGCAGGCGGCTTTCGACGTATTGTAGGCCGTCTCCAACGGCGTTGCGGCAATCGCCGAAATCGATGACGTGCAGACGATCGAACCGCCGCCCGCCGCAATCATTCCGGGCAATACGGCTTTGGTCATCAGGAACATGCTTCGGACGTTGATTGCCATCAGCCATTCCCATTCCTCCAAAGTCGTTTCGAGAAACGGCTTGATGATGATCGTACCGGCGTGATTGAAAAGGACGTTGGCCGGACCGAGAACCGACGTCACGCCTTCGACCGCGGCGTTGACCTGGGCTTCATCGGCGACATCGGCCGCCGCGAAAACAGCCTGGCCGCCGGTCTTGTTGATCTCCGCGACGACGGCCTCTCCCGCCTCTCTGTTGCGGTCGATGACCCCGACGGCCGCTCCTTCGGCGGCGAAAAGCCTGGAAGACGCCCCGCCCATGCCGGTTGCGCCGCCGGAAACAATCGCGATCTTGCCCTTAAGCCGGTCCGCCATTTGTCTTCTCCGTGCCAGCAATCCGGTATTTTTCTAATTGAATTAACAAGATCGCATTTGTCCGGGGGACACGATTTCTTGACGCGAACGCAATTGCGATATCCGGGACCCGGCCAATCCGGTCTGCTTGCCCGAGCCAGACTGAATAAAAAATAGGCGAATAAACCGCGCGATGAACGATATTGCAGCCATCCGGCAACTGGCGTTTGACCGGAATTGCGATAACATTCGGCACGTGCGCCGAGTAGCGCCATAGGGGCGGGGCTTGCGCGCACTGCTGGCCCGGGGGTCCGCGTTCGCGAAGCCACGGCGTAGTGCGACGTCGACGAAGCGCCGGCCGGGAGTTGTTCGCCGTCCGCCGCCCTAAGATGCGCAAATGGCTTCGAGCCTGTGATGATCCCCAATGGAGATAGGGGACTGTTGCAATGGTCGAAAAAGCATCGGGCGTCACCTATGAAAAGGTGGGTGACGAGTACTTTCAAGCGCGCGGACTAAAGCGTTATGCCGGGGTGTGGTCATTATGGGCCCTCGGCGTCGGTGCCGTTATCTCCGGTCACTATTCAGGCTGGAATCTAGGACTGGCCTCTGGCGGCTGGGGCGGCATGCTCGTGGCCGCGATGATCATCATGGTCATGTATCTCGGCCTCGTCTTCTGCATTGCCGAGATGGCGCCCGCTCTGCCTCACACCGGCGCGGCTTACTCATTTGCGCGTTCGGCGATGGGACCGTGGGGAGGCTTCATCACCGGCCTTTGTGAAAACGTCGAGTACGTGCTGACGCCGGCTGTGATCGTGTTCTTCATAAGCGCCTACATGAGCGCGATCTTCGGCACGCCGGCGGATTTCCAACCCATGTGGTGGATCCTGATGTACGCCTTGTTTCTGGCGCTCAACATTGTCGGCGTCGAGCTCTCGTTCAAGGTCACGCTTGTGGTGACGCTCGCCGCGCTCGCGGTTTTGATCGCCTTCTGGTTCAGCGCATTGCCGCATCTCGATTTCAATCGGTGGGCGTTGAATATAGCGCCGGATGGTTCCGAATTGCCGGATGGCAACGGACCCTATTTCCCATTTGGCTTTAAGGGCGTCCTCGCAACTCTCCCGTTCGCGGTCTGGCTGTTTCTTGCCATCGAGCAGCTTCCGCTCGCGGCGGAAGAGTCGGTCGATCCGAAACGCGATATGCCCCGGGGCATCATCCTTGGCATCATCACGTTGATTATCTCGGCGGGTATGATCGTTTGGTTGAACCCGTCTGTTGTCGGAGTCGGTTCCTTCGCACTCGGCAAATCCGGTGAGCCGCTGCTCGACGGCTTCCGTGCAATCTACGGCGGCAACGCAGCCAATGTGATGGCCTTTGTTGCGGTGATCGGTTTGATCGCCAGCTTCCACACCATCATTTACGCCAAGGGCAGGCAGATCTATTCGCTGTCCAGGGCCGGCTATTTTCCGACGCAGCTTTCGATCACGCACGGCCAATACAAGACACCGCACGTCGCGATGATCACGGGCGCCATCGTGGCTCTCATCGTCATGTTCGTCGTGTGGTTCAGCGTTCCGACCGACCAGAGTTCTGCGATCATCGGCGGGACGCTTCTGAACATGGCTGTGTTCGGCGCCATGTTTTCATACATCCTGCAGGCGGTTTCGTTCATTTTGCTGCGCCGGAACATGCCTCACATCGAACGGCCCTATAGGAGCCCGTTCGGCATTCCCGGCGCGGTGCTGACGATCCTCATCGGTCTGCTGACTGTGTACTTCCAGCTTTCCGATCCGGTGTACCGGGCAGGCGTCTATGCCGTCGCCATATGGTTCGTGCTTGGCATCATCTACTTTGCCCTCTTCGCCCGGCATCGGATGATCCTCTCGCCGGAAGAGGAGTTCGCGATGCACAAGGGAGCAGCGGAATACAGGACGCATTGATCCGACCCAGATAAACGAAGAGCGCCTCTTTCGAGGCGCTCTTTTTTTGTTCGACTTTACTGTTCGCGACCCGGCCGCTACTGCCTCGCCTTGGCCATGAGATCTTCGGTCGGCTCAAGCCGATAGAGCGATGCTTCGGTCCCGTCGCTCAAAAGATAGATGTAACCGTCCGGAGAGACCGCCACGTCACGGATGCGGCCGATCGTGTCGTGCAAATAGCGCCGCTCCCTGGTGACCACTCCGTTGGACACCTCCAGCCGTACCAGACACTGTCCGGCAAGCGTGCCGACGAGGAAGTTGCCGCGCCAGTCATCGGGCATGACCGAGCCGCTGTACGCGACGAGGCTCGCGGTGGCGACAGACGGCACCCAATGATGGACGGAATCAATCTTTCCCGGCGCCGACGTCTGGAACGAAATTATCGTGTCGTCGTAATTGGTGCCGTAGGTGACGAGGGGCCACCCATAGTTGCCGCCCGAGCTGATAACATTCAACTCGTCGCCGCCCTTCGGCCCTTGTTCGACCGACCAAAGCTGTCCGTCGCCGGGATTTACGATCAAGCCCTGCGGATTGCGGTGCCCGTAGCTGTAGATCTCGGGCAGGACATCGTTGCGGCCGACAAAGGGATTGTCCTTCGGAATTCGACCGTCGTCGTGAATCCGGATGATCTTACCGCCGTCGTCGAGCAGGTTCTGGGCCCGCTCCATCTGGAAGCGGTCGCCAATGGTCAGATAGAGCATCCCATCGGGGCCGAACGACAGACGTCCGCCGATCTGATCGGTGGCTTTGATGGCCGGCCGGCTTTCGAAGATGACCTGCTTGTCGATCAACTCCATACCGTCGAGACGGCCCCGTGCGATACGAATGGTCGAGCCGTCCGGACCCTCATGCATGTACGACAGAAACAGGCGCTGCGTCGTCGGGAAGTCGCGATCGACGAGCACGTCGAGAAGACCGGAGTGGCCGCCGGTATGGACTTCCGGCACGCCTTTGATCGACTCGGTCAGCATGGCGCCGCCTTCGATAACGCGAAGCTGCCCCGCGCGCTCGGTGACCAGCACCCGGCCATCGGGCAGGAACGCAACCGCCCACGGCAGCCTGAGCTTGCTGTCGACGACCTTGCGCAATTCGAACGGAAACTCGTTGTCGGGCACATACTCGGGCGGCGCGGCGGTTGTGGCGGCCTGGGGCTCGCCAACCGAAACCTCGGCACCGGCGTCGGTAGGAGTAATTAGGGAAAGTCCCGAAAAGAGAGCCGTCGCAAATCCATTTCTTATTCTTGAGCGGGCTTTAATGCCCAATGCGACATGGTTCAAATTGTGCCTCCCGAGGGATCGATGACCGAATGACGTCGGTCCGTGACACTATTCTAAAACATGGCGCCAGCAAGCCCGCCAAATGAACATTTTGACGGCTTTCGAGCTAGTCCGTTTGCGATAAGCCGCAGAACGTTTGGTCAAGGTGAAATGGGCTGGGGAGGGGGACCGGAATGCACCTCGCGGGGCGCTTCAGTAATTCCGGTCGAGGCGCTATCGCGGCGGAGAATAAGGTCTCCACCGCCGAATCAGAAAAGGCTCAATTGGACTTCGCGAGTGCGAATTGGACGGTCGCTATTCGCGGTCTTCGAAGGAGACGAATTAAACGCATACGGAAAGAGTGTGGAAATTGCTCCGCTCTGGAACATGGCATCGACGCGCGCAGCCTCGGCCATCATCTCGGCGATGTCTTCCGGGCTATCGGTCTCGGGCGTGGCTTCGATGTGAGGACGTGTCATCAATGTGAGCGACATAACGCAAAACTTTCCAGATCCGCTGTCGGCTGAATGTCAGCCATGACGAGGACCGTACGGCAGAACCGGCATCAATCGCGTTAATGGAAAGCTGCGCGTTCGCGGTGTGCTTAACGCCTTATGAAGAGGTTCGATCGAATGCCGCGCAAGCCCCGGCATTCCCCTGCAGCCAAGGCGCAATCGCCCTTAACGGGACGATTTCGAGGGCCAATCCGAAAGGCTTCGGCTGAGCTGCGCGGCGAGTTTGTCGCGCATGTCGTCGGGACCGGTCTGCACCGCCGATAGCAGATCACCGAGGGTCCGCCGTAAGCCATGCAGTTGATCGATCAGATGCAGGATGACGCCCACGCCTTCGTCATTGACGCCGATATCGCCCTTCAGATCACTGATAAGTTGCGCCCGGGCGACATCCATATCGGAGAATTGTTTGTCGTCGGTATCACCAGCGGGAATGAGCCAGCCGGCGGCGACCCATTCTTTCACGACGTTGTCCTCAAGTCGTGCATGAAGAAGGAATTCACGATATTGCATCTCAAGCCTCCGTGCCTTGATGCGCCGATCCGGCGTCGCGCTGCCATTCCGCTACGAGCCGCTCGAGTTCGGCATCGGGCGTAGCGGGTAGCGCAATCGTCAGCTTCACGTATTCGTCGCCTGAAGCGCCGTCGGCTCGTCGTATTCCTTTCCCCTTGAGGCGCAATACCCGTCCGCTGTTCGACCATTTCGGAATGGTCATCGTCACCGATCCGTCAATGGTCGGAACATTGATTTTGCCGCCAAGGACGGCCTGGGCGAGCGGCAGCTGCAAGTCGACATGGATGTCGTCGCCCTTGCGCGTGAATACGGGATGCGGGCGAATACCGACTTCAACCAGGGCGTCGCCCGCTGCTCCGCCGTTAAAACCTGGGCCGCCCTTGCCGCGAAGACGCAGGATCTGACCGTCTCGCGTTCCCGCTGGAATAGAAACATCGAGCATCGATCCATCAGGCAGCGTCACCTGCTTCGTCGCACCGTTGACCGCATCGAGGAAATCGAGTTCCAGTCTGTAGTTCAGATCCTGTCCGCGCATGCGGACGTTGCCGGTTCGTCCCGTCCGCCTGAAGATGGTGGAGAAGATATCGTCGTCGCCGGAGAAATCCGAAAAGCCTTCCGCCGACGTGTAAGCGTCGGCATCGCTGCCGGCGTAATTGCGGTAGTATTCGCGTTTCGGTTTTTCGGTTCCGGAAGCGTCAATCTCGCCGCGGTCAAAACGCGCCCGCTTCTCGGCATCGCCTAGGATGTCATACGCGGCTGAAACCTTCTTGAAATCCTCTTCGGCTGCCTTGTTTCCGGGGTTGAGGTCGGGATGCAGTTTCTTTGCCAGTTTCCGGTAAGCCTTTTGAATCTCGTCCTGTGAGGCCTCGCGGTTGACGTCCAGAACCTTGTACGGATCATCGCTCAACGGACATGCTCCAGTTTATGCGCGCCGCTGACGCAGCGGTCATTGCAAAATAGACCGAGTGGACCGCCTTGAAAACCGTAGTGAAAGAGAGCACTGAAAAGATCGTTGCCAAGTCTGAGGTTTCATCGCACTGGATCGAGTCAAGGTAAACCAATAGTCTTCGGGAAACGTCGGTCGGCTGCTCCGTTGCGAGATTGCGGAGCCGATATTTCATTTTCGATATACGGCGGCATGGGCCGCCCTTGGAAGGATACTGCTCTGTTTAGGATCCCTGCTGCGATTGTAGTCTGTGCGGTGCTGCTCCAGTCGTCGGCTCTAAAAGCTGAATCCGATATTCATGCTGCGAAGTTCTGGCAGTCGCATTGCAAGAAGTCCGACATGGTCTGCATCGGTTATCTTCAGGCTCTGCTCGATATCAACAATGCCAGTAGAGAAAACGGCGAGCACGTCAGGTGGTGCGCTCCGCTTGTCGTGCGTCTCGATGACATACGGCTTACGATCCTTCGCGAAATGAAAGCCAAGCCTGAGAGACTGAGCATTCCCTTCATCAACTTCGCCATGAAGGCGCTCGAAACCGCATATCCCTGCCTTGACGATCTTGCCAAGTGATCGCGCAGCCGGCTGGCGAGTCTCTACTTTTTCTCAAGCAAAATTCGCGCGCGTGACGCGATCGACGACTGAACGGCTTCGGCCAACTTCTGCATGAACCACGGAAGCACGACGTCGATGCGAACCGTGTCGTCGGTGACGTTCGCGGTTCCGGCTGCTGCCTGTCCCAGAGCAGAAATTTTGAACGTCAGTTGATCGTCGTTCCAGGTTTCCTCTTCGATTTTGAGAGGCGCGCCGGATGAAAGACGCGCGAAGCCGGCTTTGAGCCGGCGGATCGCTTCATCCTTGCCCAACGTGTGCGGGATACTGACGGTGATCGGTCGAGACATCGGACCCCTTCATCGCAACAGCACTTCAGGCGCCTCATCGGTGCGCGCCACACCGCACAAGATAACGCGGTTCCGCGCAACTTGCTGCCCCCGGAACCATCGGCATTGGACGGAAGTTCAATGCGCATGAACCAGCCAAACCTGGAAAGCGCGCGCCGCCAATGCGAACAGCACGTCGCCAAGCTACGCCGGCGGATTGATGAATTGAAGGACAGCGGAACGGGGCGACCGCTGGTGAGCGTGGACTTCGTGGCCGATGTCGAAAAGACCTTGGACGAATGGGAAATGTACCAGGAGGCACTGAAACGAGATCGCGGCTGCGGCAAATGACATCCGATAAAGGCGAATTAACCTGCAAATTTTCGGAAAAATGCCGCCTAAACGAAGAGATTTACTTTGATGAGCCTTCGTCGCCTGCTTTGCCTGAAATTCAGTTACGACCGCTTGCACTCACAGTTTCAGCCTTTCCAAAGCTAAGGCCGGCCAGGCGCTTTTAATGTTTTGTCGCGCGATCACGATATTGTCTTTGTACGTTGCGTTGGTGACAGGCGCCTCGGCGCTCATCATCGAACTTGGCACGGCGATCGCGCACGGCACAGCTGGCAAACTCGTCTTCGCGGAAAAGGAGATCCCGCCGGCGTCGCGCGTCGAGCAGGGACTTGAAGTGCAGGCGCGCGTCGCGTCGTGGCAACCGATGCCCCGTGTGATTGAAGTCCGCGCACTCGAACGGCCGGAGATTCCCGCCAGCGCATTGGCATATTCGATGGACGTTGCCGAACACGGCATTGAGCAGACCGCGATTCCTGCCGCCGAGCCTAAGATCGAAACGCCGAAAATCGTGACTAAAAAGCCGACGATCGCCCGCGCCGCCCGGGTTGCTGGTTGGCGCAAGCGGGTGAGAGTTCAACCGCGCCACGATGTCGAGGAAACCACCGCCCGCATCATCGAACGAAATCTCAAAGCTGAGATATAATCCGCTTGCCTCGGTGATCTGTGCAACCTGCGAAATTTGATAGCCGACGTTGATGCTATCGAGGCACAGCCGCCTTCAAAATGGCAGGCGGTCGCGGCAGTCGGCTTGCCGGGAAGCATCCAAATCAGATTGTTTCGATGGGCCGACTGCAGCAGTCGTTCCGCGTAGTTGTTGTTCCCGGATTTACGGGATGACTTCTCCCCCGAAGTCAGCATCGGTGTTGGCAGAACACACGCCGTCCCCAATAGCGGTTCTGTCGGAGCGATAAGCTCGAAAGAGAGCGGCCAAAAGTGCCGCTCTCTTTTCATTTGAACACATATCAAAATCGACAGAAGTGCCGGCAATTGGCCGATAGCCCGATGAAGCCGGTCGGATCGCGGTTGCGAGCGGGGAACCTGCGTCGCCTGCGAACCGTTCTCCTGAATGGCCAACTTAGGAGAAAACACAAATGGCTATTCATACCGATCCGCGAACGGGGGAGAGACGAGAAATCGATGATCTGGTGCGACCCACGACATACGGATCGTCGTGGGGCCTGATAGGCGCTCTGATCATTGCAGTCGCGCTGGCGGCGTTTTTCTTTCTAGGGCGCACGCCGTCGACCGTGGAAACCCCAAGCTCGGCCGTAACGCAACCGGCACCTGTTCCGGCCCCGGTCGATCCGGCGCCGACGACGCCATCGGCCACGACACCTTCGCCGGAGGCTCCGGCTGCTCCATCCAATGAGCCGCCTGCACAGCCACCGACGACGCCATAAGCCGGCGCGCAGCAATGCAGGAGTTCGGTCGGCATTCCCATTGCCGGCCAGCGTGATGAGGATCGAGACGCGGACCGAGGTAGGCGCTGCCTATCCCGGTTCGCCGACTGGCGGTTTGCAGACGATTTCCGCTTGCGTGCAGGAGGCATCGCGCACGTCGTTCAATTGTTTGCATGCCTTGGCCGCCGTGTCCTTGGCCTCCTTGGCGCATTTGGCGGCGCGTCCGGTCGCCTCTTTGCAGAGCTGACGGATGTCGTCGCAGCCGGGGTCCGCATGAGCCGGCGCCGACAGACCGCCAGACGCGAGCGATAAACCGGCGAGCATCGGCAACGCCATCTTCATGCGGCTGCCGCCGCGCCAAAAATTTCTAGACATCTGTTTCCCCCAAATTCCGGACGCCACGAGATTTAGCGTCCGAAGCGAGAGCGGGCAATTCGGAGCAAGTGTGGCCCGAAAGCCTGTCCGCAAAAACAATCGGTGCATAACCGGTGCGACCTCTTCACTTGTCCCAATTGAAGTCTGAGAGTGCTTCCGATTGCTACGGAGGGGCGCACCGTGCATCCGGGGATTGGGATGATGTACGTCGAGGGGGAGGTCAAGGCTGGACGCCTGACGGGGCGAACGGTGCTTGTCGTTGAAACGTCGCGAGAAATAGATCCGGCGGAGCCCGGATATTCCTCAAGCGAGTTGAAGCGCCTTGTCGCCGCTGCCCGCCATGAGTGGGAACGGCGCTTCGAACCCACCGATATCGTGCGGCTCGAATATCATCCGGCGCAGCCCACCAGCCTTAGCCGAACAGAAGCGCGCATTTAGAACGGCGTGATGACGCCGTTGCCGTGACTGGTCAGAGTTCCGGTGTGACCGCATGGGACGAGGCAGCCGCAACGGCCGGCTGAGCTTGGTGCGAAGCGGCCGCCTGCCGGGTCGTAAAGACCAAGCTGATCAAGGCGATGCCAACCAGAAACCAGAGAACGAAGGAGGACGGGTCGCGGATCGGCACCGGATGATGATGCCGCGATCGCTGGTGATGGAACATATCGGGCGTCTCCAAAGTGCAGGGAAAAGCGACCGGAGAACTACCTGCCTCGACAAAAGTTGCACCGCATTGAGGTTTGCGCGGAATTTTGTGGCAGAGGGTTGCTGCTAATCCCCAGGTCGGCTTGCGACGGTCTTAGGTGCCAGGGTGTCCAGTCCGATCCCGACCGATTTCAGTCCGCCCGTGATAGCTTTCGGCAATCAGTATCAGGGATACGCCGATGACGGCAACGCTCTGAAGGCCCAGTACAATTATCAAGAGCGCTGTATTCCAATCCATGAGCCTGCATCCTCCGCTGATGCCGGAACAACGAACGCTCCGGCTGCACAGTTCCCATCTCCCGCTTCGATCTGTGGATAGCCGGGAAGGTGTGACTATGGCGCTGCAGTCGCGGCCGGAGCTTCACTTTGATGTCTTTTTGCCCGTCTTGCGGTTCGTGAACCGGGCGTTGCCGAGCCCGGTCCCGATCGTCAGAATGCCCCAGTGCTTGCGGTCTTTTACATAAGGCAACTCGCTCAGGCCCTGAACGACCGCGTCGTTGTGCATGACGACCATCGTTTCACCGTCGCCGACCTGCCTGATCTGCTCACGAATGATCTGCGGGAGGTTGAAGCGGCTGCTTTCCCAGTTGCCCGGCAGGTTTTGGCTGCCGCGATCAATTCCGCCATCGGCCTTGATGATGCCCGGACAGCCGATCCCGATGACCGGCGCCAGTTCCATCTTTTCCTTCCGGGCCCACGCATTCAGATCGTCCAGCATTTCGATCAGCCGCTCGGTCGCATCCTCGCGATCGGGATCCTCGTCACCGTGGCGCCAGAGTTCCGACTTGACCACACGCGCCTTGGCGAGTTCCGATGATTTCTTGAGGTTAAGCTCGACGACACCGGCACGAAAATTGGTGCCGCCGATGTCGACCGCCAGAATGCCGTCGTGGCCCTTCAGCATCCAGGCGGGCAACAAGTGCGCAGCGCCGAGGAGTCCGGCTTCGTCCGGATCATTGCGGATCAGCTCGAGGTCAATGTCGATGTCTTCGGCACGGAGCAAAAGCTCTGTGCGCGCCACCGCCAGCTCGCCGATGCGGCTGGCGCGAAATCCACCGCCCACCGAAATACTTTCCGTGCCGCGCCAATCTTTCAAGCGCAGGAAGCGGCGAATGACCAACGCCAGTTGCTGCGCGAAATCTTCGATCGCGCTTTGCACCAGGCTTGCCGCTTCCGCATCTCCCGACGCGAGCAGCTCGGCAAGTTTCTTCTTGCCGATTTCATCACCGGGTTTGCCGTCGAATGGATCTTCGCCGATATCCTTGAGGGGCTTGCGCCACTTCTCGAGAAGGTCCCAGAATGCGCCTTTGCTCGCCTTGTCGCCGATGAATCCGTCGCCGTCCTCGATCTCGACGTTGTAGCTATCGACGGTGACGCTCGGTAGGACGTCGGCTCCGTGCTCGGGGAGATCGGATTGTGCGGTCTGCTCTTCTTGTTTCGACATAGGGGTTCCGCGCTTGATTGCGTTCATCAAAGAACACAACGCGCGAGGCCGCTTCCTGGCCGCGACGGCCTCAAATTTATTCACGTCCCATTGGAGGAGGCCGCACGAAATGCGCGCAAACAAACAGCCACACGGCCAAAGCGGAACCGATTACGGAATACCGCCGTTATGGATCGACGTGTTTGCGGGTGCTGTGCGTCGAAGGGCTTGACGCTTTAGGCGGCGGCGGAAGCCAGATGATAAAGTGCGACGCAAATGCTGGCATCGAGAGCGGCGAGAATTAAAATCGCAATCCGACCTGCGTCCATGACGAGTCTCCGGCTTTTTTCATCTGTGCCTGATCGCAAGCGTAGCACAAAATCCGAGAAACGCACGCCTCTGTAAGCGGGTGGTTATCCATTAGCTTACAGTCGCCTCGGGCGGAGAGACAGGCCAGCCCGCCTCGACATATTTCCGGAACCAGGCGCTGAAAGACTCGGGCGCACGCGCGATCTGGCGCTCAATGGTGTCGGGAGCCGACCAGCTGTAGCCGTCGCATTCTTCCGGGTTCGGCGCGATGGCTCCGTCGTAGATGCCGCGAAAGAGGTGCACGAGTTCATGCTCGATGAGGCCGCCGCCAAGTTCCGCCCGATAGGTAAACGTGCCGATCTGGGTCAAGGCGCACGTGATGCCCATTTCTTCGTTAAGCCGCCGAAGCGCCGCATTGGCCGCGCTCTCTCCGGGTCGCGGATGTCCGCAGCAGGAATTCGTCCAAAGACCGCCGGAATGATATTTGTCGATCTGGCGCCGCTGCAAAAGCAGCCGTCCTTTGCCGTCCCAAATCATGACCGAGAACGCACGGTGCAGATCGCCACGCCGGTGCGTCTCGAGTTTCTCCCCGATGCCGACTTCGCGATCCTCATGATCGACGAGCACGATCTCTTCTTGAAGCATGGACGGATTGTTCCCCCGGGCGAACCTCGGCCGCGAGCTTAGCACAAGGATGGGCGCCAATAGGGCCGATAAAATTCATGGATTGCGCGGCCCCGTTGTCGCGCATGGTCCGGGCCGTAGATACGGAGAATGCAAGGAAAAAGCCCGACGGGACGTCAGCGCTGGTAGAAGGCCATCATTCTCGTGAAATTATGATGGATCTGGTCGGCGGGACGGTCGAAGACATCGAGCGGGATGCGCAAAACGTCGCCGCCAAACGTGGACCACGGAAGCCGCATCAGAAACCGATGGAAAGGCCGCTTGCGCCAGTCGGCGATCAGCGCCTTGTCCAGAGGCTCTTGAAGCGCAATACGAAGTTCGTTGCTGACTGACCCGCGAACCTCGACAGGGACGAGTTCGATCCTCTTGATGGCGCGCCACGAGACGATGCCAAGTCCGTCGGCAAAGATTCCATATTGACCGGCCCCGATGCGTGGACGGCCCGTCTCCAGCAACGGAAAATTGTGGTAGGCAAATCCGCCCGCGAGCAGAGCGAGAGCGATGAGAAAGATATTGTCGAAAGCGTAACCGGCGACGCCGAAACAGGCGCCGATAAACGCCACCACATAGACGGGGAATTGAATTTCCTCGCGCTCGTAGGCCACGGTGTAGCCCTGAGGCGGATATTCCTGGTTCAAGGCCGGGTGCTCTTCATCTCGATCCCTCATAGCTTATCAATCAAGGAGTGTGCCACGGGATCGAACGAACACACTGCCTTGATGTTCTTCGCCAAATCGGGGGTATTTGTTGCCGCGCCGTCCATTTCTGCTTAAAGCGTAAGCGACGTTGCGCCATATGCCGATTATTCCGGCATTCTTGCAGGATCGAACGCAGCCTTCGCTTGCCCGTTCGATCGGGCTGTGAGAGTTGCCCCCGCCATATGCCAACGTTAGACTGAATCGTATTCGACTCTCTCGACGGCAGCCAAGAGACCTCATGCGCCGATTTGTAAATCTGCTGATCGGTCTTGTGTTCGCGGTGCACAGCCTTGTGCCCGTTGGCTTCATGCTAGCTGCAACTCCGGGGCATGCCGGAGAACTCCAGATCGTCATTTGTACCGGACACGGTCTGCAGACGCTGACGCTCGACAGCAAGGGAGAGCCGCGTCCGGAAAAAATCCCGGCGGCGAACAAGGATATTTGCCCTTATGCGCCGGTCGGGGCCGTCGCGGTCGATCATGCGACACCGCATCTCCTCGTTCGGACCGTCAGCTACGCGGCCCTGACGTATCGTATTTCGCGCGAGCGTTTTCGTGCGACTCCAAGGCCGGATGGACACTCCGCGCGCGGGCCCCCGGCCGCCCTGATCTGAAAGTTCAGCGTTCTTGCCGCGTTGCCGAGAGGGTGTTCGCCCCGGCGATGCAGTTTCGCAGCTTCAGTTCAGTTGGATCATGGAAATGCTTTCTTCATCAGCCCGCCATCCGGCGGTCGCGCGGGACGATCAGCCCGCTCATAGGGGCAGACGTCGTATCACTCTCGCCTCGTCGATCGTTGCGCTGCTTGCCTCAACGCAAACCTCTTTCGCCCAGGATGCTGGAGGATCGAACGCGATAAGTTTGCCGGACGTAACGGTTCAGCAGACGAACGCCAAGCCGAAGCCAAAGGTCGCGCAAAAAAGCAAAGCCAAAGCCAAGCGCAAGGTTGTCGCCAAGTCACAGGCTTCCCCGCCCGCCAATCCGAGCCCGGCGGCATCAGCCGAAGTCATCGGCGGAACGTCACAAAGTGCCGCTTCAAGTTCTTCCCCGGTGCGCGGCAACCCGGGAACGCCCTCTGCCAATGTGGCGGGCGTCTCGGGTGCGTCTGGCCCCGGTGCTCAGACGGCGACCGATGTCGACATGACGCGCTTCGACAATACGCCCATCTTCTCGGTTGGCGATATTTTGCATGAGGTGCCGGGCGTCTCGGTGAAGCAGGGGAATGGCCCGCGCGACCTGGGCATTTCGATCCGCGGCTCGAATGCCCGCAACGGCTTCGCCATCCGCAACATCGTCATTCTCGACGACGGGTTTCCCGTTACCCAGCCGGACGGCGTATCGCGCAGCGATTTGATCGATCCGCATGCTTATGCGGGCGTCGATGTCTGGCGCGGTCCATCCTCCGCTTTGTTCGGCAACTATGCGACGGGCGGCGCCATCAATTTCCGGACGTGGCCCGGCGGCGTTATCGAAGGCGTGCAGTACGGCGTCGACGTCGGCAGTTTCAACTACCTCAACAACTACGTCATCGGCGGCGCCAAAGGAGAAAATTGGGAAGGCTCGATTTTCACTAGCGACGTCCGGGGCGACGGCTATTTCGAATACGGCAGCTTCAACACCCAGACGATCAACGCATTGTTGACCTACAAGCCGACGGCCGCCGATACGATCACGCTCAAGGCAATCAACAACGATCTCTATACCGAGTTGCCGTTCCGTGCGTCTCTGAACAACTTCAAACGGAACCCGTACCAGAAGGGCTGCAAGACCGCGGCCACCGCAGCGCCGGGATGTGAAACGCTCGATTTCTCCGGTGTTCCGCAAACGGCGGAGCAGGCGGGTGCCAATCGCGACGATCGCCGGACCATCGGCGGCGTGCGCTGGGATCACGCATTCAATGCCCATACCAGCGGCCAGGTGCAGTTCGTCATTGACGACCGCGACATCAATCAGCCGACCGGCAGGACGAGCGCGATCGGAGATTATCTCTCCTACAATCTTTCCACGGGACTGACGAACCAGTCGACAGTCGCCGGACTGCCGACGCGCGCGTATCTCGGAGCGTTTTGGAATTATCTGCCCGTCAACGGCCAGACGTTCCTGGTCGCGCCGGGGGACGACGCAAGACTCGGTAATTTGGATTCCACGCAAGCCGGTTCAACGATGAATTTCGGAGCCCGTGCCCGCGAGGAAGTCAAACTGACGAACGAGGTCGCCGTCGTGGCCGGTGCGACGATCGAGAAGACGTTCCTCGAAGGTACGTCACAAAGATTCACGTACGACGCCGATGGAAACCTCGACACGATCACCAGCGTCTCAGCCTCGCGCGATCTGACGAACATCGCGCCTGAGATTGGCGTCCTCTACACGCCGAACCGGGAATGGCAGCTTCGCGCGCGGTTGGGGACGGGTTACGGCACGCCGCAATTCTCCAACCTGTTCGTGACGCCGGATGGTGAAGCCGGAAACAACACGGAGCTGAAGTCGCAGACCAATGTCGGCATCGACCTTGGCGGCGACTGGACTCCGGCGCCCGGCGTCGTCTTGAGCCTTACCGGCTTCTACGAATTCTTCCGTAATGAACTGGTGTCCCAGTCCGCCGGACCGGGATTGTTGAACTTCACATATAATGCCCCCGCGTCGGAACATCGCGGCATCGAAGCGTCGGCAGACGTTGCCCTCGCGCCGGGATGGCGGTGGACCGCATCCTACCTGTTCAACGATCAGGTCTATACGGACTACGATGAACTGCTTTCAGGCGCGACATCGGCCGTCAGCCGGGCAGGCAATAAAATTCCAGGTGTTTCGCCAAACGAGGTCAGCACACGTTTGGCTTACGACCAGCCGGCTGGCCCGTTCAAAGGTCTTGGCACATATGTCGAATACGAGTGGCACGATGGTTTCTACATGGAAAACGCCAACCTGCTGACGGCGCCGGGGTACCAATTGGTCAATCTGAACGTTCACTACACAAAGGAGTTTACCAGCGGTCCGGTTCGCTCGTTGATGACGTATTTCGAAATCAGGAACCTTTTCGATAAAGCCTACATCTCTTCAGCGAACAACATCACCGACCGGGTGGGTTATACGGCCGACGAACTGGCCGGAATTTCCGGCTTCATCTACGCCGGCGCGCCGCGGACATACTATGGCGGCATGAAAGTGAGGTTTTGAGTATCATGCGTCATCATCGATTTCTCTGCGGGCCGCTGCTTGTTGCGGCGGCCCTGCTGACGGCCCCGCACCGGGCGGCCGCTCACGAAGGACATCAACACGCCCACGCCACGGCGTGCAAAACAACGGCGCTTGCCTGCGCCAGTGTTGCGACCGGAGCGTTCGCACCCGACGGGACATTCTGGGTGACGTGGACCGCGGGCGGCCGCGTCTCGGCAGCGCATTCCGCTGACCTTGGCAAGACGTTCGCAAAGCCGGTGACGCTCCCGGCGATGCCGTTGCCGCTCGACGACGGCCCGGACGCCCGTCCGAAGATCGCGTTCGGACCGGACGGACGCATCGCGATCACGTTTGCGACGCGCGACGCCAAATACAACGGTCATGCGTACATCGTGCGATCGTCGGATGGAGGCAACACGTTCTCGACTCCACAGCCAATAACGAGCGGCTCCCCCAGCCAACGTTTCGAGGCGGTGGCCTTCGATCGCGACGGCCGTGCATTCGCAGCCTGGATCGACAAACGCAACGTCGCGGCAGCGAAGGCGAAGGGCGAGCCTTATGCCGGTGCGGCACTCGCTTTCGCGTGGGACGATAAGCCCGGCGGCCATCTTGAAGCTGCAACCATCGCCCGCGACAACACCTGCGAATGCTGCCGTATCGCCGTTGCCTTCGCCGGACCGGGAAAACCCGTCGTGATGTTTCGCAACATTTTCGATGGCGGAATTCGCGACCACGCCGTTATGACATTTTCCGACGATGGAAAGCCGGGACCGCTCTACCGCGTCAGCGACGATGATGCGAAGATTGATGCATGTCCGCATCAAGGGCCGAGCCTGTCAATCGGCGGCGACGGCACCTATCACGCCACATGGTTCGCTCTCGGCCGCAATCTGAAAGGCGTCTACTACGCCCACTCGGAGAATGGCGGCAAAACGTTCTCGACGCCGATGCGCATTGGTGATCCCGGCAAGCAGACATCGCGGCCGTATGTCTTGGCCGCAGGAGACGACGTTTATCTCGCTTACAAATCGTTCGACGGAAGCAAGACCGATATCGAACTGATGACGTCGCGCGATTCCGGCAAGACGTGGAGCGCTCCTCGAAGCGTCGCCGAGACGGACAATGCATCGGATCATCCCGTGCTCATCGCCAACGGCAAGAGCGCTTATCTTTCCTGGATGTCGCCGAAGCAGGGCTACAAATTGATTCCGCTGGAGCCGCAGTCGTGAGGTGGTCTTCGGGCACAATGGCCCGCACCCGCACGGCGGTCATAGCGTTAGCGCTATCATGGATCGCGCTGCAGCCGGCCTATGCCGAAAATGTCCCCCATCCGTTCGACAACACCAGTTGGCAGGCGCTCCTCGGCACGCACAAGGGGCGGCCCGTCATTGTTCATTTCTGGGGCTTTTCCTGCGGCAACTGCATGGTGGAGCTGAAAGATTGGGGAACCTTCGCCAAGGCCCACCCCGACGCGGTGATCGCATTCGTCAACTGGGATCGTCGCGGAGCCGATTCGGCGCGCATCACGTCCGCGCTGGACAAGGCAGGATTGGGCAGCGTTCAAAGCTACGTGCTCGCCAACGGCTTTGAGGAAAAGCTCCGCTTCGCCGTTGATCACGACTGGATGGGCGAACTTCCCTACACGCGCTTGATTGCCGGCGACGGCACGGCGACCACCTTTTCAGGAGCCGCCGATTTTACAAAGCTATCGCAGTGGCTCGACGGCCAAGGGCAACGCTAAACCGGTATGCTTGCGAAGCGGCAGAGACGTGCCGCTCGCGAGATTCTGTCTCCACTTGTCAATGTTCGCTTTGACGCAGATGATTGCTGCGTCCGATTCGTGAGCGTGCTGACCAGGGAGCCAAGAAATGAACATTGATCCCACTGCATTGGTCGTATGGCTGATTATCGGCGCTATCGCCGGATGGCTGGCCGGCCAGATCATGAAGGGCGGAGGATTCGGTCTCGTCGGTGACATCATCGTCGGAATCGTCGGCGCCTTCATCGCTGGTGCGTTGTTCCCGCAATTAGGATTTACGCTGGGCGGGGGAATGCTCGGCGCCGTCATCGCGGCGGCTATAGGCGCCTGTTTGTTGCTTTTCATTCTCCGATTGGTCCGACGCGGCGTTTAGCCGGACGGTCGAATCGATCGCCATCTCTGCGAGGCAAGTCCGGCCACGAAGGTGTTCGGCTTGTCTCGTTTCCAGTTAGTGGCTTTCACTCAGATGCGAGAGCACCGACTTGCTCGGCTTTTGAGCGCATGAGCGTCTCGGCTTCGCGCACCATCCGCTCGATGATGTCGGACACCGGTTCGATCTCATGGATGAGACCCGCCGCTTCACCGACGAACGTATTGCTCCGGTCGGGATCGCCTTCCGCCCAGGCGGCGCGGTATTTGGCAGCCTCTGCGTCCGCCACGGCCATCAATTCGTCCTCGTGTCCATGCCAGCGCTCGATGAACTGATTTTTCAGCACGCGGGCCGTGTAGCGTCGCGGCCAATCGAGCTTGCGCGCCAGATCCATCGTCTGCGAGCGGATGGTGTCGTCGCCGGTCGCTTTGAGTGCGGCGTCGTGCATGCCCGTGCTGACGTTCGCTTCCTTCGAGGCCCAGAGACGCGAGCCGACCATTACGCCGTCGGCGCCCAGCATCAACGCCGCCGCAAGTCCGCGTCCATCGGCGATGCCGCCCGCAGCGCAAAGAAGCGTGCCGGTTCGCTCCTTCGCGATCAAATCCGCAACTTCAGGAACGAGCGTCATCGTCGCCCGCTTCTCGCCGTGGCCGCCCGCCTCGGTGCCTTGCGCGACGATAACGTCGGCGCCGCAACTCAGCGCCCGCTCGGCATCGCGCCGCGTCTGGATCTGGCAGATCAGTGAGACCCCGCGTTGCTTGATACGATCGGCCAAGGGCGCAGGGTCTCCGAACGACAGCAAGATAGCTTTCGGGTTATTAGCGAGCACGAGATCGAGCAAGGCAGGCTGCTTTTGCAATGACCAGGTGATGAAACCGCAACCGATCGGCTGATTGCCGGCGGCACGAAACTCGCCGCTCAGCCAGTCGGCATCGCCGTATCCGCCGCCGATGAGCCCGAAACCGCCGCTTGCCGAAACCGCCGCAGCCAACCGGCCGCCCGCCGCAAACGCCATCGGCGCCGAAATGATGGGATGGCGCAGCGCAAGTTTCTCGGTCAGGCGTGTGTGGATCACGTCGCTTCCCTCTGGTTGACTAAGTTGGGATTGGCAGAAGTTCGTCGAGCAGGGCTTTCCGGTTCGTAACGATGTCGGCGAGCGTCCAGCTATCGAGCTCGCTCAGATAAGCATCGAGCGCACGTTGCAGCGCTCTTTTTAAACGGCAGACTTTGGCGATCCGGCAGAAATCGTCCGAATTGAAACAGCCGACGATATCGAAGTCGTCTTCGATGACACGCAGCACTTCGCCAAGCGTGATTGCCTCGGTCGCCTTGGCGAGACGCAAACCGCCGCCCCGGCCGCGCACGGTCTCGACAAAGCCATGCGTCGCCAGCCGGTTGACGATCTTCATCAGGTGATTTTGCGAAATGCCGTAGGCCCGCGCGATCTCTTCGATCGTCGCCAGACGGCCGGCATGGATGCCGAGATACATCAGCACCCGAAGCGCGTAATCGGACTGGACGGTTAGCCGCATCGTATGACCCGCAAACGGATTGCTTCGCAGCGGCTCTCAATTATAAGATGCGCCTGAGATACATCTTATAGAGGCAGCCGGCAAGAGGCTCGTCATGTTATATCAACCGCACCCCAAGGCGCCCGGTCTCGCGGCAGGTATCGACGAGGCTATGATCGGCGAACTCGTCGATCAATTCTACGCCAAGGTCCGCCAGGACGACATCCTCGGTCCCATATTCGATTCGCGTATCGACAACTGGGATGAGCATTTGACCAAGCTCCGCGCCTTCTGGTCGTCGGTGGTCTTGATGACCGGGCGCTACAAAGGCCAGCCGATGCCGGTGCATGCGGCGATCAGCGAGATTACGGATGCTCATTTCGAACGCTGGCTGAGCCTCTTTGCCGAGACCGCGAAGGCCGTGTGCCCACCGGAGGCGGCGGCGTTGTTCATCGATAGGTCGCGGCGCATCGCCCAGTCACTCAGTCTCGGAATTGCCGCCAGCCGTGGTGTCATCGCATAAGTTTGTCAGCACAGGTCTTCCGATGGAATTGAAACGCGGCAGACAAGGCCGGACGGAGCAAAATCGAATTCCGCGCCGCCGCCGGAATACTGAAAGCTGCGCGTAATGACGGTATGCCCGAAACCTTTTCGCTCTGGCGGCGCGACAGGCGGGCCCCCGGTTTCGCGCCATTCAAGGACAAAGGCGCCGTCGTCTTCACGACTGTAACCGATCGCGCGTACCGTGACCCGCCCACCCTGTTGCGAGAGCGCGCCGTACTTGACCGCATTCGTCGTAAGCTCATGCGCCACCAATCCGAACGCAACTGCCGCCCGCGGAGTGACAGCGACGTCCAAACCTTCGATCGTGACTTGGTCGACGGTCGCGTCGGTATAAGGTGCGAACTCGGAAGTGATGATGTCGCGCAATTCCAGAGACGTCCAACGTTTCTCCAGCAGCAGGCCGTGGGTCGCTGCCAGTGCCTGGATTCGACCGCCAAATGACGTTTGGAATTCCGACACGGTATCCGTATTGGCAGCCGTCCGCGCGCTGATCGACAGCACCAAGGCGAGAATGTTTTTCACGCGGTGGTCGAGTTCGCGCATCAAAAGGTTCTGTTGTTGCTCGGCGGCTTTGCGCTGCGAAAGATCGACCATGGTAATAACGGCGCCGCTGATCCGATCACCGGCAATCCGCAGCGGGGCGGCACTCACCAGATAATCCTTCACCTTCGGGGCGTTCGACGCGACGGCTTCGATCCCTCGAACCGGTGTGCCGGCGACGACCATCGCAATCATGTCGTCAGCTTGCAAAGCTCCGGTGGCGTCACCAAAAACAAGTGGAACGATTTCGGCAAAGGCCTTTCCGACCGGGTCGCCATCATAGACGATGCTGGACGCGGCGTTGGCATGGGTAATGATCCCCTTGCGATCGCACACCAGAACGGCTTCGTTAGCCGAAGCAATCGCCGCTTGGGCGGCGTGCTCGCTCTGCGCTGCACCCTCGTTGCGAACCCGCTTCGTCACATCGGCAAACGTCAGCGCGTGACCGGAAATTGTACCGAGCCGCATAGGATTCGCGACGGCGATGAAGTGAAGATCGCCGCCGGCGTTTCGAGGAAAAAGGACTTCGCGGCTTTGCTTGCTCGTGCTCGCGTCGCTGAGCAGCCGCTCGATTTTTTTACCCGTGGCGATTGGCAAGGCATCCGTCAATAATTTTCCCTGCAACTCAGTCAGAGATTTGCCGAGCAGTCGTGTGAGCGTGCTGTTGGCGTAGAGCACACGTCCAAATCCATCGAGCGCAACCGCACCCGGCTCCATGACTTCCATGAATGTCCGATAGGACTCCGGATCGCCGACAATGGTGAAAATTTCTTCGGTCACCGCGCCGCGCATGACCAGTGCGTCGACCTCGTTCTCCCGGATCGCGCGCAGCGTTTCCTCCGCCTCGGCCAGCTTGTGACGGAGATCGGCGATCAGAAGGTCGTTCTCTGAAGCGGTCATGTGCTGTCACTGATCTTGAGATTCACGAGCACCTTGTGGGTGTCGGAAAGGTCGCCGATGATCTTGCGCAGGGGGACGGGCAACTCGCGCACGAGAGTCGGGATTGCCACAATGCTATGCTCGCGCGCGAGCTTCGGATCCTGCCTTAGATCGATGACCTGGATTTCATACTGCCCAGGAAGGTGCTCGGCGCATATTCGCTCCAAGTTAGCGATTGCGGCGAGAGACTTCGGTGTCTGCCCCGCGACGTACAGAATGAGTTTGCGGGGGCGCTTGGTCGATGTCATCGAGTGTATCCTTCGGAGGTAGTCCCAGCCGCTATGATTTGCGGCTTCTCTCCATTTCGCTTTTGTCGTCGGCTGCCTGACGCAGATAGTCTTCCTCGTCCTGCGTCATCGCTTTGAGTCCTATCTCGTCGGCATCGAGTTCTGCTTGCAGCGCTTCTATCTGAGCCTTGGCGCGCCGCCGTTTCTGCTGAATTTGCTGCTGGGCTCGCAATACGTCCGCTTTGCGCTGCATTTCAGTCCGTCGCGATCTCGCTTCCTCATTCTTCCGGGCAGAGCCGGTGAGCGCGCCGTTTTCCCCCAAATACGGAGGAACGAGTTTGAGTCCATCGTCGCTCATGATGAATTCGCGAACCTGATTGGAATGCGCCGTGCCGCGTGCTTTGAGCAGATAAAGTTCGCGATTGAATTCGCCGTTGACTTCACGGTTGAGCAGAAGAACCCAGGCGTCCATGAGGGACGAGAGGCCGGATTCGGTCTGCACGTTCCCGTCCTGGCCATGCATGAGATGGGTGAAGACTGCGGTCACGCCGCGCCCCTTCAGAAAATCAATCACGCGCAGGAGCATGGATTGAATTTCCATGGGATCGCCGCTTTCGAAGAATGCAGAGATCGGATCGAGAACGACGAGACTGGGGTTGAATTTGGTCACTTCGCGCAACACCACGGCCAAATGCATTTCGAGACTGTAGAATGTCGGCCTTGTGGCGATGTAGCGAAGTTTGTCGGATTTGATCCATCGGCCGATATCTATTCCGACGGATTTCATGTTCCTGACGGATTGATCGACGGACTCTTCGAACGAAAAATAGAGTGCCCGTTCGCCCGCGGCGCAAGCGGCCTCGGCGAAGCTCGCAGCCACGATCGACTTGCCGGAGCCGGCGACGCCAGCGACGAGAATACTGGATGCGCGGTGGAAGCCGCCGCCTGCCAGCATATTGTCGAGGTCCGCAATCCCGGAAGAAATACGATCCTCGAAAACCTTGTGGTTCAATCCGAGCGAGGATACCGGCAGCACGCTGAAGCCGTCTTGATCGATGAGAAACGGATATTCATTCGTGCCGTGCGCCGTGCCGCGGTACTTGACGATGCGAAGGCGTCGCGTGGAAATCTGGTTCTGCACGCGATGGTCGAGCAGGATCACGCAATCCGAGACGTATTCTTCCAACCCCTGCCGCGTCAGCGTACCGTCGCCGCGCTCGGCGGTGATGACGGTCGTCATTCCCTTATCTTTTAGCCAGTCGAACAGCCGGCGAATTTCGGCACGCAGTATCGCTTCGTTGGAAAAAACCGAGAACAAGCTCTCGATGGTGTCGAGCACGACCCGCTTGGCGCCGACGGAATCAATCGCCGCCTCGAGCCGGAGGAAAAGACCTTCGAGATCGTAGTCTCCGGCTTCCTCGAGTTCGGACCGGTCCAGAGCGACATATTCGAAAGCGATCTTTTTATCGGCAACCAGTTTGTCGAGCTCGAAGCCGAGAGAAGCCACGTTGTCGACGATATCCCGGGGACGCTCTTCAAATGTGACAAAGACGCCAGGTTCGCCGTAATCGCGCGCGCCGTGGATCAAGAACGTCGTCGCAAAGAGCGTCTTGCCGCAACCGGCGGAGCCGCAGACGAGGGCTGGGCGCCCGGTAGGTACACCGCCGAGTGTCAGGTCGTCGAAGCCGTCGATGCCGGTGGGGGATTTTCGAATGCCCTGGGAAGAAGACATTATAGACTCACAAAGGAAACTTTACGAACGATCGACGTGCGGTTTGTTCATAGGCTCGCATCGCCCGGAGCCCGGATCGATTGGGCCGTTTTCGTGCCTAGCCGCATTCTCAGTACCGAATAGGCGGTAGCACGAATTATGGCACTCCACTAACGATTAGCACGTAGGCCACGGCTTTGAATCCGTCTGTTTT
>Ga0256783_1000005_pt1 | contig 197530 bp, 212 predicted proteins | sample MC6MC0934MT_FD_189995 | JGI IMG/M metagenome (GOLD analysis project Ga0256783, IMG submission 189995) | Metatranscriptome of enriched soil aggregate microbial communities from Iowa State University, Ames, United States - MC6-MC0934-MT... | ecosystem: Environmental > Terrestrial > Soil >... | reverse complement strand
GGTCAGGATGAACACACGCGCGATCAATGCCGTTGACGCCACCTTGGCACCAAGAAACAGCAGCGTCGCGGTCAGGAAATGCTCATTGGCCAACAGCCAGACGGCAACGAGCTTCAACGGCAACAGCAGCGTCGTCGGCAGCGCGATGGTGACAAGCGCCGCGTAGGGCGGAAGCCCGGCGATCCAGCGCTCGATCGCAGCGATCGGCGCGTATTTCGCGAGGCGAGCGAGAAGATCGGAGAGCGGCCGCCATCCCCATTCCTCGAAGAGGACGATCAGCGCGGCGACCACATTCATCGCCGCAATCAATGGTCCGCGTACAATCCTCCACGCCGTGCGCAACACCTCGCGCACAACCCAGAGCGCCACGATCGCCGCACGCCAAATGGCGAGCACGACCTTCTTCAAAAATGCAGTGACGTCGTCAGCGGCCAATTGCGTTTCATCCGGTTGGAAACAAGGAACCTTGGCGGGCAGTCTAACAGCCGCCGAAGCACCGGGGATAAGTTTCCGGCGTTTTTTCTATTCGATTGCAGGAACTCCCGCCGCCAGTCGCAGCGGCCGGGTTGCTTCGCTACGTCGCTGCCGCAAGCGCCCCGGCGATCTTGAGTGAACGCGATGCTTATTCTATACTTTTTATGGAAACAATAATCCGACCGGAGGAAGACGCCTTGAAACTCTCTCATCAGATCCTGCTGGCGAGCAGCATTACGGTGGCGGCCTTTGCACTACCGCGCGCGGGTTTCGCGGCGGAACACATCATCGAAATGCTCAACAAGGACGCTGCCGGCAATCGCATGGCTTTCCAGCCGAGCTTTGTGAAGGTCGAGGTCGGCGACACCGTGAAGTTCGTTCCGACCGACAAGGGCCACAACGCGGAAAGCGTCAAGGGAGCGTGGGTCGAGGGGGCGCCGGAAGTGCGGGGCGCCTTCAGCAAGGACGTGGTTTTCAAGGCCGAAAAGGAAGGGCTTTACGTCTTCAAATGCCTGCCGCACTACGGCATGGGCATGGTGGCGCTGGTGCAGGTCGGCAAGCCGGTCAACCTCGACACGATAAAGGCGTTCTCGGCAACGGGCCTGGCGAAGAAGAGACTCGATGCGGAGGTCGCGAAGGTCACTCCGTAACGGAACCGAGTTCCGCTGCGCCGCCCTTGGGGGGACACGCGCCGGAACTCGCATCGACCCCGGGACAGGTTTTCCCGACCCCTGTCTCGGGGTCAGTTCGGCTCAGTCTCAAACAGCGCCGCGTCGACCGCGCGCTTACTTTCACCCGCCTCTTCCAAGGCATGTGCCAATTCCTCGCGCGCCTTCTCCGCTTGCCGCTGACGCGCCCACAGACTTGCATAGAGTCCGTTTTTCGCGATGAGTTCGGCATGCGTGCCTTGCTCGACGACGCGGCCCGCTTCAAGCACAAGGATCGTATCGGCGTGGATGATCGTCGAAAGGCGATGCGCGATGACGACCGTCGTCCGGTCCTTCGAAACGCGATCCAGCGCGTCCTGAATTTCCTTCTCGGTATGACTATCGAGTGCACTCGTCGCTTCGTCGAGGATGAGGATCGGCGGCGCCTTCAGAATGGTGCGCGCGATCGCGACGCGCTGCTTCTCGCCGCCGGAAAGTTTCAAGCCCCGTTCGCCGACCATCGTATCGTAGCCGTCGGGCAGCGTTTTCACGAACTCGTCGATCTGCGCCATCCTGGCGGCGGCGAACACTTCTTCGTCCGTCGCATCGGCGCGGCCGTATTTGATGTTGTAGAAGATCGTGTCGTTGAACAGCACCGTGTCCTGCGGCACGACTCCGATGGCGGCACGCAGCGATGCCTGCGTGACGTCGCGAATATCCTGGCCATCGATCGTCACCTTGCCGCTGGTGACATCGTAGAAGCGCAGGATCAGGCGGCTGACCGTGGACTTTCCGGCGCCTGACGGACCGACGATCGCCACCATCTTGCCGGCCGGCACGTCGAACGAGACGTCCTTCAGAATCTGGCGGCCGGGATCGTAGGAAAACCCGACGTGATCGAAGCGGATCGTGCCGCCGTCGATCGCCAGTTGCTGTGCGTGGGGCCGGTCAGCGACTTCGGGATTCTGATCGAGCACTTCCATCATGCGCTCGATGTCGGTCAGTCCCTGTTTGATCTCGCGATAGACCATGCCCATGAAGTTCAATGGCATGAAAAGTTGCAGCATCAGCAGGTTGACCATCGCGAAGCGGCCGACGGTCGAAGTACCGGCGAGCACGTCGTTCGCCGCCATCACCAGACAGATCGTCAAGGCGACGGTGAAGATGATCGCCTGACCCGAGTTCAGGACGGCAAGCGACGTATACGTTTTAATGCTGGCCTTCTCGTAGAGCGCCATCGACTTGTCGTAGCGGTCGGCCTCGCGCTGCTCGGCGCCGAAGTATTTGACGGTCTCGTAGTTCAGCAGGCTATCGACCGCCTTGGTGTTGGCGTCGGTATCGCTTTCGTTCATGGCGCGGCGGATCTGTAGCCGCCAGTCGGTGGCGCGGACCGTGAACCAGAGATAGCAGACGATCATTCCGACGATGGTCGCGATATAACGCCAGTCGAATTCGACGGCGCAGACGACGATGATCATCAGAAACTCGACGATCGTCGGGATCAGCGTCATCAGCGCCATGCGGCTGATGTTTTCGATGCCCGCCCGGCCGCGTTCGAGCACGCGCGTCAGGCCGCCCGTCTTGCGCTCAAGATGAAATCTCAGCGATAGCCGATGCATGTGCTCGAACGTCGCCAGCGCCAGCGTTCGGACGGCGTGCATCGCGACGCGCGCGAACATGCCCTCGCGAACTTGCACGAGCAGCGACATCACGATGCGCGCCAAGCCATAGAAGATGCTGGCGAGCACCGGCGCGCCGATCAACCAGGGCAGCGTTTGACTGGCGGGCACATTGCCGCCGGTCGCGGCGACGAGCGCGTCGGTTGCCCACTTGAGCGTGAACGGCACGCCGACCGTCACCGCCTTGGCAATGACGATCAGAACCAGCGACCAGATAACGGTGCGCTGCAAGTCGGGCCGATTGTGCGGCCAGACGTACGGCCACAGGGCGCGCATGACGCGGCTCGTCTCGCTCGACGGCGTAAAGCGCGCCAAAAGCCCGCCGCGTCCGGCAGCGCCGCTTGGAGGTGGTGTTTGCATCGCGTTGAAATAGAGTTAGTGACCGCGAATGTCCATCAGTGGCGGCGCGGCACGTAGATCATCTGGCATGGATAAATGAGGTCCGGATCGCGAATCCGCGATCGATTGGCGCGATAGATCCGGCGATAGCGTGCGCCCGCCCGATAATGCCGCCGCGAAATCCGCCACAGACTGTCGCCGCTCTGAACCCTGTAATAGCCGGGCGGAGTAATCCGGCGTCCGGACGACGGACAGCGATCGCGATGCATCCGCGATATCCAGCGTTTCGTCGCGGCGCGGCGCACATGGTTTGCGTGGTTCTGCTGCGATTTGACGGGGGCTTGCGCCGTCTCCTCCTGCAGATCTGAATCCGATTCCTCGCCGGAGGTGCTGGGCGGAAGTTTTTGCGCGGCGTCGGTTCCCGGGGACGGGATTGCTTCGGGGGGCATCGGTTCGGCCGACGGCTCGCCGTCCGGTTCCGCATCAACGGCAGCGGCATGCTCGCGGTTGGCCTCGGCCTTCTTGGCTTCCTCGGCTTTTGCCTGCGCTTCGGCCAAGCTCTTGGCCTCGTCGGCTTTCCGTTGTGCGTCGGCAGCTTGCTTCGCTTCTTCGGCCTTGCGGGCTTCCTCCGCGAGGCGTTGCTGCTCCGCTGCCTGACGTGCTGCCTCTGCCTGCTTCGCTTCTTCGGCTTTGCGCGCTTCTTCGGCGAGACGCGCTTGCTCCGCTGCCTGACGCGCTTCCTCAGCCTGCTTCGCTTCTTCGGCCTTGCGAGCTTCCTCAGCGAGGCGCGCCTGCTCGGCTGCCTTGCGCGCTTCCTCGGCTTGTTTCGCCTCTTCAGCCTTGCGGGCTTCTTCAGTGAGGCGTGCTTGCTCCGCTGCCTGACGTGCTGCCTCTGCCTGCTTCGCTTCTTCGGCTTTGCGCGCTTCTTCGGCGAGACGCGCTTGCTCCGCTGCCTGACGCGCGTCCTCGGCCTGCTTCGCTTCTTCGGCCTTGCGAGCTTCCTCCGCGAGGCGCGCCTGCTCGGCTGCCTTGCGCGCTTCTTCCGCGAGACGTGCCTGCTCCGCTGCCTTGCGCGCTTCCTCGGCCTGCTTCGCCTCTTCAGCCTTGCGGGCTTCTTCAGCGAGGCGTGCCTGCTCGGCTGCCTTGCGCGCGTCCTCGGCCTGTTGTGCTTCCTCGACTTTGCGTTTCTCTGCCGCGATGCTTTCCGGCGTCGGTACCGAAAGACGCGGAATGACGGTCGTCTGGTATTCGCGGTTGGCGCGCGCCAGCCAGTCCTGAATTCGGTCCAGCGGACTCAATCCCGACGGTGGGGTATCGGCCTTGTGAGGCTTTGCCGTGTTGGGCGGGTTGGAAGCATCCGATCTCGCCGGGGGAGCCATCGCATCGGCCATTTGAAGGGTCGGATAGCGGATGGTTTCGACGGTGCCGGACCGGGCGAAATCACTCTCGCCCAGCGCCGTGTGCGGACGAGACACCGGTTCGCCGCGATCAATGGCGGCGGACACGTGAGCGGACGGCAAAAGCGCAACCAGGGCGATCAGGACCAGCGCCCCCGCGCGCATCGCAGCAGCGGCCGTTTTCCCCACAGAAACGGCGAGTTGGCTGGGCTTCATAACACTGCCTTTTAGGTCCTGATGCGACCTAAGCACACCTGAGGCGGCACCGCCAACCCCGGGTGTTGCCGGACTAATGCTAATGTGCTCCGCAGGCCACGGGTCGGCTCCGCCTTTTTAGCATGCGTCTCCCCCGAAAAAGCCGCAACAGAGCTGTGTCATTGCTCTGGTACCGAAGCGGCGACGTCTTAAATTAAAGACATCGTCAATTTGAAACGGAACTGGAATGAATGAATTTGTGAATGCGCCGGTGGGAACGCCGGCCGCACGCAGCGATGTCCCCCAATTGTCCCCCATCAAGGGTGTTTGCGTCTATTGCGGCTCGGGAAAGGGTCTGAGCCCCACTTACGCCATCGCCGCCAGAAAGCTTGGCAAGGCGCTCGCCGAGCATAACATGCGACTGGTTTACGGCGGCGGCAGCCTTGGCCTGATGGGCGAAGTGGCGCGCGCTGCGCTCGGGGCTGGCGGCAAGGTCACCGGCGTCATCCCGGAGTTTCTCGGCTCCCGGGAATTGATGTTGAAAGACGTCGATGAACTGATCGTCGTTGAGAACATGCACGTCCGCAAACAGCTGATGTTCGATCGCGCCGACGCCTTCGTCGCGTTGCCCGGCGGCATCGGCACGCTTGAAGAACTTGTCGAGCAGCTCACCTGGTCGCAGCTCGGACGGCATACGAAGCCGATCGTCCTGGCCAATATCGGCGGCTTCTGGGATCCCTTCCTGAAACTGCTCGAGCATATGACACACGAGACGTTCATCCGGCCGGGACTGGATGTGCGTTTTGCCGTCGTCGACGAGATCGAAAAGGTCGTCCCGACGATCCTGGCGGCGGCCGAGCCGGTCTCCCCATCAAGAGGGCTCTCGGTCACCGAGCACTTTTGACGCCCGGGATCGCTTATTGGCTTTCCAACACGGTGAATACTCGACCGCGTGTGGCTAAGTGCACCGTTCGCCGGCTTTAATCGGAGGCCAGCCGTTGCGCTTCGGCGGCTTCCCACTTATCAGCGCTTATGGCCAAGATTGACCCCAAAGGCGTGTCGCCGACCGCACGCATCGCCGACGGCGACATTCCGCAAGTGATCGCGCGCATGCGCGGCGGAGAGCGCCGCGCCATCGCCAGCGTCATCACCGAACTCGAACGACTTTCGGCGGCGGCCCCGGCGCTGCTGAAAGGACTGCAGCCCCATCTCGGGCATTCGCTCGTCATCGGCTTCACGGGACCGCCTGGCGCCGGAAAGTCGACGCTCGTCAACGCCATCATCGGCGAACTGCGAAAGCTCGGTCGCACGGTCGGCGTCATTGCCGTCGATCCCTCCAGCCCGATCTCGGGAGGCGCCATTCTCGGCGACCGCATCCGTATGACGGCGGCGCTGGATGATGACGGGGTCTTCGTGCGGTCGCTGGCATCGCGCGGCTATCTCGGCGGCCTCTCTCCCGCTGCGGTGCGCATCATTGATGCGCTCGACGGCGCGGGCTTCGACATCGTGCTGCTCGAAACCGTCGGCACGGGACAGAACGAGATCGACGTCGCCGAGGTCGCCGACATTCGCGTCGTCATCGCGGCGCCGGGGCTCGGTGACGACATCCAGGCGATGAAATCCGGACTGCTTGAAATCGCCGACGTCATCGTCGTCAACAAGAGCGATCGGCCGGGAGCGGAACAAACCCTGCAGCAACTCAAAGGAGCGTTGTCGATCCGCGCGACGCGGGCCGAGAAAATTCCGGTGATGAAGACGAGCGCCATCAACGGCGACGGTGTGCCGGAGCTGATCGGCGCACTCGACGCGCTCGGAGATCAGGTTCGCTCACAGGATGCCGTGGAGCGCCGCCGTAGACGCGCCCGCTATCTGATCGCGCGCGCCGCGTCGGATATCGTCGCCAATCGCATCAAGGCCGGCGGCAGGAGCGGACTCGATCCGCTCGCTGACTCCGTTCTGTCCGGCACGATGTCGCCGCACGACGCGGCCGTGACCTTGCTCAAGGATTGAGCGCGGGCGCGCTTAGACGCCCGCCTCGGCGAGCGCCAGTTTGCTGCGTTTCATCGAGTAGCCGAAGTAGATCACCAGCCCCAGCGCCAGCCAGATGATGAAGCGCAGATGCGTTTCATATGGAAGGAACGTGATCAGGGCGCCGCACGACAGGATGCCGAGGACCGGCAGGATGATGCCGCCGGGCGTCTTGAAGGGCCTCGGCATGTCGGGGTGTGTCATGCGCAGCGCGATGACGCCGCCGCAGACGAGAACGAAGGCCGCCAGCGTGCCGATGTTGACGAGTTCCGCCAATATGCCGAGCGGAATGAAGCCGGCCATGATGGCCATCGCCAGACCGGCGAGCACCGTCGTCCGGATCGGGGTTTGCGTCTTGGCGTTGACTGTCGAAAAGAAGCCCGGGAGCAAGCCGTCGCGGGAGACGCCGACGATGATGCGCGTCAACGCATAATAAAGCACGAGCATGACGGTCGTCAGTCCGGCCACGACTCCGGTGGCGACGAGGCCGGCCGCCGTGTTGTGGCCGATGCGCAGCAGGGCCTCGGATGCGGGCGAAGGAACATTGAGGACACTATAGGGCACAATGCCGGTCATCAGCGCCGAGACGATGACGTAGATAAGGGTGCAAAAGATCAGCGCGGCGAGGATGCCGATCGGAATATCGCGTTGCGGATTGTAGGCTTCCTCGACCGCCGTCGAAACGGCGTCGAAGCCGACGTAAGCGAAGAACACGATCGATGCGCCGGCAAGGACGCCGATCGGCCTGCTTCCATCGTGACTGAACCAGCCGAAAGGTACGAAGGGCGACCAGTTTTCGGGATTGACGTTGAAAACGGCGACGCCGACGAAGATGGCGACGGCGATCAGTTTGATCACCACGGCGGCGGCGTTGATGCGGGCACTCTCCTTGACGCCCATGATCAGCAAAACCATCAGCATCATGATAATCGTGAAGCCGGGCAAGTTGATGATGCCACCAGGGCCTTCGTCGCGGATGCCGGGAGCAGTCGGATCGAAGCCGAACCATTGCAGCGCGCCGCCAAGATAGTTGTTCCAGGCGAGCGCCGTCGGGCCTTTGGTCAGATAGTCAGGAAGTCCGAACCCCATCGCTTGCAACGCATTGTTGAAATACCCCGACCAGCCGTTGGCGACGGCGGCGACCGACACGCCGTATTCGAGGATCAGATCCCAGGCGATGATCCAGGCGATCAGCTCGCCGAATGCGGCGTAGCTGTAGCCATATGCGCTGCCGCAGCCGCCGACGCTCGACGCCAGTTCGGCGTAGGACAGGGCGGCGAAACCGCATGCAAGGCCCGCCACGACAAAGGACAAGACGACGGCCGGTCCCGATTGAACGGCGGCGGCATGGCCGGTCAGCACGAAAATGCCGGTTCCGATGATGGCGCCGATCCCGAGCAACGTGAGGTCCAGAGCGCTGAGACACCGCTTCAAGCCGAATTCGGAATTGTCATAGGCGACGGCCTTCTTGCGAAAGAGGTTCGGCATGTGTGTGGTCCTGTCCCCATTTGGTGGCTGCGACGATCCCGGCCTCTTGCCGAGCCTTGACCGGATCTGCGCGCGCCCCACCCGGCTCCCCCCGGCGGATTCTGCGCGGAGGGAGCTTTGCTCAGGCTTTATCCAATGTCTACCTTTGGCATGCCTCGTCTTTTATCGCTGCCCACAGGCTGTGCAGGCTGGCGGTTTGCATTTGCATCCCGGCGCGGCGACGAACCCACCCACCCCTGCTCTTGCCCTCAGGCGCCAAAGCCGATAGCGAGTTTCGGAAATTTAGAATCCCTCGAAGCAGCCGAGACGCGGGCACGCCGGGGAGCAAGGAGGATCGGAAATGTCGGATGAGGCGGTCGTTGCGCAGACTGGCCCCTTTCAGGTCGAACTAACGGAGGGGCAAGAGTATTGGTTTTGCCGCTGCGGCAGATCGAAGACCCAGCCGTTTTGCGATGGCTCGCACGAGGGCACGTCATTCGAGCCCCTGCGATTTACGGTCGATCACACCGGCGTCTTCAATCTATGCGGCTGTAAGGCGACCGACGACGAGCCGTTCTGCGACGGCACCCATAATGTTCTGTGACAAGCGAGAGAGCGAAGGTGCCTGAGGTTTCGGGGCGCCCGAAACCCTTATGGGCGCACGTCTCGCACCCAAAACAGCACGTGGAGGGGCATTCAGATTGCTCGAAGCAACGCGAGCACGACCGGCCTCTGAGCTCGGAACCCAACCGCTAAAACCGGTCCGGCTCGTCCGGTCTTCGTTCTCAGTCCGCCCCCGGACGTCATTCCATCAATTTAGCGGCCTTGAGAGGCCTGCATGCATTCCGAAAGCAAGCGCCGCTCCAGCCTCGACAGCTCGTCGGGAACATCCCGCCCGGAGCGTCGAAATTCGGTGATGCGCTTCTTAACGAGTGCGTAGCATTGGCGCGGATCGTCGTCCGATTGTTCCATTTGGTGGACCAGCTCGGCGAACTCCCCGCTGCCCATTTGCTGTGCCATATCCTCAGTGTCTCCCGCTTCATTTCCGGAAGACTGCCGGAGTTCCCCACTCCTGGACATTTCTTCCGACTCATTATCTTCCAATTTAGTCACGCCGATCGGCCATTAAAATGCGCATTACAGTGAACGATCGACGATTTCGGCGAGTGTGACTTACTTGTCGTGAATAGTAGCTGAACGGCCCGACAGTATTCACAGCTGCGATATCGGCCATCTACCCAATCGTTCATGGCGACAGGCTGGCGAGATTCAGATCGAGCATCACAAATTGTTTCAGAGCGTTAGCGAGACAGCTTGGCATTGCCTCGTTCGCTTGAGAATCGGGCGAATAAATCGCTAATCGGTGGTGATCAATTGATGTGTAGTTGCCTGTCTGCTACGCCTCCCGCACTGCATCAAGGAATTACGTCGCATGATACCCCGCTATTCCCGTTCCGAAATGACCTCGATTTGGGAGCCGCAAACACGATTTCGAATCTGGTTCGAGATTGAAGCTCACGCCGCCACCGCCAGCGCTCAGATCGGGCTCATTCCGGAGGCCGCCGCAAAGAAGATCTGGGAAAAGGGATCGGCCGCAACGTTCGACGTAGCGCGGATCGACGAAATCGAAGCCGTCACCAAGCATGACGTCATCGCCTTCCTGACCCACCTCGCGGAATTCATCGGCCCGGAAGCGCGTTTCGTGCATCAGGGCATGACCTCATCCGACGTGCTCGATACCTGCCTCAACGTGCAGCTCGTTCGCGCCGCCGACCTGCTGATCGCCGACGTCGACCGGCTGCTCGCGGCGCTGAAGACCCGGGCGTTCGAGTACAAGGACACCGTCACTATCGGGCGCAGCCACGGCATCCATGCCGAGCCGACGACCTTCGGCATCAAGCTCGCCTTCGCCTACGCGGAATTTCAGCGGGCGCGCGAACGCCTGGTTGCGGCCCGCAAGGAAGTGGCGACGTGCGCCATCTCGGGCGCGGTCGGCACCTTCGCCAACATCGATCCGCGCATCGAGGTGTACGTCGCACAAAAGATGGGGCTGGAGCCGGAGCCCGTCTCGACCCAGATCATCCCGCGGGACCGTCACGCGATGTATTTCGCGACGCTCGGGGTCGTCGCCTCCAGCGTCGAGCGGCTGGCCATCGAAATCCGGCATCTGCAAAGGACGGAAGTCCTGGAAGCGGAGGAATACTTTTCGCCCGGACAAAAGGGCTCGTCGGCCATGCCGCACAAGCGCAACCCGGTGCTCTCGGAGAACCTGACGGGGCTCGCCCGCTTGGTTCGCGGCTATTCAATTCCGGCGATGGAAAACGTGGCGCTCTGGCACGAGCGCGACATCTCACATTCGAGCGTCGAACGCATGATCGGCCCCGATGCCACCGTGACGCTGGATTTCGCACTGGTGCGGCTGGCGGGCGTCATCGAGAAGCTGGTCGTCTATCCGGCGAACATGAAGAAGAACCTCGACAAGCTCGGCGGCTTGCACAATTCGCAGCGCGTGCTTCTGGCTCTGACTCAGGCCGGCGTCAGCCGCGAAGACTCCTACGCGCTCGTGCAGCGCAATGCGATGAAGACGTGGGAGCACGGCAAAGACTTTCTCACCGAGCTCAAGGCCGACAAGGACGTGACGGCCAAGATCCCGCCCGCCAAGCTCGATAAGATGTTCGACCTCGACTATCACACGGCGCACGTCGACACGATCTTCAAGCGCGTCTTCGGTTCGGCCTGATCGCATCCTCGAACCACGTAATGAAACGACGCCGCTACGGGACCGCAGCGGCGTCGTTTGACGTTTGCATCGCTCGATTGGTTGAGCGTCGCTTTATGCGGCTTCCTTATTGAGACGGCTCTCGGCGAGCTTCGTCAGCTTGTCGTCAGCGCCATACTCTTCCTTGAGCGTCTTTTCGAGGATGGCCGCCACGTCCTTCTTGCCAAGCAGCTTCGCCCACGAGACGAGCGTTCCGTATCGCGTAATCTCGTAATGCTCGGCAGCCTGACCGGCGGCGATCATCGCGGCGTCGCGCGTGTCGGGATCCTTGACCTCCGACATCAGCTCTTCGCCTTCTTCAAGAATGCCCTTGATTGCCGGGCATTCGACGCCCTTCGCCTTGTGGCCGAGGGCCTTGAACACGTCTTCAAGGCGCGTGATGTGCCCCTTGGTTTCTTCACAGTGTCCCATGAACGCCTTCGCCAGCGCCGGCGAGTCACAGGCTTTCGCCATTTTCGGCAGCGCCTTCACGAGCTTGCCTTCGGCGTAGTAGACGTCTTCAAGGGTGTGAACGAAAAGATCTTCGAGATTTTCGATTTTCATTGAGCGTCTCCTTCAGTGTTGACCGGCAACGCTGCGTCGCCTGTTCAGGTTCCACGGCGCGTACGGATCACGCGACCCTCTCCGCCCCCTTCCATCGGCGCGGCCGCTCCGCTAATCAGATCGGCGATGAAAACCTCCGAAATCGACATCCTCCTCGTCCCCGGCTGGCAAAACTCGGGCTCCGACCATTGGCAGACCCGTTGGGAACGAAACCTGACCACGGCACGGCGAGTCATTCAGGAAGACTGGGAAAATCCCGACGTCGATATCTGGGGCGACCGCATGGCGAAATTCGCCAGCGGCGCGACGCAGCCGGTGATCGCCGTTGCCCATTCGCTCGGTGTGCCGGCCGTGGTCTACGCTGCCGACAAGCTGAGGCGGAGCGGCGTCATCGGCGCGTTTCTCGTCGCTCCGGCCGACGTCGATTATGCCCAATACTGGCCGGATACGGGCGGCAAGCGCTGGCCGCCCGACAAAGGTCCGCGCGGCTTCGACAAGATGCCGGAACGGCGCCTGCCGTTTCCTGCACACCTCATCGTCGCCAACAACGACCTCTATTGCAGCTACGCGCGGGCCGAGTATCTGGCGGAGAAGTGGGGCGCGACGCTGAGCGATGCCGGCGAGAGCGGCCACATTAACGTCGAGTCCGGTCATGGACCGTGGCCCGAAGGACTTCTGCAGTTCGGGCAATTTTTGCGGAAGCTCGGATGACCTACATTCCCTCTCCCCTTGGGGAGAGGGTTAGGGTGAGGGGCCGCGGAGAAAACATTTTCAGCGCGTTGAACGTCCCCCTCATCCGGCTTTCCGTCCACCTTCTCCCCTGGGGAGAAGGAAGAAGCGTCAGCCCTTGGACGACTCGAGATCGACGACGGCTTTCGCGAGCGCGCTCGCCATGACGGTGCGGAGTTCGGTGTCGTCGACGGCGATGCCCTTGGCCGCGAGATCGCCCTTCACTTTGCGGAACACATCATCATCACCCTGTTCGGCGAGATCGGCCCTGCGGACGTCTCTGATGTAGGCGTCCAACGCTTCGCCGGTGAGACCGAGCTTGGCCGCGGCCCATTCGGCAACGGCTTTGTTGCGCCGGCTTTCGGCTTTGAACTTCAGCTCTGAGTCACGAGCGAATTTTTGCTCAAATCCCTGCTCGCGCTTGTCGAACGTCGTCATTCTTTTTCAATCTCCCATCGAGTCCCGGACTGCCCGGTCAGCACAACCTCAGGCTGCAAGCCTGCGCCAGCGCGCAGATTGCGCGTGTTGCATAGCTCTCATACCGCCCAGCAATTCACCAGATTAAATTGGTGGTCTGAGCGAAATCAACGGGTTGGCTTTGGCCCTCCCGGCGGCGCTGCGGCTCATGGTCTACATTGTGTCGCCACCGGCATTCGGCTAGTCTCCGGCTTACGCTTTCGAGCGCGTAAAGGCGCGCGGCACCTTTCCCGACATGCAGAAAACAGGTTGGAAAATCAAGGCGTCAGCGTCTGAGTACGAATTGGTGAGAGAGTTCCCATCTACGTATGAGTGAGAGCAAGCTGTTGATCCTCAGAGGTCCAGGAATGAACAAGCGTCGGCGCATCTATGAGGGCAAGGCAAAGGTCCTCTATGAGGGCCCTGAGCCGGGAACCCTTATTCAGCATTTCAAGGACGACGCAACCGCATTCAACGCGAAGAAACACGCGCTGATTGAAGGCAAGGGCGTACTGAACAATCGAATCTCCGAGTACATTTTCGTAAAACTCGGCGAAATCGGTGTTCCGACACACTTCATCAAGCGTCTCAACATGCGCGAGCAGTTGATCCGCGAAGTCGAGATCATTCCGCTCGAAGTGGTCGTCCGCAACATCGCCGCCGGTTCGCTGTCGGAGCGGCTCGGGCTTGAAGAAGGTTCGCAGCTGCCGCGGTCGATCATCGAATTCTATTACAAGAAGGATGAGCTGAACGATCCGATGGTCTCGGAAGAGCACATCACAGCGTTCGGCTGGGCGACGCCGCAGGAAATCGACGAGCTGATGCAGCTCGCTTTGCGCGTCAACGACTTCCTCGTCGGCCTGTTCCTCGGCATCGGCATCCGTCTCGTCGACTTCAAGGTCGAGTTCGGCCGCTACTACGACAACGAGCAGGTGCGCATCGTCCTGGCGGACGAGATCAGCCCGGATTGCTGCCGCCTGTGGGATGCACAGTCGGGCGACAAGCTCGACAAGGACCGCTTCCGCAAGGATCTCGGCGGCGTACTTGAGGCCTACCAGGAAGTGGCGCGGCGGCTCGGCGTTTTGACGGAAAACCCAAGGCCGCGCGGCGCGGGCCCGGTGCTCGTCTCGTCGAATCCCGTTAATGGCAAACCGAATTGAGGTGTTAGGGGCTAGTGATTAGGTTTTAGGGACGACTTTTCCCTAGAACCTAACCCCTAAAACCTAATCCCTACAGAGCGAAGCGCATGAAAGCCCGCATCAAGATCACGCTGAAGAACGGTGTCCTCGATCCGCAGGGCAAGGCGATCGAAGGCGCCGTCAAGGGCCTCGGCATTTCGGGCGTCGGCGACGTGCGCCAGGGCAAGTACATCGAGGTCGATCTCTCCGAGACCGACCCGGAGAAGGCCCGCTCCATCGTCGAGCAGATGTGCAAGGACCTGCTCGCCAATACGGTCATCGAGAATTACAGCTACGAGCTTTCTGCCTGATGCGGGCACGGCTCGGACTGCTCGCGGTGCTCATGCTTGGTGTTTGCCATGCCTCCGCCGGGCCCGTTGCTGCTCCTCCCGTGCTCGATTGCAGCAAAGGCTTCGACGGGCTCCAGAAGTGGGCTGCGTGGCTTCCCGGTGCGGAACGTACGACGCGCGATGGCCAGGATATCATCGGCCTCGCCGCTCCGGATGTGTGGCGTGTCGAGATCACGTTTCTGCAAACGGGCGATCCCGGATATCCCGCCATCATCCTGCGCAAGTTCCTGAAACAGGTCACCGGCGTTTGGACTGCGCAAAGCCAAGCGTGCAGCTTCGGCGACAAAGCGCAATTTCCCGCATTGCTGGCGCGGCTCAAGGCCGAAGATACCCGACTGACCAACGTGTCCCGGGAGGAGGCCGACCGGCAGAAGCGGGATGGTTCGTCCCTCTCCCCGATGCCGTGAGGGCGAGCGACCCTGTCCGCGACGGGGCGGCAAGTGGACTTGAGGCTTGAGTCGCATTACCTGATGCCTGTCAGTTATAAATTGACACGCTGTCGGGTGACGCGTGTCGGCGACTGTTCCTGCTAACCGAGGTTGCCCAGATGCTCCGCGCTTCCGTCATCGTGTTTCCCGGATCGAACTGCGATCGCGACGTCAAAACAGCGATCGAGCGGGTCACTGGATTTGCGCCGAAGATGGTCTGGCACGGCGACGCCAGCGTCTCCTCGTCCGACGTTATCGTGCTGCCGGGCGGCTTCTCCTACGGCGACTATCTGCGTTGCGGCGCGATGGCCGCTCACTCACCGATCATGAAAGACGTGGTCGCCAAGGCGAAGGCCGGAACACCTGTGATCGGCATTTGCAACGGTTTTCAGATTCTCTGCGAGTCGGGCCTGTTGCCCGGCGCGCTTCTGCGCAACGCCTCGCTGCACTTCATCTGCCGCGACGTGTTCCTGAAGGTCGAGAACAACGACACCTTCTTCACCAAGTGCTACCGTAAAGACGAGGCGATCAAGGTTCCGATCGCACACGGCGAAGGCAACTACTTCGCCGACAACGAGACGCTGGATCGCCTCGAAGGAGACGGCCGCGTCGCCTTCCGCTATTGCGATGCCAACGGCAGCGTGACGCCGGAGACGTGCCCGAACGGAGCCCAGCGCAACATCGCGGGCATCGTCAACGAGACGGGCCGCGTGCTCGGCATGATGCCTCATCCCGAACGTCTCTATGAGACGGCGCTCGGTGGCACCGACGGGCGGCGCGTGTTCGAGAGTATCCTTCTCTCAACACTCGAAGCAGCGGCCTGACCTTCAATACCGCCAGCCTGATTTCCGCCCTCTCGTCATGGCCGCCCTCCGAGGCGGCCATCCAGGACAACGTGCAACGATGTCCGAGTGTGTGACTCTGGATGGCCGGGTCAAGCCCGGCCATGGAGTGTGGGAAGGTTGCGAATCCAATTTTCCCATTTGTCATCCCGACCTGACACTGTTGCCTCAACGTCATCCCGGCGAAGGCCGGGATCCAGCCAAGCATCAACGCGACGGCTGCCTGCCTCGGTCGTGGATGGCCGCCTGCGTGGCCATGACGAACGGACGTGCAGCGGGGACCATTCATTCCTGTACCAATCATGATCTTTTGGCGGCAGCGCGCCTGCCCTCTTGCAAACGGGATAAGCGACCCCAAATTGCTTAATGATTGCGGGGCCGGGCCCCTCTGGCAGAGCCAATAATGGCGCTGCGATGTCGGACCGCATCGGGTGTGCCCGGTGCTTTCCATTTTTCGATTACCGGACATGCCTCCAACTTCCGACCGGAGGAACAGATGTCCCGTCGTTTTCTTACACTTCTCGAGCGCGCCGCAGGCATTCGCCATTTGATCGAGCGCGAGGAGTTGTCTCAAACTCCCAACTCCGTGCGCCTCATGCGTCTCAAGAAGCTGCAACTGCGGCTTTCGGAGCGCCTGCGCGATATCTCCGCCAAGCAGCTGATTGCAATGGCCTCGGCGCCGCGCCTCAAGCCCGCGATCCTGTTCGGCAGCGTTAGATCAACACCGGCGGCGGCGCGCGGCTGGTAAGACGGTCTACAGCCTAAAAGAACGTAGCAGACAAGGCTGGACGGGTTTCATCATCCGTCCAGCCCATTGCGGCGGCGTCAGATCGGCTGACCGACGTCGATGCGATTTCCATCCGGATCTTCGAAGACGAAGGCGCGCAGGCCGTAGTCTTTGTCCTGAAGGCTTTTGATGATGCGCAGACCGGCCTTCTGACAGACGTCGTGCAAGGCGTCCACGTTATCGACCATCAGGTGCGCGACGTTGAAGTTCACCGCCTTGTGATGCGGCTGCAAAGTCAGATGCACCTCGGCCTGATCCCGCTTCAAGATCATGAAGCCGACGGGATTACCGTTCTCGAAGACTTTCCTGAAACCAAGAATATTGGCGTAGAAGTCGTGAGCCTTACTGATGTCCTTGACGGGCAACATGGCTGCAATCCGTCCGAAGCAGACACCGTGATCGGTATCCTTCATTGCAAAACCTCGCTTGCGAAGACGAGAGCCCCTTCCGGGCGGTGCCGGTCGGCATGGCGTGCCTTCAAAGTTTGGGATGAGCAGGACGGTGCCCGCGAGCAGGATCACTTTATCGTTCGACAGCCGCGCGAGAAACAGCGGATTTTCAGAGCGATGGGTTCGTCAGTTCGTGCGAATGCGAGGCAACAAAAAAGGGGCCGCGATGCCCCTTCTTCGTGCAGTCGAACGCTCCGCTTAGCGGAGGTTCCCGCGCTGCCGGCTGTCGCGGGCGTCCGCGGCGAACGCGGACGAGAGCGAGTTCAGCATGGCAACAACGAGGGCCTTCATAACATCACCTTTGTTCAGCTCACCGAGACGCTCCAGCGTCACCGGTTCCCGGGATAGAGCCCCCGGGCCGCTTCTTCTACAGTGTAGATATATGAGCCGAAGCGATTCCGCCAGTGCGGCGTTTGGCTGCCGGCCATGAGCCCCGATCGGGACCGGCGCGAGCCCGGCAAATCCATTTTAACTCGTTAATTTTGTTAACAAATTCAATCGTTACCGGAAATAAAAAAGGAAGGGAGTTTTCACTCCCTTCCCCGTTCGAACGGCTTGCAAGCGTGGACTTAGAAGCGCGTCGAAGCGACCTTACGCGGCGGTTATTTCGCAACTGCGTTATAGGCGACTCGCTGCACGAGTTGTATCGTCATTGCGGTCGCACCCGGGGCGCACTGAAATGCCAGTGATCCCTCAAGCGCGTCGACGCTTGCCGACGCCCCTTCCCGAACCGACAGATTGACCCGAACCGGCTCGGAAGCGGCCTTCTCGGTCCCGCTATAGGGGTCCGCCAACATCAGGGTCAGATGGCAGGCATTATCGGCACTCGTGTAGTACCCAACCGCGCGCTTCGATCCGACCGCCAAGGTGATGCCCTTAAGTGGCGCGACGTGATAGGCCGCCGCCTCGCCGGCCGGTGCCGATGCGGCGCCGGGCAGCAACGCCAAGCTCGAGAGAAGCACAACACTTGCGAGTTTTGCGGAAATCGTCATGACAGGAACTCCACTGTCCAAGAGCGGCGAGTTCAAGCCCGCGCACAATTGTCTGGGCATGACGTCGGCGCTGGATACCTAGATAAGCTCCTGACCTGCCGACGAAAATCTCCAACATTGCAAAACCGAAATGCGTATTGTGCAGCGCGAAACAGTCACAGCCCGAACGGGTAGGGGCGAACAGGCGACACCTTTTGCGGGTGAACGGCGACTGCTGAAGGATGACCCGTGAAAAATCTCGGTCCGCTTCTCCTCTGCTCCGGTTTACTCGCCGCCTCGGACGTCAGCGCCGAGGACATCATCAAGGCCCAGGAGGCCGAGATCACCGACATGAAGGCATGGCTCGCGAAGCATGATGATAGGAAGAAGTGAGTCCGTTGGCTCTTATCCTTGAACTTGTCCGAGCACCCCCCTCATCCGGCCTTCGGCCACCTTCTCCCCAAGGGAGAAGGAAGCCTTTCCTCTCCCGGAACGGGAGAGGATGCCCGCAGGGCAGGTGAGGGACTTTGAGGTATCCAAGCCTGCCTTGCGGTCGGCTCCCCGCAGGGGAGTCGCAAGGCGCCACTGAAAAGAGCGACGTTTGGCCATTGCGATTGACGGCGCGCAAAGGCGACAAACCAGCCTCAACCCCATATAAGCGGACGCAAATCAAGCTCCCGGCGAGACCCTGATGACCGAGACGACGACCCGAACGATCACGCCCGAAATCGTTGCCGAGCACGGCCTGAAGCCGGACGAGTACGAGCGCCTGTTGGAGATCCTCGGGCGCGAGCCGTCGATCTGCGAACTCGGCATCTTTTCGGTCATGTGGAGCGAGCACTGCTCGTACAAATCCTCGCGCGTCTGGCTGAAGACGCTGCCGACCTCCGGCGCCAAGGTCATCCAGGGTCCGGGCGAGAACGCGGGCGTCGTCGATCTCGGCGACGGCGACGCGGTCGTGTTCAAAATGGAGTCGCACAATCACCCCTCCTACATCGAGCCCTTCCAGGGTGCGGCGACGGGCGTCGGCGGCATCATGCGCGACGTGTTCACAATGGGCGCGCGTCCCGTCGCCAACATGAACGCACTGCGCTTCGGCGCGCCGGATCATCCGAAGACGCGCCACCTCGTCGGCGGCGTCGTTGCAGGCATCGCGCACTACGGCAATTGCACGGGCGTGCCGACGATCGGCGGCGAGACGAACTTCGACGCCGGCTACGACAACAACATTCTCGTCAACGCCATGTGCGTCGGCCTCGCGAAGACGGACAAGATCTTCTATTCGGCGGCAAAGGGCGTCGGCCTGCCGGTCGTCTACGTCGGCTCGAAGACGGGACGCGACGGTATTCACGGCGCGACGATGGCCTCGGCGGAGTTCGACGAGAAGTCGGACGAGAAGCGTCCGACCGTTCAGGTCGGTGACCCATTCACCGAAAAACTTTTGATCGAAGCCTGCCTCGAATTGATGGCGACGGACTCGATCATCGCCATTCAGGACATGGGCGCAGCGGGTCTGACGTCATCGACGTCGGAGATGGCGGACAAGGGCGGCGTCGGCATCGAACTTGATCTCGATCTCGTGCCCCAGCGCGAAACCGGCATGACGGCTTACGAGATGATGCTCTCGGAAAGCCAAGAGCGCATGCTGATGATCCTGAAGCCCGAGCGCGAGGCGGATGCGAAAGCCATCTTCACGAAGTGGGGCCTCGACTTCGCGGTCATCGGCAAGACGACCGATACCCAGCGCATGATCATCAAGCACAAGGGCCACGTCGAAGCCGATCTGCCGGTGCCGGTGCTTGCGAACTCGGCGCCGATGTACAAGCGGCCTTACATCGAGCCGAAGAAGCCCGCGAAGATTTTGCCCGAGTGGGTACCCGCGCCAAATTCGATCCTCGGTACGCTGAAAGACATGATGGGCGGCCATCATCTCGCATCGCGCCGCTGGATCTGGGAACAGTACGATCACATGGTGATGGGCGACACGGTCGGCCGTCCCGGCGGCGATGCAGGCGTCGTGCGCGTGCACGGCACGCAGAAGGCGATCGCGGTCGCGTGCGATGTGACGCCCCGTTACGTCACCGCCGATCCGGAAGTCGGCACGAAGCAGGCCGTCGTCGAGACCTGGCGCAATCTCACCGCGACCGGCGCCGATCCGCTCGCCATCACCGACAACATGAACTTCGCCAATCCGGAGCGGCCCGAGATCATGGGCCAGTTCGTCGCCAGCGTACGCGGCATGGGCGAAGCGTGCACCGCCCTCGACTATCCGGTCGTTTCAGGTAACGTCTCGCTTTACAACGAAACCAATGGCGTCGGCATTCCTCCGACGCCTGCGATCGGCGGCGTCGGCCTCATTCCCGATGCGTCGAAGATCGCCGACATTCGCCTCAAGACCGAAGGCAACGTGCTGATCGTCATCGGCCGCGAGGATGGCCATCTCGGCCAGTCGCTCTATCAGCAGCATGCGACCGGCAAATTCGAAGGCGCGCCGCCGCCGGTCGATCTCGAAGCGGAGATCAAAGCCGGGCGTCTCATTCGATCGCTGATCCGTGAAGGTCGCGCGCTCGCCGTGCACGATTGCGCCGACGGCGGATTGCTCGTCGCGATCGCCGAGATGGCGCTGGCGGGCGGCAAGAACGGCCTGTCACGCGAAGCCACGGGTCTCGGCGTCGAACTCTACGCCTACGAAGGTAAGGTTCCGGCGCATGCGATCTGGTTCGGCGAGGACCAGGGCCGCTACGTCGTCGAGGTGACGCCGCAGAAAGCGGAGGAAGTTTTGGAGCGTGCGCGCCTGCTCGAACTTCCGGCGCGCATCATCGGCCGCGTCGGTGGTTCCGCGATCGCGCTCAAAGGCGAGACGGCGCTGCCGCTTGCCGAGCTTCGCGCCGCGCACGAAGGTTTCCTGCCGAAGCTGATGGGTGGTTGATTGCGGATAGCTGATCCTCCTATCACGTCATGGCCGTGAAGGCGGCCATCCACGACGACCACCAACAAGCGTTGTTTTGAGGCTTGTCTGGATCCCGGCCTGCGCCGGGATGACGTTGAGGATAGATACGACCGCCGCTTAGAATTAAGGAACGAAATGCAACGCGCACGCTTTCCAATGATGATCGCTCTTGGCGTCATGCTTGCCTCATGTATCGCATTTGAACCAACCCGTCCCGCAATCGCAGAACAAGGATCGCAAATGACCACGACCGCCTCCGGCCTCCAATACGAAGACACCGTTGTCGGCACGGGCGCGACGCCTGCCACCGGCCAGACTTGCGTCATGCATTACACGGGCTGGCTCTATCAGGACGGCAAGAAAGGCGCGAAGTTCGACTCGTCGTTGGATCGCGGACAGCCCTTCGAATTTCCGATCGGCACCGGCCGCGTCATCAAAGGCTGGGACGAAGGCGTCGCGACGATGAAGATCGGCGGCAAGCGTACGCTGATCATTCCGCCCGCTCTTGGCTACGGCGCGCGCGGCGCCGGCAGCGTCATTCCGCCGAACGCCACGCTGATGTTCGACGTCGAATTGCTCGGCGTGAAATAGCGGGAGGCGTCATCCCGGCGAAGGCCGGGATCGAGACGAGCCTCAACACAAAACATGTTGATCGTTGCCGTGGATGGGCGCCTTCGCGGCCATGACGGGACTTCGATGTTCACCCCCCAGTTCGCTCGCTTTTCATCCTGGCGGGACTGGAATTGAGACAGAGTTCAACGAGCGTCGCGTCGTTGGCTTGACTGGGCCCCGACCTGCGTCGGGGTGACGGAGGCAAGAAAATGCCTCGAGCGTGCCCATCGCGGATGCGTTTGCAATTTGCAGCGGCGTGCATCACCCCACGTCATGGCCGGGCTTGACACGGCCATCCAGAGCCGTTTGCCGCGCCGTTCCGTCCTGGTGCCCTGGATGGCCGCCTCGGAGGGCGGCCATGACGTGAAGGGGTGCGGACGTTCGGGTGATGACAATCCGAGAACATGCTTCTGCTGGAAACAAACTCCTAAACCAATGTCACGGCCGGGCTTTCGAAGACGTCGTCCTTGGCGAACTCACGCTTATCTGGCTCCAACTTCCAAAATATCCCGGGTGAATTTGGCAAGGCTGCCATTGCCTAAACTTCCAAAGCAAGCGCCGCTTGTGTGGTCCCGATGGGAGGGCATTCGGCTCGTCCAGACGCGGGCGAAATAATGGAAGTTGGGAGAAATGCCATGACGAAAACGACGATCTTAGCGACCGCTGCCGTGCTCTTGTTTTCCGGTGCGGCGCTTGCCGATGACTGGGCCAGCAAATTCAAGACGGTCGACACGGACGGCAATGGCTCGATCAGCCGCGTCGAATGGGAAGCGAACGTGTCGAAGCTGAAGCTCGATCCGGCCCCGACCTTCACGGCGATGGACGCCGACGTAAACAACAGTGTCGATGACAGCGAATGGGCCACTGCTGAAAAAATGGCGAAAGCCTTCCCCGTGGCTTGCAAGTCTTCCAGCGAGTCCTGGTGTCCGAAGCAGTACTAAGTCTCTCGGGCATTGTGCATTAGATGAAAACCCGGCGGGCAACTTCCGGGTTTTCTATTTCGAAAGATGAGGCAGCACGAGTCACGCGACACGTCACGCGGCTGACGCGGCGATCGTCGCGATCGATGTGCGTTCAGGAATGGCGCGCGACAGGAGACGGTGCCTTGCCCTTATGGCGGTAGATCAGACCGGGCAGCATAATGAATTCTCCCGGTCCGAGCGCCGCGTCATCAAATCCGCCATCTTTGCGGCGGGGCGCAACACCCGAATAGACGAACAAACGCCCGAAGGCGTCGCGCACGAACTCGGCAAATCTCTTGCCCGCAAAAGTTCCGATCGGCGGACCTTCCGGTTTCGGATTGTTCAGGATCAGACATTCGATCGGCCGCCTACGTGTCGTTGCAAACATTGTGTGTTGTCCTGGCTCTCTAAGCCTAACCCAACACAGGCGATCAGGTTGCGCGCGTCGCTTCGGGTTGTCGTGCGGCGCACAGAAAGCGCGCGGACTGCGGCCGCATCGATATTGCGATGCGCGCACGCGGCACCGGCATGATGCCGGGCGGCAATGTTTTGTGCAGTACACTGAGCAATGACCGATGCCGCACTGCTTTTGCCAGAACAATTTTTCGAGAGACAGCGCGAAAATTACGGGACGTTCACATATCTGCTGCATTCGCCATGCTCCGAGAAAAAGGAAGCGGCATATGTCGCGCGCTTCCTTTTCTCGATTTATGACGCCTCGATCCGCGACCCGATTGTCGCAGCGGCTTGCGTCACTTACGCGCGCCGGGATTGTTCTGCATTTCGGTGCCTGCAATCGAACCGTCCGCAGGCTTTGCATTCGGCGTGGCCGTCATTCCGTGCGTATCGCTGTTCACGCCGGGCTCATTCTGCATCTGCTTTTCCGAAAGGGAGCCGGAATCGGGCTTTGCTGTCGCATTTGAAGTCGAACCGCCCATCGTGCCAGGATGGTCGCCCATAGCTTTCGTCGTAATGTTGCCGTCTGCGGCAAATGCAATGGAGGCCGACAAGGCAAGCGCCGTCGCTGCCAGAAATGGCTTCATAATCATGGGAACGTCTCCATATTTTGGAACAGGTTAAACTTTATCGGTGCGAGACGAGAGGAATGCCGGGTGCGTACTCTCGGACTTGCAAGGGTGTCTACGGAGAGCGCTTCGCGTTCGTTTCACCGATGATGAAATTCACTTCCGGTGCGATGTTCGACACATGCTCATGTCGTTAACGGAATGAACCCTGTTCCTTGCGGAACAGCCTAAATGATCGCTGTCGAGCATTCGTAAAATCATACCGACCACTACAAAGGATCGTGTCATGCGCGGAATAACAGTCGCCGTATCCGCAATCGCCGTTTTGGGCCTGACGCCCGTCGCGTCCGCCGGTGCAGCAGCAGCGGCTTCAGACCCAACCGGAATTTGGATCAACAATACAGGCCGGGGCGCGATTGAAATCAAACCGTGCGGCGACAAGCTCTGCGGCAAGGTCGTATGGGTGAAAAGCGACGCCGACGCGAAGGGCTGCGGCAAGCAAATCATCGGCGATGTGGTTGCTGCAGGCGGTGGCCATTGGGGCAACGGCTGGATCTATTCACCGGAACGCGGGCGCAAATATAACGTCGAGCTGACTCCGCTCGCCAACGGAACGTTGCGCGTCACCGGGTATGCGGGCTTGCGCTTCCTTTCAAAGACGATGATCTGGAAACGCGCGTCCTCCGACTTGCAGCTCTGCGGCCAGATCGAAGCGAAGGCGAACGCGCCCGCCGCTCCCGGCAAGCCGAATGCAACGACTGCGGCTGCGACCGATGCGAAGACCGGCGATAGCAAGACCGCGACGAACGACAGCAAGCCCGCAACAAAGCCGGACGCCGCGAGCGAACCGAAGATTGCCGCAGCGCTGCCTCCGAAGGTGAAAACACCGCCTGCCGTTACGACCAGCGAGACACCGCCGGTTTCAACTCCGAAAAACGCAGACGAAGCAGCGAAGACGGAGTCAGCACCGCCGCCGCCAACAGCTTCGAAGGACAGCGAGTCGAAAGCGGCGCCTCCAGAGGCCACTCAGCCGGACGATCAGACAGCATCGGCTGACGACGGCGCTTCGGATCTTGAGAACAAGCTCAACGATCTTGGGCTCGGCAAGATCTTCACCAAGACCAAGTCCGGCAAGTGCAAAGTCGATTTGCCGTGGGTCAAGGTCACGATCGACTGCGAACAATAGAACAAGCGCGCGCGGCGGCGGCTGTCACACGGCCGGCGCCGCCGCGTATTGATGCCTTGCGAGGCGCGCGATCACTCCGCTCATATCCGAGCACCGCGGCCGGTGATAGCGATCGATGTTGCCCAGGTATTTCTCGCGCGTGACCATGTTCGGATGCTCGCTGCCGTGGACACGCTGCTCGTCCGGGCTCATCTTGGTCTTGATCTGCAGCTTGCGGGCAATGCCTTCCTCGTTCAGGACAGCGTAGCCGTAATAGAAAATCGCCAGGTTGCCGAGCGTCGGCCTTTCGTGCCAATGACGGCCGCCCTGCGGCGCATAAGCGACGGGATAGTTGTGAATGCTGCGGCTGGCGCGCAAACCGAGATTGAGCTTCGTCGCAGGGTTCGGATCGGTCTCGTAGTAACCGAACGTCACCTGCTCGTGCAGCGGCAGCGAATGGAGCAACGGCTTGCCATCCCTCGGATCGACGAAAACGTAGTTGCCGAGAAAGTGCTGCGTCGGGGCGGTTATTGCATCGAGCTGCGCCACATCCCCATACAAAAACTCGGTGACGTTGAGCGCCATGCGCCAAGAACTGCAGGTCCGTTCGTAATCCTCGACCTCGCGGTCGATGTTGGCGCTGTCGAAGTATCGATTTCGCGTCGTGTGAATTTCCCAGTCGGGGCACATCTGCTTGATGATGTCGCGGCTTGCATCCGTCGAGTTGTAGTCGATCATGATGCCATGATCGAAGATCCGCCGGTGATGCGACAGCCACCAGGGCAGCAGATATTCTTCATTGAAGACGTGGCAAACGACCGTCCGCATGTTCGCACCCGAGTGTGATGACTTGTATGCGCTGGTCTAGATATGTTTCGATTCGTGAAAACGCCAAAGCGGAGGGCCGTTCGGTTCTCGCCTTCGCCTCGCGTCTGGGTCTTCGCCCCACCCCTAACCCCTCCGCGTCGAGGGGAGCGATTCCTTGGGTGTGCGGACACAAAAAAACGCGGCGACAATGCTGCCGCCGCGCGGAATTAGATTCGCGTGCAATCAACCTTAGATGAGGTCGATTTCAGCCGGAAGATACGACGTAACTTCAAGGCCGACTTCCTGCTCGCGCACGGCGGGCTTTGTCCAGGTCTTCATGGTGTCCTCCATTAGACTCCAGGAACACGATGTTCCCTGCCTAAGAATCTAGCGCTCCGCCTCGATAACGTCCAATCGCAATCGCGTGAGAAATTGATAAGTTTCTCTTATCGACCCGCTTGCCTCGCCTGATCCGACAAGGCATAGAGTCGATGAAAACGCGCCATAGCGCCAAACCACCACCCGGAGACCCTACACCATGCCGATGCCCGCCAACGAGATCGAGCGGATGATCAAAGCCAAGTTCCCCGACGCCGTCATCGAGCTGAAGGACCTTGCCGGTGATAACGACCATTGGGCCGCGCATGTCGTCTCGGCGGCGTTCAAGGGCAAAAGCCGCGTGCAGCAGCATCAGATGGTCTACGAGGCCCTCGGTGGCCAGATGGGCAATGTTTTGCACGCACTGCAGCTCACAACCGCAGCCGCAGCTGATTGACTTCCCAGCCCGTCTCGCCCACATCTCGGTCAACACGGGAGCGCCGGACGGGCCGCCCCGATCTACATTTAGGAGCCTCCAGACATGGCCTCTGACCCAGTTCACCAGAAGATCGCCGACACGATTGCCGGCAATGACGTCGTGCTGTTCATGAAGGGCACGAAACAGTTTCCCCAGTGCGGGTTTTCCGCGACCGCGGCCAAAATCCTCGAACACCTCGGCGTGCCGTTCAAGGACGTGAACGTGCTCGAAGAGCAGGACGTGCGCGAAGGCATCAAAGCCTTTTCCAACTGGCCGACGATTCCGCAGCTCTACATCAAGGGCGAGTTCGTCGGCGGCTGCGATATCATGCGCGAGATGTACGCCGCGGGCGAGTTGCACGACCTGATCTGCCAGAAGGGCATCCCGCACGCGCATCACCACGCCTAAGCGCGGACGCCAATCGCATCATTCGAAAAGGGACCGGTCATTCCGGTCCCTTTTTTATTTGGGATTTGTGATCAGGCCGCTGGCGGCGTCGCGACGGTTTTGGCGGCCTTGGCGTTGCTCCGCGATTTGCGCCATTCCTCAAACCGCTGAATGACGACGAAGAGCGACGGCACGAAGATCACCGCGAGGCAGGTCGAGGCGATCATGCCGCTGAACACGGTGATGCCGATCGATTTGCGCGCCGAAGCGCCGGCGCCGGTCGCGAACACCAGCGGCGCGACACCCAGGATGAAGGCAAACGACGTCATCAGGATCGGGCGGAAACGGGCGCGTGCCGCTTCGACCGCGGAGTCCATGATGCTTTTGCCTTCCGCCCGCAACTCGCGCGCGACTTCGACGATCAGAATGGCGTTCTTCGCCGACAGCGCGATGAGCAGCACCAGACCGATCTGGACGTACAGGTTGTTATCGATCCGCAGCCCCAGCATGACGGCAACAGGGCCGATCAGCGACAACGGCACCGCGAACAGCACCGACATCGGCGCGTACCAGCTCTCGTATTGTCCTGCGAGCACGAGATAGACGAGCAGCAGCGCGAAGGCGAAGACGAAATAGATCTGCCCGCCGACCAGCTTCTCCTGATAGGACAGCGCCGTCCAAGCCATGCCGACGCCGGGCGGCAACGTCTTTGCCCCGATCTCTTCCATCAATGTAATCGTATCGCCGGACGAAAAGCCTTTGGCCGGGATGCCGACGATGGTGGCGGACGGGTACAAATTATAAAGGCTGATCAGGGACGGTCCGACGATCGGCGTGATGGTCAGCACCGTCCCGAGCGGGATCATGTCGCCATTCGCATTGCGGACCTTCAGGCTCAGGATGTCGTCGGGGCTCATGCGGAATTTGGCGTCGCTCTGGACGTAGATCTGGAAGACGCGCCCGAACTTGTTGAACTGATCGACGTAGCTTGACCCGAGATAGCTGGCGAGCGTCTGGAAGACCTGATCGGTCGTCAGCCCCAGCGTCTGCACTTTCTCGCGGTCGATCGTCACCTGATATTGAGGTGCGGCGGCGCGGAACGACGTCGATACGCGCTGGATGCTCGACTGCGTGCTGGCCGCCTGAACCATCGCGTTCGTGGAGTTGCCCAGCTTGCCGAGATCGAAGCTGCCGTCGCGCAGGAGAATTTGGAGCGTGAACCCGCCGGCATTGCCGATGCCCTGAATAGGCGGCGGCGGCAGCACCAGAACGCTGCCATCGGTGACCGCCTTCATCTTTTCGTTGAGGCCGGTATAGAGCGACGCCAAGTCCTCGCCTTTGCCGCGCTCGCTCCAATCCTTCAGCATGATGTAAGCGACACCGGCATTCGCCAGCGAGGCGCTGTTATCGAGCGCCGATATGCCGGCGATGGTGATCACACGTTCGACGCCCGGCATCTTGTTGGCGATTTGCTCCACCTGCTCCAGCGATTTTTGCGTGCGGCCGAGCGAGGCGCCATCGGGAAGCTGAACGGCCGCGAGCAAGTAGCCCTGGTCCTCGATCGGCAGGAAGCCGGTCGCGACGCGCGACATTCCGTAGACCGAACCAGCGATAATTGCGGCTGCGATCAGGGCCATCAATCCGCTGTGATGCACCATCGCACCGATCAAGCCGGCGTACTTCTGCTCCAACTTTCCGTAAATGGCATTGAAGCCGCGATAAAAAGCGTTGCGCTTCTCGGGCGGAACGGGCGGCCGCAGCCACATCGCGCATTGCGTCGGCTTCAGCGTCGCGGCGTTGATGGCGCTGATCAACGCGGTCGCGGCGATAACGAGCGCAAACTGCGCGTACATCTGCCCCGTCAATCCCGGCAGGAACGACGCCGGCAGGAACACCGCCATCAGCACCAGCGTGATGCCGATGATCGGTCCCATCAGCGCGTTCATCGCGGCGATGGCCGCGTCGTGCCCGGACATACCCTTTTCGATATTGTGAGCGGCGCCCTCGACGACGACGATAGCGTCATCGACAACGATGCCGATGGCGAGCACGATCGCGAACAGCGTCGAGAGGTTGATCGAGAAGCCCATCGCCGCCATCGCCGCGAAGGCGCCGATGATGGTCACGGGCACCGTGGTGGCCGGCACCAGCATGGCGCGCCAATCCTGCAGGAAGACGAGGATGACGATCAGCACCAGGATCGCGGCTTCAAAGAGTGTCTTGTAAACTTCGTCGATCGCCTGCTGCACGAAGATCGTCGTGTCGAACGGGATCGAATAGACCATGCCCTGCGGGAAGTCCTTGGCCAGCGTCTTCATCTTCGCCGAGACTTCACGCGCCACGTCGATGGCGTTGGCGCCGGGAGTGAGGAAGATCGCCAGACCGGCCGCCTGCTGGCCGTTGAGATTGAAGACCTGGGCGTACGTCTGCGCGCCCAGTTCAACGCGGCCGACATCGTGGAGGCGGGTCAGGTCACCGTTCGTCCCGGTCTTGACGATGACGTTGCCGAACTGGGCCGGATCATTGAAGCGGCTCGAAACATCGACGGTGTACTGGAACGACTGGTTGCCGGTCGCCGGCGGCGCACCGATCTGTCCGGCCGTCACCTGTTCGCTTTGCTGCTGAAGCGCCGAGATCACGTCCTGAGCGTTGAGGCCGCGCGCCTGCATCTTTTCCGGATCGAGCCAGACGCGCATCGAGTACTGGCCGGCGCCGAAGACGTTGACGTTGCCGACGCCGGGCAAGCGCGAAATCTCATCCTTCAGATTGATCGTCGCGTAGTTGCTGAGATAAAGGCTGTCGAACTTGCCTTCCGGCGACGTCAGCGTAACGATCTGCAGGATCGCCGTCGATTTCTTTTGAACGACGACGCCTTGCACCTGAACGGCTTGCGGCAGCGAGGCCATCGCGGCCGAAACGCGGTTCTGCACCAGGACCTGCGCGTTGTTGAGGTCCGTCCCGATGTCGAACGTCACGGTCAGCGTGTAGCTGCCGTCCGAGGCGGAATAGGACTGCATATAGAGCATATGCTCGACGCCGTTGACCTGCTGCTCGATCGGCAACGCGACGGTGTCGATGACGGTGCGGGCGCTGGCGCCGGGATAGCGTGTCGTCACCTGCACGGTCGGCGGCACCACATCCGGGTACTGCGCCACCGGCAAGCGAAGGACGCTGACCGCGCCGATAACGACCATCAAAATCGCGATGACGTTCGCGAGGACCGGGCGCTCGATGAAAAATTTCGAGATCATGGCGCTTTTTCCGGCGGCGGCGCGGCAATCGTCTTGGCGACGGGATCAATTTTCTCGCCCGGTATGATCGACATCAGCCCCGAGATCGCGACGCGATCATCGGGCTTCAGTCCCTTTTCAATGACGCGCAGATCGCCGACCTGCTGGCCGAGTTCGACTTTGCGCTGCTCCAGGACATTGTCTTTGTTGGCGACGAGGACGTAGCGCCCGCTCTGATCGCTGCCGATGATGCGATCGGGAACAAGCAGTGTGTCAGGTTCCGCCGCTCGCGGCACGCGCACGCGGACGAAGTAACCGGGGAGCAGGGCGCGATCCTTGTTAGGCAGAATGCCCCGCACCAGCAACGTGCCCGTTCCGGAGGTGATGGTGGGCGCGGCATAGTCGAGCGTGCCCGTGTGGGGATAGCCTTCCTCGCTTTGCAGTCCGACCTCGATCGGAATTTTCTTCAGGTCTTCGCTGGTCAGTCCGCGCGCCTTGATGCCGGCGCGAATGCTCTGCACGTCCGTCTCGCTGATCGAGAAGTTGACGTAGATCGGATCGAGCTGAACGATGGTGGCGAGCGTCGTCGGACTGCCGGCGCCGACCAGCTGTCCCAACGAGACCTCGCGCGCGGTGACGATGCCGTCGAACGGCGCTTTCACTTCCGTATAGCTGAGATTGAGCTGGGCCTGCTCGATATCGACTTCGGATTGCTTCTGCTTGGCGATCGCAGCGTCCTTGGCGGCCGTCGCCTGGTCGAGCGTCGATTGGCTGGCGATATTTTTGGCGGCGAGATCGACCTGGCGCTTGTAGTCGGCGTCCGTCTTTTTGGTATCGGCGGCGGCGCTCGCTTCACCGGCTTGTGACTGTTCGAGCGCCAGCTGATACGGCTTCTGCTCGATGACGAACAGGACCGTTCCGGCCTTCACCGCGTCGCCGTCCTTGTATTTGATGGCCTGTATAAAGCCTTGAACGCGCGCCACGAGCGTCGTGGTGTTGACCGCTGCCGTGCTTCCGGTCGCTTCGAGATAGCGCGTCACGGTCTGCTTCACCGGCACGGCGACATCGACCTTGGGCGGCGGCGGCGGAACGAAGGTATTCTTCTCACCGCAGGCCGAGACGGCCAGCGCCGACGTCAAAGCGCAAACCACGCTCAGCTTCAATGCAGGATGACGGCGCGCGGCTCCCCACGCACGACTGTCCGCACATGCGCCCACCGAGGCCCGCATTCGAGTATCGCCACCCATGAGAAAAGCCCGCCGAATGTCTGTGAACGTATGAGACGTGATTGAACGTTCGCACGTTATGTCATTTCAGAGATATCGCACAAGCATTCATCATCGCGAATCGCAGCCGCGTTGCAACGCGCGACGCACGGCGCCGCGGCAAAGATCGGAGATGTGGTGAAGATTGCGTAGACCGTTGCAGCGGCCGAGGTCAGCCGTCTCACGAGACGCAGCTACATCTGCGCGGGTCGCGGCGCGAAGGTGCCGCTTGCGTTCGGATCGCCCTTGAATGCGTAGTTCTCAATTGGAGGCGGTGAGGCTTGCCGACGGCGGCCGCTATAGGGCCAGCCGCCGCTGCTGCTCACGCTCCCCGTGCCGTGGATCAGGGGCGTCGTGTCCGACACGCTACCGGCTCTCGACGTGCCGACCCGCGCTTTCGAGGAACCCGTCCAAAGCGCGCCTTGCGGTTGTAGCGGCTCATTGGAGCAGCCTGCCGTCATCAGGGTCGCGACCGACGCGAGAAGCGCCAAGGCGCCAAATCCGGCGCGCCGTCTGCACGCGCGGGCTGGCGTTCCGACGTCATTGGCGTTGATGGTCGAGGCTTCCGAAATCACCTGCTCGCCCGCTCCCTGCTCGAGTTGGAGCCTCATATAGCGGACATTGGTGACCTTGGGGAAGCACAGAGGCCACGCATATATGCAAAGTGATCCAGGACCGGCGCCTGCGTGCCGCCTCCGGATTTTTCGGCAAAGACGTGTGAATTGATCGACGCCAGCGCGCTGCGTCCTCATTTTTGCTCATTTGTGGCTGTTGCTTTCGGGAGACGGCCGGAAAATCTCCCCGGCCGTCAAGAAAACCGAGACGATCAATGCGAGCCGGCGGACGACGCTTTTTTCTGTCGCTCACGATCCTGACCGCGAGCGTCTGTCTCGCCCTCGGCATCACGATGCCGATATTGAAGCTGACCTCGTTCGGCTTCTGGACGACCGAGCACTCGCTCCTCTCGACTGTCGACGTGCTGCTCGGTGACGGCCAGACATTTCTGGCGCTGATCGTGATCGTGTTCTCGATCGTTCTGCCAATCACGAAGCTGCTGTATCTGCTGCTCGTCTCGACCTTGCCACCGGCCGAGATCGCGCGGCATCAACACCGGCTGCGCGCCCTTGAGTGGCTCGGCAAGTGGTCGATGCACGACGTGCTGGTGTTGGCGCTGACGATCTTTTTCATCAAAAGCCAGGGCGTCTACGATGCGTCGAGCCTCAACGGCGTTTACTTCTTCACGGCCGCCGTCGTTCTGATGATCCTGTCGTATGCCTGGATACGAACCGGCGGCGTGGCAGCCGTGCCGGACGTTGTGCCAGTGCCGGTGCCCGCACCGGATACCGGATCGCATGGCCAATCGCGCGGGTGGCGGAATTTCGGACTGAGCTTTCTGATCATTGTCGCGACCGTCTTTTTCGCGCTCGGGATCATCCTGCCGACGATCCGCTTCACGACCGTCTACGTCTGGACCAACGAGCACTCGATCCTGACGATCATGTTCGCGCTGTTCGAGAACCAAGAATACTTTCTCGCGGCCGTCGTGTTCGCGGTCTCCGTCTTCTTCCCGTTCCTCAAACTTTTCTATCTGCTGACGCTGATCACCTCGCACGACATGCCGGCTGATTTCCGCAAGCGTTCCATTGCCACGATGGAATGGCTCGGCCGCTATTCGATGACCGATGTGATGGTGCTGGCGCTGATGATTTTCTACGTCAATTCGTCGGGCTACACGGAAGCGCGCGTGCTGCCCGGCGTGTATTTCTTCGCGGCATCGGCGCTGATGACGATGCTCGCCTACGGATGGGCCAACGTCGAGCCGCCATCGGCACGGCGACGGCCCAAGCCTTCGATCAGCGGGAGCCCTGCAATCTCCATCGCGCCGGATGCACGCCTGCGAAAGCGGCGAGTGGCCTGATCTTTCTCTCCCATTCCCTGAATTTCGAATGGGGCCGCACAATCTCCGGAGCAAGCGGCCGCCCCTCACCCTGACCCTCTCCCCGCGAGCGGGGAGAGGGGACAAAAGCCGCGCGAGATCGCAATAAAAAAGGCCGCTCGAAAGCGGCCTTTTGGATTTGAAGTTTGTCGGCGTCGGCGGCCGGCTCGCGGAACGCGAGTCGCCGACGCCAAACAAAAACTAGCGCGAATAGAATTCGACGACGAGGTTCGGTTCCATCTGGACCGGATACGGCACGTCGGAGAGCACCGGGATGCGGGTCAGCGCGGCCGTCATCTTGCCGTGGTCGGCATTGACGTAATCCGGCACGTCGCGCTCGGCGCTCTTGATGGCTTCGAGAACGAGCGCAAGCTGCTTGGCCTTCTCGCTCACCTCGACAACGTCGCCAATGCGGAGGCGATAGCTCGGGATCGTGACGCGGCGGCCGTTGACGCTGACGTGGCCGTGGCTGACGAACTGACGAGCGGCGAACACGGTCGGAACGAACTTGGCGCGATAGACGAGCGCGTCGAGGCGGCGCTCCAGCAAGCCGACGATGAGTTCCGACGTCGAGCCCTTGAGGCGCGAGGCTTCATCGTAAACAGCGCGGAACTGGCGCTCGGAAATCGAACCGTAATAGCCTTTGAGCTTCTGCTTCGCCTTGAGCTGCTGGCCGAAATCCGACAGTTTGCCCTGGCGGCGCTCGCCATGCTGGCCGGGACGGCTCTCGCGACGGTTGAGCGGGCTCTTCGGACGGCCCCAGATGTTTTCACCGAGGCGGCGGTCGATCTTATGCTTGGCGCGAATGCGCTTGGTCATCTTCTAGCACTCCATGAGCTGACGCCGCGCAAGCCGGAATGGCCGCGCGGCCGTGGAGCGCCCCCTCCTCTACCCTCGTTAAAGGGCTGACAGGCATGGACCTTCGACAGTCCCGCCACGGGTGCGCAAAATCAAACGCGGGCCCGAAGGCCCGCGCGTGATGAGGTTGAATACCGATGCCGGAGCGATCCGTCAACGGCCTAAAAGCCGCTATTTCTTCTCAACGGCCGTTTCCTTGACCGTCGTCGAGCCCGTGGTCGAGCCGGTCGCGGCGGGCGGACCCTTCTTGTCGGCAGCGGGAGGCGGCGCATTCAGGTCAGCCACCGCGCTCACCGGAGGGCTGGCGGCGACGTACGATGCAATCAGCTCCTTAACCTTTTTCCGCTGCTCGTCCGAGCAGGTGACGGCCGGCTCTTTCGTTTCATCGACCACGACTTCCTTGTCGCCCTGCTTTTCGACCAGCTTGATGCGGCCGGTCAGCAGCATGACCGTCGTGAGGTGCAGCTGGCTGATATAGACCATCTGCTGCGGGGTCCACTTCCGCTTGACCTCCTCGCGGCGCATCAGCGCGCGATGGTTCTGAATCTGATCGTCGCGGAGGTCGCAAATCTGGGCATGAGCCGACAAACGGCCAGCCATGATGACGTCCCGGGCGACGTTGATCGGGATAAGCACATCCTTCTTCTTGGACTTGTCGATGACGATGACGGTGCCGTCCGGCTTGGAAAACTGCTGAGGCGTCAGCGACCAAGCGTATTCCATGAACGATTTGACTGCATGCTCGCTCAACTCTTGTGCCGCTGCAGATGCTACACTCCCCACAAGCGCCAGCGCGGCTACGCCTGCCAACACTACCCCCGCCCTAATGTTCATCAACATCTCCAGTTGAGCCTCGATTTTTTATCGGTTCCAAATGTCGTCGATAGCCGTTCGCCGCAGCTTGCCAGGCGCCACGTTGCATATCGCCAGTATGCCTTCTTAGTTGGCATCGCTCGGCCCAAAACATGTCCAGATCAAGGCGTCTCAAGGGGGCCCTTACGAGCCTTCCCTTTGCCCTGTGCGAGCGTTGCAACTATGCCACGAAGGGTCCGAACCTCCTGATCGGTAGCATTCATTCGTGTCAACATCGTGCGGAGATTCTGTGCAACAACGGCTTTGCGGTGGGCCGGATTGAAAAAGCCCGCAAGCTCCAGTTCGCGCTCCAAATGTTCAAATAGACCAATAACCTCGTCTTTGGTCGCCGGGCGGTCGTGGCCCATGTTCATACCTTCGACCAAGGGCTTCTCGTAGGTTGTAACGCGGCCGAGACTACGACCGGCGTCGCCGCGCATCCATTCGTAGCCCATGAGCAGCACCGCCTGGGCGAGGTTCAACGAGGCGAAACGGGAATTGACCGGGATCATGATCAGCGCATCGGCGTTGGCGACCTCGCTGGTTTCGAGGCCGTTGCGCTCGCGGCCGAAGAGGATGCCGCAGCGTTCGCCGCGCCCGATCCGGTTACGCATCTCGGTGATGGCTTGTTCGGGCGTCAGGACGGGCTTGCGGAGATCGCGCTGGCGCGCCGTCGTGGCGGCGACCCAATTCAAGCCGGCCAGACCGTCCTCAAGACGGGGATAAGCACGGGCGTCGTCGATAATGTAGTTGGCGCCGGATGCAGCGATCCTCGCCTTCTCGTTCGGCCAGCCGTCGCGCGGGTTGATCAGGCGCAGATCATCGAGGCCGAAGTTGGCGCAGGCCCGCGCCACCATTCCGATATTGTCGGCAAGTTGCGGCTCCATCAAAAGGACCGACGGCGTTTCGCCTTCACCGGCGACCGGCTCGCCTTGCATATGGGCCCGGCGAATGCCGTGCCGCAGCTTGCGGATGACGCGACGGGCCCAGAACCAATAGTTTTCGCCCGACCATTGCTTGGCGAGCGATTCGAGACACGGCGTCGAGATGGTCTCGCTGCCCTCGCCCTTGAGACGCACGCGGCCGTCGCCGACGATGATCTCTTTTTTGCTCAGGATAAACTGGTCGAGCGTTTCGATACCTTGCGCTTCGGTGCGGCGTTTGCAGCCGGGGCACGTCACATGGTCGTCGACGCATTTGAGACCGGCGCAATACTGCAGCACAGGTTCGAGCGTGTCGCGCGTGAGACCCGGGATGTCGAGAAACTTGAGACCCTGATCGATGGTCTCGGCATGACAGGCATGGACGATTTCGGCAACGCGCGTATCGCGCGGTCCGACCACAGGCTCGCCGCCCGCGCCGACGCGGATGCCGATCGCGCCCTCATGCCGTTCCGTTTCAATGCCGGCGGTCAATCGTTCGTCTCCAGTCCCTGCCGCGTAATGGCTCAGCGTGCACGCGGGCGTATCGCCCACACATTCGATCGTCTCTTGCTAAACAAACGAACGGCGCTTGCCCAGCCTTTGCACGATCGAAACGGGGCTTGAATCAGTCAGCGATCTGCCGCACCACTGCGTCGAACGTCCTCTTCATCGAGGCGCCACCTGCCGTTAAGGTTGTTCGAATTCGATCGCCGTCCATTTTCGTTTGCGAGATCATCCCATGAAAAAAATTAAAGTTGAAGGCACCGTCGTGGAACTCGACGGCGACGAGATGACCCGCATCATCTGGAAGCTGATCAAGGACAAGCTCATCCACCCGTATCTCGACGTCAACATCGAGTACTACGATCTCGGCGTCGAAAATCGCGACAAGACCGACGATCAGGTGACGATCGATGCAGGCAACGCCATCAAGAAACACGGCGTCGGCATCAAGTGCGCGACGATCACGCCCGACGAAGCGCGCGTCAAGGAATTCAATCTCAAGGAGATGTGGAAGAGCCCGAACGGCACGATTCGCAACATCCTCGGCGGCGTCATCTTCCGTGAGCCGATCATTTGCAAGAATGTGCCGCGACTGGTGCCGGGTTGGACGCAACCGATCGTCGTCGGCCGCCACGCCTATGGCGATATTTACCGCGCCACCGACTTCAAGTTTCCCGGCAAAGGCCGTTTGACGATCAAGTTCACCGGCGACGACGGCGCGGTGATCGAGAAAGACGTCTTCAACGCGCCAAGCTCCGGCATCGCGATGGCGATGTACAATCTCGATGACTCAATCCGCGATTTCGCGCGCGCCTCGCTGAACTACGGCATCGCCCGCAATTATCCGGTTTATCTCTCGACCAAGAACACCATCGCCAAAGTTTACGACGGGCGCTTCAAGGACATCTTCCAGGAGATCTTCGACACGGAGTTCAAGGAGGAATTCGCGAAGCGCAAGATCACGTACGAGCACCGCCTCATCGACGACATGGTGGCGAGCGCGCTCAAGTGGTCCGGCGGCTATATCTGGGCCTGCAAGAACTACGACGGCGACGTGCAATCCGACACCGTCGCGCAGGGTTTCGGGTCGTTGGGCCTGATGACCAGCGTGCTGATGACGCCGGACGGCAAGACGGTCGAAGCCGAGGCCGCGCACGGCACCGTCACGCGCCATTATCGCGAGCATCAAAAAGGCAAGGAAACATCGACCAATTCGATCGCGTCGATCTTCGCCTGGACGCGCGGACTCGGGCATCGCGCCAAGCTCGACGGCAACGACAAGCTTTTGAAGTTCTGCCAGACGCTGGAGCGCGTCTGCATTGCGACCGTCGAATCCGGCTCCATGACGAAGGATCTGGCGCTGCTCGTCGGCCCCAATCAAAAATGGCTCTCGACGACGGGCTTCCTCGACAAGGTCGATGCCAACCTGAAGGCGGCGATGACGGCGAAGGCCTAGTCTTCTTAATGGCGCGTGGCGACTCCGCTTCCGCGGAGCCGGCCGCCACGCGCGGAGCCGAGTTAATGGCGCATGGCGACTCCGCTTCCGCGGAGCCGGCCGCCACGCGCGGAGCCGAGTTAATGGCGCATGGCATCGGATGCAGAGCATATCGCCGGTCTGTACGAGCGGCACGCCCGGACTTGGGATGAAGAAAGATCACGGAGCTTGTTCGAACGGCCGTGGCTGCAACGCTTTGCAGACCTGATCCCTTCAGCGGGCTCCGTTCTCGACATCGGCTGCGGGGCTGGTGAACCGATCGCGGGCTTTTTCGTTCGTGCCGGTTACCAAGTGCACGGCGTCGACACGTCGCCGGCGATGATCGCATTCTGCAAGGAGCGCTTCGCGGACAGCGCCTGGGACGTGGCGGATATGCGGATGCTATCCCTCGGGCGGACGTTCGACGGCATTCTTGCGTGGGACAGCTTTTTTCATCTCACCCAAGACGATCAGCGCCGCATGTTTCCGATTTTTCGCGCGCACGCTGCGCCGAATGCTGCGTTGATGTTCACCAGCGGACCGCGCGACGGCGTCGCGATGGGAACATTCGGTGGCGAGCCGCTCTATCATGCGAGCCTGGCGCCCGACGCCTATCGCGCCTTGCTTGCTGAAAACGGATTTGAGGTCATGGCCAACGTCTTCGACGATCCGCAGACCGGCGGCCATAGCATCTGGCTCGCGAGGCGCAGGAGTTTTTAGTGGCGCGTGAGCTTTTGGTGACGCATGGCGACTCGCGTTCCGCGAGCCGGCCGCCATGCGCGATTGAGGTGGCGCGTGGCGACTCCGCTTCCGCGGAGCCGGCCGTCACGCGCTGTTACTTCTTCTGGTCGGCGATCTGCTGATTGACCTCGGCCTGCATCTTCGCGGTCATGACGTTGAAGTCATTTTGCAGCTTCGCGCATTCGTCCTTTTTGCCGTCGCAAACGACCGACATCGTGATCACGAGGCTGTCGCCCTTCTGAACCGGCTTGCGGCAGACAGCGGCGGGGTACGCCGGATGACCCTTCGCGGTGAAGGTATACATCACCGTGCTGTTCTTATCGTCATCGCTGTAGGCGACGTACTGATCGCTCTTGTAGACCTGCTTCAGGCCCGGCTTCGTCGAGTAGCGCTGGATCAATTCCTCCGCTTTGCCGCTCGGATCGCCGCAGAACGCATGCGCGGCGGCGACCGTCGGGCCGGCATTCGGCATCGGCGTCGGCGCCAACTTGACGACCGAGTCCTCGGCGCTCACTGGTCCGGCAAACGTCAGAGCTACGACGGCGGCAGGAATGAACATTCTCAAAAAGCGCGTGCAGGCCATCAGCGACACATCCTCAAACAGCAAGAAAGTCGCGGATATATACCGATTTTTCCCGAGCGTCATTAGAGAATTGCCGACACGTTAACGTGCCCGGGTGACGCCCTGCCGTGTTCTCGAGCGCGCAGAATTGCTCATGGCTTCATCGTGAAGCGTCAGGCCATCGACGCCTGATGCGCGAGGCGGGCTTCGATGGCTTTCAGCGCGTCTCCGGCTTTGGCGCCATCCGGACCACCGGCCTGCGCCATGTCGGGACGGCCGCCGCCGCCCTTGCCGCCCAACGCTTCGGCGCCCGTCTTGACGAGATCGACGGCGCTCCATGTTTTCAGCAGATCGTCGGTGACACCGACGGCTAATCCGGCCTTGCCATCTTCGGTGACGCCGACAACCGCGACGATGCCGGAGCCGACCTGCTTCTTGCCGTCGTCGATAAGGCCGCGCAGATCTTTCGGATTGAGGCCCTGCACCGTGCGCGCCAACAGCTTGACGTTGCCGACGCTGCGGACGGCATCAGCCTGCTCCGAGGCGTTGCCGCCGCCTCCGAGCGCGAGCTGCCGCTTGGCGTCGGCCAATTGTTTTTCGAGGACTTTGCGTTCTTCAACGAGGTGCTTCAGCCGTTCAACGAGATCTTCGGGTCGCGTTTTCAAAACACCCGCGGCTTCCTTCAGGCGCGCATCCTGCTCGTCGAGATAGGCGCGTGCACCGGCTCCCGTCAGCGCTTCGATACGGCGAACGCCCGCCGCGCTGCCGCTTTCGGCAACGACGCGAATAAGTCCGATGTCGCCGGTGCGCGAGACGTGCGTGCCGCCGCAGAGTTCGACGGACCACGCTTTGTTGGCGCCGGGGCGCGTCGATCCCATCGAAACGACGCGGACTTCGTCGCCGTATTTCTCACCGAACAGCGCCATCGCGCCCGAGGCGCGCGCTTCGTCCAACGCCATCAGTCGCGTGACGACCGGCGTATTTTCGAGCAGCACTTCGTTGGCGATATCCTCGACGGCTTTGATTTCTTCGGCGGACATCGCCTTGGTGTGCGAGAAGTCGAACCGCAGGCGATCGGGCGAGACGAGCGAGCCCTTCTGGGCGACGTGCGTGCCGAGCACCTGGCGCAGCGCTTCATGCAGAAGGTGCGTCGCCGAGTGATTGGCGCGCGTCGCCGAGCGGCGCGTGTGATCAACCTCAAGCTCGACTGTGTCGCCGGTCTTGAAGCTGCCCTTCTCGACCTTGCCGACGTGGACGAAAAGATCGCCGAGCTTCTTCTGCGTATCGGTGACACGGAACAGCGCGCCTTTCGGGCCTTTGACAAGGCCCTGGTCGCCGACCTGACCGCCGCTCTCGCCATAAAATGGCGTCTGATTGAAGATGAGCGCGCCGTCCTCGCCTGCCTTGAGTTCGGCGGTTTCCTTGCTTCCCGCGACGATGGCGGTGACGACGCCCTCAGCCGTCTCGGTATCGTAGCCGAGAAATTCCGAAGCGCCGGTTTTGTCCTTGATCTCGAACCACTGACCTTCAGTGGCCGCTTCGCCGGAGCCTTTCCAGGCGGCTTTCGCGGCTTCCTTCTGCTTCTTCATCGCGGCGTCGAAGGCGCTGGTATCGACAGTGATGCCGCGCGGCTTCAGCGCGTCTTCGGTGAGGTCGAGCGGGAAGCCGTAGGTGTCGTAGAGCTTGAACGCGACGTCGCCGGGAAAGATCGAGCCCTTCTTCATGCTCGCGGAGCTTTCGCCCAATAGCTTCAGTCCGTTGTCGAGCGTGCGCTTGAACTTTGTTTCTTCGAGCTTCAGCGTTTCGGTGATCAGCGGCTGCGCGCGCACGAGTTCGGGATAAGCGTCGCCCATCTCGCGCACGAGCGACGGCACGAGGTGATACATGAGCGGCTCGGCGCAGCCCATTTGGTGGGCATAGCGCATGGCGCGGCGCATGATGCGGCGAAGCACGTAGCCGCGCCCTTCATTCGAGGGCAGCACGCCATCGGCAATCAGGAAGCTCGTCGAGCGCAGGTGGTCGGCGATGACGCGACGCGCGACGCTCAAAAATTCCGGGCTCGTGTCGCCGCCTGTTTCCTTGGCACCGGCCTTCGCGGCTTCCTGACGGATCGTTTGAATCAGAGTCTGAAATAGATCGATATCGTAGTTGTCGTGCTTGCCCTGCAGAACGGCGGCGAGGCGTTCGAGGCCCATGCCGGTGTCGATCGAGGGACGTGGAAGATCGATGCGATCGCCCGGCGCGCGCTGCTCGAACTGCATGAACACGAGGTTCCAGATTTCGATGAAGCGATCGCCTTCGGAATCAGCCGAGCCCGGCGGTCCGCCCGCAACCTTGTCGCCGTGATCGAAAAAGATTTCCGAGCACGGACCGCAGGGGCCGGTGTCGCCCATCTGCCAGAAGTTGTCGCTCGATGCGATGCGGATGATCCTGTCGTCGGAGAAGCCGGTGATCTTCTTCCAGATTTTGTAGGCTTCATCGTCGGTGTGATAGATCGTGACGAGAAGGCGCTTGGCGTCGAGGCCGAATTCCTTGGTCAGCAGGTTCCAGGCCAGCTCGATGGCGCGGTCCTTGAAGTAGTCGCCGAACGAGAAATTGCCGAGCATCTCGAAGAACGTGTGGTGGCGTGCGGTGTAGCCGACGTTGTCGAGGTCGTTGTGCTTGCCGCCGGCGCGCACGCATTTCTGCGAGGACACCGCCCGTGAGATGGCGCGCGTTTCCTGTCCGGTGAAGACGTTCTTGAACTGCACCATGCCGGCGTTGGTGAACATCAGCGTCGGGTCGTTGCGCGGCACGAGCGGCGACGACGGAACGATCTCGTGACTGTTCTTGCCGAAGTAGTCGAGGAAGGAAGATCGGATTTCGCTGACGCCAGCCATAGGGTGCTTTCGAGCCTTTCGCGGACCTAACCGCCTCGGACAAATCCTTCCGAAGCGGCTCAAGGCCGCCGTTGTAGCGGCGGCCTCGGTGAGTGTCCAGAAACGGCGGGTGAGACGGAAATGCAGCACGGCGTGGTTGAGAAATTCAGGCAAACGCCGCGATCCCGAGGTCGATGCCCTCTCTCATATGCTTCGTCATGCCCGCGAAGGCGGGCATCCGTCCAAACTGGAAAAGCAGTGCGCCCGAGCAGCTTGCCTCGATCCCGGCCTGCGCCGGGATGACGTCAGAGAGTATGGCTAGCGCAAATGTCAGCGCTTGCCCTTGGCGACTTTCTTCGTGTCCTCGTCGGGCAGAACGCCGTCATCGTCCGGCTCCTCGCCGTCGTCCTCACCCGCTTCCGGATTGGCCAGCATCTTTTCGACAATCAGACCGGCATTGGCGCGGATGGCACGCTCGATCTCGGCGGCGGCTTTGGGATTTTCCTTGAGATACGTTTTGGCGTTCTCGCGGCCTTGGCCGATGCGATCGCCATTGTAGGAAAGCCATGCGCCTGACTTCTCGACGATACCGGCCTTCACTCCAAGGTCGATCAGCTCACCGACCTTCGAAATGCCTTCACCATACATGATGTCGAACTCGACCTGCTTGAACGGCGGCGCCACCTTGTTCTTGACGACCTTGACGCGGGTCTGGTTACCGACCGTCTCCTCGCGTTCCTTGATCTGGCCGATGCGGCGGATATCAAGGCGAACGGAGGAATAAAACTTCAGCGCATTGCCGCCCGTCGTCGTCTCGGGGTTGCCGAACATGATGCCGATCTTCATGCGGATCTGGTTGATGAAGATCACCATGGTATTCGACTTGGAGATCGCGGCCGTGAGCTTGCGCAAGGCCTTGCTCATGAGGCGCGCCTGCATACCAGGTTGCATGTCGCCCATTTCGCCCTCAAGCTCGGCCTTGGGCGTCAATGCGGCGACGGAATCGACGACGAGCACGTCGACGGCGCCGGACCTGACAAGCGTGTCGGCGATTTCAAGCGCCTGTTCGCCGGTGTCGGGCTGCGAAATCAGAAGGTCTTCGATCTTGACGCCGAGCTTCTTGGCATACCCCGGATCGATGGCGTGCTCGGCGTCCACGAACGCGCAAATTCCGCCCTTCTTCTGGGCTTCGGCAATCACCTGAAGCGTCAGCGTCGTCTTGCCCGAGGATTCCGGCCCATAGATCTCGATGATGCGGCCCTTGGGCAAACCGCCGATCCCGAGCGCGATATCGAGCCCTAGCGATCCCGTGGAAATCGCTTCAACGTCGATCTTGTCGTTGGCGCCCAAGCGCATGATCGAGCCCTTGCCGTGGAGCTTGTCGATCTGCTGCAGCGCATGTTCGAGCGCCTGCTTCTTATCCATTTTGCCCCCTTCGAGCACAGTCCAATCCGGCCGTTCCATCCGTCTTCACCCTCAATATGGCAAGCGCCCAGCGCCTTCAATTCATCATATATGTACATGATTTGTTCCGCATTCGTCAATCATGTTTTGTTCTCATTGCGCCAGGAACGATCTGCGGCGCCGCCTCGGCGCCATAACCGCAACTTATCGGGCGCATCGCCGCCGAACCGCGTTATCTCAGGGGCAGCGCCCCCGGCGCAGATCAAAAACTATTCGAGAAGCGAGGTAGGCATGAGCAGTGATAAAGGCCGTCCGTTCGGCATTCGTATTGGCGAAGCCCTGGTGGCAGGTGGTCCCGCGGGCACGGCGGCGGAGCCGGAAGTGGCGATCGGCGAAATGAACGGGCCGTTCGGCACCGCGTTCGCGACGCTGCTCGGCGATCAGACGAAGGGGCACAGCAAGGTGCTGTCGCTTCTCAACACTGACGTGATGGTGCGTCCGCCGACGCTCTGCGTCAGCAAGGTGACGGTCGAGAACGAGCGCTACACGAACATCCTCATGGGCACCGTGCAGTACGCGACGTCGATGGGCGTCCTCGATGCGGTGCGCGCCGGCGACCTGCCGAAGGACAAAGTCGACGACCTCGGCATCATCGTTTCCGTCTGGCTCAATCCGGCGGTCGCAACGATCGAAAAGCTCGATCACAAGATCCTGTTCGACATTCACCGCAAGGCGACGGCGCTCGCCATTCACAAGGCGATGAATTATCAGCCGACGATCGACTGGCTGCTCGAAAACCAGGAGAAGGTCATTCACAAGTATTTCGAGAAGGGCCTCAAGGGCGAGATTTAGTTCTTGTCGTCATTCCCCGGCCAAGCGCGGCGAGAATTCGTCGGCGGCCGGGGATGACATTTGTGCTTAGAGCTTGTCCGTCATCCCCGCGTAGGCGGGGATCCGCCCAAGCATTGGAGTTTCTGCCGTACGACGGGCCGGGACAGATCCCGGCCTTCGCCGGGATGACGTTTTTGGGGCGGCGCGCCCTCGGCTCTATCGCGCCAGTTCTTCTTTCACCTTGGCGGCGAGTTGGGGAAGCGAGAACGGCTTCGGCAGGAACGCGAAGTCGTCGGAGCCCATGCTTTCGCGGAAGGCTTCGTTCGGGTAACCTGAAACGAAGATGACCTTGAGCGACGGATTGCGCTGGCGCAGTTCCTTGAACAGTGCCGGACCGTCCATTTCCGGCATGACGACGTCGGAGACGACGATGTCGATGTGGCCTTCATTAGCGGCCATGATATCGAGCGCTTCCAAACCGTCGGCAGCTTCGAGCACTTCATAACCTTGGCGTTTGAGCGCCCTGACGGCAAACTGCCGAACTTCGACTTCGTCCTCGACCAACAGCACGCGACCGGTGCCGGTCAGGTCGGTGGCTTTCAATTCTTTCTTTGCAGCCGCGATCGACGGCGGCCGAGGAGCTTCGATGCCGTCGTTGTCCTCGATGACATAGCGCGGCAGGAAGATCTTGAAGCTCGTGCCTTTGCCCAATTCGCTTTCGGGGAATATGAACCCGCCCGACTGCTTGATGATGCCGTAGACCGACGCCAATCCCAGGCCCGTGCCCTTGCCGACGCCTTTGGTCGTGAAGAACGGCTCGAAGACTTTGGCCATCACTTCCGGGCTCATGCCGGTGCCGGTATCGGAGACTTCGAGCAGCACGTATTCGCCCGGCGTGAAGCCCGCGACCGTGCTCATCCGCTGGCTTTCGCGCTCGGTGACGTTGGCCGTGCGAACCGTCAGCCTGCCGCCATTCGGCATGGCATCACGAGCGTTGCGCGCCAGATTGAGAATGACCTGATAGAGCTGATTGCTATCGGCGCGAACGTACCAGAGGTCGCGTTCGGCGTGGACCTGCAGGTCGATCTTCTCAGCGATCTGCGTCTTCAGCACGGCGCGCATTTCCGACGTGACTTCGTTGAGATCGACGACGGCAACCTGCTGCGTCTGCTTGCGCGAGAACCCAAGCAAGCCGGCGACAAGATTCGCCGCCCGGTTGGCCGCCGACTGAATGTTCTTGATGTCCTTGTAAGCCGGATCGCTCGGACGATGGGTCTGCAGAAGCAGATCGGAAAAGCCGATGATGGCGGTCAGGACGTTGTTGAAGTCGTGCGCGATGCCTCCGGCCAGATTGCCGACGGCTTCCATTTTCTGGGCCTGCGCGACGCGGTTTTCGAGCAGTTTCTGTTCGGTCGAGTCGATGACGTAGAGCGCCGCGGCCGCGCCACCCGAAACCGCCGCGAGCGGCGACATGAACACGCGGCACGTAAACTGCTTCTGCTCTCCCGACGTGATTTCAGCGTGCGGAACATTTCCGCGACCGGCGAGCACTTCGGCGAGACCGGTTTCGATGCGGCTGCGTTCCTGGGCGTCGGCCATGCGGCAGAGCGCATCGGCGGCCAGCATGTCCTGCGCCGGACGACCATCGAGAACAAGGCGCATGAAGGCGGCGTTGCAGTTTGCGATGCGTCCTTCGCCGTCGAGCGTGGCGATGCCGAACGGCGCCGACTGGAAGAATTGGGAGGCGCGGACGTCCTGATAGGAGCGATCGGCAAATCCGGCCGTCAAACGGTTGATCGCGGTGATCGTGAAGCCCTGCACCGGTTGAATTCCGGAAGGTTCGACGAGCAGCGTCAGCGGCACCATGCGGCCGTCCTGGCGGGTCAGGTCGAGATCGACGACGCGCTGGTCGGCCTCTGGGATTTCGGCCATGTGCTCGAGGAGCTGAGCCCCCTCATCGCCCGCCAACTCGGCGAGACGCAGTTTATGCGTGCGCAGCGAGCCAACGGGATAGCCGAGCCAGTGTTCGAATGCGGCGTTGACGTGAAGGATGGCGCCGTCGCCGGCGATCGACATGAAGCCCGCCGGCATGGAATCGAAGGCGGCGAGCGACGCTTCGAGCGTGTCGATGCGCTGCACTTCCTCGGATTTTTCGTCCGACACGTCTTCGATCTGCCAGAGGACCAAGCGCTGGCGCTTCGAGCTGCCGTCGGCATCGCGGCCGGACAATGCAAAGGGGCGCACGGAAATTCTGACCCACGACGGTTGTCGCGCGGAGCCTGGCCGCAACGGAACATCCTCGCTGCGCGTCTCGCCGCGCTCGGCGGCGCGCGTCAATCGAAAGAGCGCCTGGGTCGCCTCGGGCTCGACATTCGTCGCCGCTTCGAGTGCTGCGAACGGCCCGGCCTCGTGGCGGCCGAACAAACCCTCCACGGCGGCGTTGGCGTAGATAACGGTTCCATCCAGGTGCGCGACGATCTGCGGCTCATGGCTGGCGTCGGCAGCCGCCTTCAAAAGATCGCCCGGGGCGACGCGCGCGCCGATGCGGATATGCCCGGCCGCGACACCAAAGATGAAGAACATGCCGAGCATCGCCAGGACGGCGATGACGGTCAAAAGCAACGGCTCTCCGGTGCTGCTGGCGAGCAGCCCGAAAACCAGCGCGGCCGCAGCCGCGACGATCAATGCTATCGGGAGGAACCCGCCGAACCCCTCCGCTGCGCTCAGCGGATCGAGCGGGGCGGCATCGATCCTCAACGCCTCGCGATCCTTCATAGGGCCGGAATCTAACTGATTCTCGATAACGGGGGCGTCGGACTGGATCATGTGAACTGGAACTCAAACGCAACTGCAACTGTACCGAAATGAATCGGCGCTTTTCTGATGCCTAAGACTTCGCTTAAGAGGGTTAACATGCGGTCAACTCGAGCGTAACGATTGGCGACCGGCGTGAAATTTCGCTTTGGGCCGACCGGCTCATTGGCGGTGTGAGGCAGGCATGCAAACCTACATTTTCTGGACGTTCCTGCTGGCCGTGCTGGCGCTGCTCAGCGTCGGAATCGCCGTGTTCGTGCGCGCCTATCTCAGCGGAACCACGCCCGCGGCGCTGCTGTTCCGGCAGAAAAACGACCGCCGGCTGGAAGTCGTCGATCACGCCAACGTCGACAGCCGCCGAAAATTGATTCTGATCCGGCGCGATGACGTCGAGCATCTGGTGATGACGGGCGGCCCCGTCGATCTGGTCATCGAAACGGGCATCGCCGCGCCTCCAAGGCCGCAACCGGCCGAGGCGGCGCCCCAGCGCAATCCGACGATTTTCCGGCGTCCGCCCGTGTTCGGACGCGGCGGCCAGGGCCCCACCGATCCGGAAGCGGGGCAGTTTTAGGGGCTAGGTTTTAGGGATTAGGTTTTAGGGGTGGGGAGCGGTCTCAGCGCACCGAAGATTACACGTCACGGCGAAGATTGCCTGGATCCCGGCCTTCGCCGGGATGACAAGTTTCCCGGCTTTCGTCACCCCGACGCAGGTCGGGGTCCAGTCAAGCCAATCAAGCAAAGACACCGCGAAGTCATGACGGATTCCCGACTTCGCCGGGATGACGATGTTGGGTTGCGGCCGTTCACTCGTCGCTCGCTTGAACGTAAGCGAATATAATTCGGCACTCGATACGAGGCTCAGATCGTCATGGCAGCTGAGACGAACATACGGGCTGGCCGATGCCATTGTGGTGCGGTTCGCTTTGAGGCGACGCTCACTGATGGCCTCAACACAATCCGCCGCTGCACCTGCTCTTATTGCCGAATGCGCGGTGCGGTCGTTGTTTCTGCTGAAATGGGCGGGATCAGGTTCCTGCAGGGTGAGGACGCACTGACAAGCTACCGGTTCAACACCGGATCAGCGCAGCACTTCTTCTGCTCGAAGTGCGGGATTTACACGCATCATCAGCGCCGCTCCAATCAGAACCAGTATGGCGTGAACGTTGCCTGCCTGGACGGGGTCAGTCCTTTCGACTTCCCTGAAGTGCCCGTCTTCGACGGCGAGAACCATCCTAACGACACCGGCGGTTCGGCGCGCCAAATAGGTGCGCTGCGATTTACGCGCGCCGGTTAGGCGCGGCGTCATTGAATGGCTGCGGGCCGGTATGACGGGATTAGCGCCGCTCTTCGACGTCGCCGAAGTCGGACATCGACAGTTTGTGGAGATCGAGCGGGCCGACGGCGCTGGCGATGCTGCCGCTGTTGATCGTCGCGGTTGCATGGACCGATGCCCAACCGGGTTTTGCCGGGCTGCGCCAGTGCGCCGAGGATACCAGCACTCCAGCCATCGTCATCACGACTGCTGTCGATACCAAAGATGAAGCGGAGACGGTCACGGGCGTCACCCCTCTCAAGGCGCTTGCGCTGCGTTGAGAGAAGCATCCCTCCGATTCTTTAATTGCCGGTAAAGAGATGCTCCGAAGCGAGACAAGACCGGCCGGCGACCGGCCTATGTCTTATTCCTCGCGGTAGACGCGCTCGCGGCGTTCGTGGCGCTCCTGCGCCTCGACGGACAGCGTGGCAATCGGGCGGGCATCGAGGCGCTTCAGGCCGATCGGTTCGCCGGTGTCTTCGCAATAGCCGTAGGAGCCGTCTTCGATCCGGCCGAGAGCGGCATCGATCTTGGCGATCAACTTGCGCTGGCGGTCGCGGGTACGCAGTTCGGTCGCGCGGTCGGTCTCGGACGTTGCGCGGTCAGCGAGATCGGCATGCTGCGTTGAATCCTCGTGCAGGATCGCCAGCGTCTCGCGCGTCTGCCGCAGAATTTCGTCCTTCCAATCGAGCAGGCGCTTGCGAAAATACGCCTTGTGCATGTCATTCATGAACGGCTCGTTGTCCGAAGGCTTGTAGCCAACGGGGAGAACGATATCGGCAATCTTTACACGCGGAGCCATCTTCTTATTCGTACCCTCTGACTTCTTCGACGGTGCCATCTTCGCGGCTGCAACCGTCCGCGGCGCGGCGCTTTGTGGAGCGGGCTTGCGCGTTCCCGTCTTGGCGGCAACCGGCGCCTTTCCAGTCGAGGCTTTAACCGGTGCTGCTTTTGCGGCTTTTGTTGCCGGCTTCTTGGTTTTGGCGGCAGCCGCCTTGGCCGCCTGCCCTGTACCGGCCTTTGCCGGCTTACCGGACTTGGCAGCACTTTTCTTGGGCGCGGACTTTCCCTTTGCCGCCTTTGCCGCGATCGTCTTGCTCATTGTCTGCCTCTCCTGAGGCTAGGGCATTCGAGCTGATCATCGTTGCCGAAAGTACGGAACCCAAAGAGGAATCGGGCCCCCTTTTCCGGCCGACCCTTATCTATGGGGAGGGGCCTAAGAGTCAAGCAAATGCAAGCAAACGTCCGCAATCAATTGGTAGTAGTTTAGCCCAATGATAACAGATACTTATGGCTTAGCACCTCCGCCTCCCACCGGCGCTCGCCGGGAATACCTCCCGCGACGCCAGTGCGCTTCGGTCATCTTGCCCGCGGTTCCGCCCCGCCCCTAGGTTGGCGAGACACCAGCCGGGAAGGTTCGATCGCTCCATGAAATTCGAAGGCACCTCCTCTTACGTTGCCACCGACGACTTGAAAATCGCGGTCAATGCCGCCATCCGGCTCGAACGCCCGTTGCTGATCAAGGGCGAGCCCGGAACGGGCAAATCGGTACTCGCCGCCGAAGTTGCAAGATCCCTCAACGCGCCATTGATCGAATGGCATATCAAATCGACGACGAAGGCCCAGCAGGGCCTTTACGAGTACGATGCGGTTTCGCGTTTGCGCGACGGACAGCTCGGCGAAGCGCGCGTCAAAGATATCGCCAACTACATCAAGCGCGGAAAACTCTGGGATGCCTTCACGGCTCGTGAGCGTTCCGTGTTGCTGATCGACGAGATCGACAAGGCCGACATCGAATTTCCGAACGATCTTTTGCAAGAACTCGATCGCATGGAGTTCTTCGTCTACGAAACGGGCGAGACGGTAAAGGCGACGACACGGCCGATCGTGCTCATCACGTCCAACAACGAGAAAGAATTGCCCGACGCATTTCTGCGGCGCTGCTTCTTCCACTTCATCAAGTTTCCCGACACGGAAACGATGCGCCAGATCGTGGATGTGCATTTTCCTGGTTTGAAAAATCGCTTGGTCGGGGATGCGCTGCGAATTTTCTACGAGTTGCGGGATGTGCCGGGTTTGAAGAAAAAGCCATCGACATCGGAATTGCTCGATTGGCTGAAATTGCTTCTCAATGAAGATATCGATCCGTCGCTGCTTCGCGAAAGCGATCCGAGAAAGCTGGTGCCTCCGCTCGCCGGAGCGCTCATCAAAAACGAGCAGGACTCCCATTTACTCGAACGTCTCGCGTTCATGACGCGCCGCCGCAAAGAGTAGAGGCGAACTTTTTTCCCGCTATCTCGTTCACTATGGCCGACGTGGTGTCGGCAGCTTGCAGAGATGTGTAACAGCATTACATCTGCAGGCGGTCAGACCATCTTAATGGAACTTTGTTCGATTTCGTCTGTCGTCGCGTCGTGTGATTTTCTTGATTTCGGCAGACGCTTGCGCCTCAATGGCTTTCTTCGTCGTTACGACCAAAAAGAGACTCGCGGCTTTGGAGAATTTCAAATGAAGAAATTTATCGTGATGTTGGCTGTTCTCGGCGCGCTCGGCGCCGCAGCCTGCGACAGTCAGAAAGAAAAAGCCGATACGGCGGCCGATAAAGCCGCCGCCGACAAAGCGGACGCCGATAAAGCTGCGTCAGACGCCAAAGCCGCCGCCGACAAAGCAGCGGAAGACAAGGCTGCGGCTGAAAAAGCTGCGCAGCAAACTCCTGCGGAAAGCACAACGACACCTCCCGCCGAGACCACGACACCGCCTGCCGACACCACGACGCCCGCACCTGCGCCTAGCCCTTAAAACTATTGAACTATCGCGGACAGGTTTTACTCCGTTCAGCAAAGAGAACGAGCTTAGGCCGTCAGGCCTAGCTCGGCTCTTGGCTGGACTTGTGCGTATTTGTCGCGAAACTCAACCACGTTTCTGTGACCTCCGCGCCATATAGGTAACACGAGCGGAGACGATCCTTGGTCCGCTACCCATTTTCAGACGTCGTCGTCTGCCAGGCCGAGGTTGCGGCAGTGCCGCCCCAATGACCTTTTTTCGCGCGCGGATCAGCGTGCCATGTTTTGAAAGTTCAAACATCGTATGTGTGGTATCTTCGGAATTATCGATCTGACAGGACGGCGCTCCATTCCGGCGTCGGTCTTGAAACGTGCTGCCGACGCCATGCAGCACCGCGGACCCGATGAAGACGGATATCTGCAGAAGCCGGGCTTCGGTTTTGCGACGCGGCGACTGAGCGTCGTCGGGGTTGCCGACGGGCATCAGCCGATGTTCAACGAAGACAAGTCGGTCGCCGTCGTGTTCAACGGCGAGATCTACGATCACACCGATTGGCGCCGCGATCTCGAAACGCGCGGTCACAAGCTCAAGACGCATTGCGACACTGAAATTCTTCCGCACATGTGGGAAGAATACCGGGAAGACATGTTCGCCAAGCTCAATGGCCAGTTCGCGGTGGCCATGTTCGACGAGCGCAATCAGCAATTTCTTCTGGCGCGCGATCGCTTCGGCATCTGCCCGTTGTTCTGGACGCGCACGACGCGGTTCGGAAACGACTGGCTGATCTTCGGATCGGAAATCAAAACGCTGCTCGCCACCGGCATGATCGATGCGAAGCCCGACCGTCGCGGCATCGACGCCGTTTTCAATTTCCTCGCCGTCGCCGGACCGTTCAGCTGCTTCGAAGGCATCAACATCCTGCAGCCCGGCACATTCCTCAGAATTGCGCGCGGCCGTTCCGGCGAGAGCGCCAAGATCAGCGAACATACCTATTGGGCGATGGACTTTCCCGACAAGGGAATGGAGGCGCGCGGACAGAACGAAAAATCGCTCGTCGATGACTTCGAGGGCGTCCTACACTCGGCCGTAAAGCGCCGGCTTCGCGCCGACGTGCCGGTCGCGTCGTATCTGAGCGGCGGCGTCGACTCGAGCACCGTGGTGGCGATGGCGCGCGATATTCTTGGCGAGTCGCCTGCCACCTTCACCGTCAAAATTCGCGATCCGAAGCTCGACGAGACGAAGCAAGCGGCGGTCATCTCGAAGCATCTCAACGCCCATCCCACGATCGTGCCGTGCGGATCGGAGGAAATCGTTTCCAACTACCAGCGCCTGCTCGTCGCGACGGAAGCACCGGTGACGGACACATCATGCACGGCGTTGATGTTGCTTGCGGGTGAAGTCCACAAGCAGGGCTTCAAGGTTGCATTGACCGGCGAAGGCTCCGACGAATGGCTCGCCGGCTATCCCTGGTACAAGATCAACCGGCTGCTCGAAATGGCGGGCAAGATTTCGGGCGGTGTGCTCGAGTCGGCGATACGGCGGCGTGCCTTCACCTGGCTTGGCTGCAACAAGGATTCCGTCGACTACTTGAAGGGCAACGTTTCGGCGGCCGGCGGCGATCATGCCTTCCAGCGCTTCTACGATCTGCTCGGCGCCTCACGCTTCCGCTTCTTCAGTTCCGATATGCTCGCCAAGCTTGGCGATCATAATCCTTATGCCGATTTCGCACCGGACCTTGAACGCGCCAGGAGCTGGCATCCGATCAATCGCGCCGTCTATTGGGCGGGCCGCATTCACTTGCCGGGCCAGCTTCTCAGCCTCAAGGGCGACCGCATCGCGATGAGCCAGTCGGTCGAGATGCGCTATCCGTTCCTCGACAACAACGTCTTCGACTTCCTCGCGAACATCGATCCGGACTGGAAGCTGAAGGGACTCACCGAGAAGTATCTGCTGCGGCGTGTCGCGGAGCGTTGGCTGCCGAAATCCGTTGCGTGGCGTCCGAAGGGCATGTTCCGCGCGCCGCTCGACGGGTTCTTCCTGGAGCAGAGGCTGCCTTACGTCGATGAGCTTCTAAGCGAAGAGTCGCTGAAGAAAACGGGTTACTTCGATGCTGAGGCCGTCACCTTGTGGCGGACGAAATACCGGGAGCTGTCATCGCGCTTCTATCAGCGCAGCTCGATGGAATTGGGTCTCGTCGCCGTGCTCGCGACGCAGCTCTGGCACCACACGTACATCGATCCGACCCTCTGCAGCCTGCCGGACTGGCGGTCGATCGCGGGCGTCGAGGAGGAGCCGCGCGATCTCGCCTTCGCAGCGGAGATGCCGGAAAGCGCCGCCGTCTGACGGCGTCAGCCGCGCGATTTGGTCCCGTAGGCTGCCAGAAACATCGCGACCGCCGATCGAACGACCTTATCGATCTCCTCGGCCGTTGCCGGTCTATTGACGACGGCGTAAAGGCGCTGGCGCGTGATCGTCGTTTGAACGAGTTCGAGAAACTGCGCTGCCGCCAGGTGCGAGTCTGGCACGGTTAGACGTCCCGCAGCGACATGCTTATCGATATATGCGCCGACGGCGTTGATCGTGCGCCGCGGTCCCGCGCCGAAAAATTCGTTCCCGATTTCCGGCATGCGCTCGGCGACGCCGATGACGATCCTGTGCGCGGCGATGACGAACGGCTGCGAGAGAATTGTCATCATGTCGGTGCCGAAACGGATCAGCACGTCTTCGATTGGCTTTTCGACATCCAATAGGGCAATCAGCTCGGAGATATTCCTGTCGCGGCGCTCGGCGCAGATCGACGTAAACAGGTGCTCCTTATCCTGGAAATAGACGTAAAGCGTCGCCTTCGAGACCTGCGCTTCGCGGGCGACATCGTTCATGCTCGCCGCGTCGAAGCCGAGCGTCGAGAAGATGCGGCCTGCGCCATCCAGTATTTGACGCCTTTTGTGCGGGTCGGTCCCGGCGGCGGGCCGGCCCCCGCGCCTGTCAGGCGTATCCGTCGGGGCTGGGCGTGATTCCATAGCAATTAATCCTACACGAGCGACCGGCGGCTCCACCCACAGAAATGTGAGACATATTGAACCGAACGGTTCAGTTCACACTTGATATCGGCTATCGAGTTGTGTATGTCAAGCGAACTGAACCGTTTGGTTCAATTACGGTCAGGATTTATTAAGGATCGACGTCATGGCGATCGGAAAATCGAACACACTTTTGAAAGAGCGGCCGGACCGGGCCGCCGCAAGCGATCATTCGCCGATGGCTGAGGCTGACGGAGATGCGCGCGCCCTTCCCGCCTCCGCTGGCAGCACCGTGTCCCCGATCCCGACAATGAAGGCCGATGCCGCACCGAAGGCTGAATCGCGAGAGGCCCCCTCGGCACGCGAAGGCGCGGCGGTAAAGGCGCCCGCGACCGAAGCCGCGAAACCCCGTTCGAACAAAAAGCTCGTTCTGCTCGGCGTCGGCGCGGTGGCGCTACTGGCGGCCGCGTGGTTCGCGTACCACTACATCACCGTTGGACGCTTTATGGTCTCGACCGATGACGCCTACGTCGGCGTCCACATGTCGATCATTTCTCCGAAGGTGCCGGCTTACGTCACCGGCGTTCCCATCAATGACAACCAATTCGTAAAGGAAGGCGACGTTCTCGTTCGCCTTGACGACGGCGATTACCGCCTGGCGCTCGATCAGGCCAAGTCGAAGCTCGCGACGCAGAACGCCGCCATCGCCACGTTCGACGCACAGATCAAAGCGGCTGAAGCGGCGGCGGTGCAGGCCCGCGCGCAACTCGACTCCGGCAAGGCGACAGTCGTCAAAACCGAAGCCGACTATGAGCGGACGCGGACATTGACGGCCAAGGATTACTCGACGAAAGCCTCGCTCGACGCCGCAATCGCGGCGCGGGATTCAGCGCGGGCGCAGGTCAAGGCCGACGACGCAGCGATCCAATCGGCGGACGCGAATATCGCCTTGCTCCACGCGCAGCGCGATCAGGCCGTGCAGGTTGCGAAAGAATTGCAAGTCGCGGTCGAGCAGGCAGCGCGCGATCTTTCGTTCACCGTCATTCGCGCCCCCTTCGACGGCGTTATCGGCAACCGCAGCGTTCAGGTCGGCGACTACGTGACGCCCGGCAAGCGGCTGACTGCGGTCGTGCCGCTCGACAAGGTCTACGTCGATGCCAACCTGAAGGAAACGCAGCTGGCGCCGGTGGTCGTCGGGCAAACGGCCAACGTCGAAGTCGATGCTCTGGATGGCGAAATCCTGAAGGGCAAAGTGGTCAGCGTCGCCCCGGCGTCCGGTTCGCAGTTCTCGCTGCTGCCGCCTGAGAACGCGACCGGCAACTTCACAAAGATCGTCCAGCGCGTCCCGGTTCGCATCGCCATTCCCGCGACGGAGGCGAAAGGCCGTCTGCGTCCGGGGCTGTCCGTCGTCGTCGCTATCGATACGCGCACGACGCCGAAGTCCGTACCCCAGCAGCACGCTGCACGATAGATCGGGGTTCGCGTTAGCGCGAGGTGACATGTCATGAGCACCGCAGGAACACCGACTTTCGGTCCGGCATCGGACGTGCCGCCTGGAACGCTGGCCTGGATCGGCGTGACGCCGCGCCAACTCGCCGGGTTCCTGGCGATGGTGTTCGGCATGTTCATGGCGATCCTCGACATTCAAATCGTGTCGGCGTCGCTCTCGGAAATTCAGGCCGGTCTTTCCGCCAGCTCGGATGAAATCCCGTGGGTGCAGACGTCGTATCTCATCGCCGAAGTGGTGATGATTCCGCTTTCGGGATTTTTGGCGCGGGCACTCTCGACGCGCGTGCTGTTTTTGTCGGCGGCCATCGGCTTCACCGCCACCAGCGCGCTGTGCGCCACGGCGACTTCGATCGACCAGATGATCATCTACCGGGCGCTGCAAGGCTTCATCGGCGGCGGCATGATCCCGAGCGTCTTCGCTGTGGCGTTCTCGCTGTTCCCGGCGTCGAAGCGCAACATCGTCTCGCCGATGATCGGGCTCGTCGCAACGATGGCGCCGACGATCGGGCCGACGATCGGCGGCTATCTGAGCGATGCATTTTCATGGCACTGGCTGTTCCTGGTGAACGTCGGGCCGGGCATTGCCGTCGCCATCGCCGTCTATTTTCTCGTCGATTTCGACAAGCCCGACCACTCGCTGCTCAACCGCTTCGATTTCGTCGGCTTGATCGGCATGGCGTTCATGCTCGGCTCGCTCGAGTATGTGCTTGAGGAAGGTCCGCGTTACGACTGGCTCGATGATCAGACGATCGCGACATTCGCCGTGGTCGGTGTCGTCGGAGCGTTCGTGTTCTTCTGGCGCGCGTTTACGGCGAACGAGCCGATCGTCGAACTCAGAGCGTTCCGCGACCGCAACTTTGCGTTCGGCTCGCTGTTCAGCTTCACGATGGGCATCGGCCTTTACGGATTGACCTATATCTATCCCATCTATCTGGCGCAGGTGCGCGGCTACGATGCGCTGATGATCGGTGAGACGATGTTCGTCACCGGTGTGGCGATGTTCCTGACCGCGCCGATCAGCGGCCGCCTCGCGAGCTTGCTCGATCCCCGCGTCATGATGCTGATGGGCTTCACCGGATTTGCAATCGGAACCTACATCACCACCAACATCACGTCGGACTGGGATTTCTACGAACTGCTCTTGCCGCAAATTCTGCGCGGCAGCTCGCTGATGCTGTGCATGGTGCCGATCAACAATCTGTCACTTGGAACGCTGCCGAAGGACCAATTGAAGAATGCGTCCGGGCTTTTCAACCTGACGCGAAATCTCGGCGGCGCGTTCGGGCTGGCAATGATCAACACGATCCTCAACAAGCGGCTCGACCTGCATCTGGAGCGGCTGCACGAGAGCGTTTCGTGGGGGCACCCGATCGCGGAGGATCAATTGGCGTCGATGCAGCAGTCCATGTCGCAAGTCCTTCCAGACGGCGCTCTCGCGGCCGTGAAGCAACTCGCGATGCTGGTCCGCACGCAAGCCAACGTCATGTCATTCGCGGATATCTTTCTGGTTCTCACCGTTCTCTTCGCATCGGCTGCCGTGTTTACATTGTTAATGCACAAACCTTCGGCAATCCCTGCCGAAGCGGCAGGGCATTGAAACACTGTTTGCGAATGATCGATGACAGGCCCGAGAGCAGAGCGCGCACATTTCCGCGAGCGATCATGGATTAATGGCAATTTGACTCTGATCGCGAGCAGGTGACTCTGACGTGACCGGTTTCCGCTTGCACAACGATCCGCCGCATTGAAACATGCCGGCCGACACCCGACTATCGAATACGACCGCTGCACCCCTCCTCCACATCAGGCAGATCGGCGATATGTCTCATCCGCAAAATTCTCCGGAAAGAAACGTGCTCGTGTTTCAGGGGGGCGGCGCTCTCGGCGCGTATCAGGCGGGAACGTATGAAGCGCTTGCGGCGGGCGGCATCGAGCCCAATTGGATTGCCGGTATTTCCATCGGTGCGATCAATGCCGCGATCATCGCCGGTAATCCGCCCGAACGGCGCGTCGCTCACCTGCGGAAGTTTTGGGATCTCGTGTCGAGCCGCCTGACGCTGCCGCCGCTCGCGACCGACTTCAATTCCCGCAAGCTCTTCAATGAAGCGAGCGCCGCGCTCGTCGCCTCCACCGGCGCCCCCGGATTTTTCGAACCGCGCTTGCCGCCGGCGTTTTTCATGCCACCGGGCACTATGCAAGCCATCAGTCTTTACGACACGAGCCCTTTGCGAGAAACGCTGCTCGAGCTTGTCGATTTCGATCTTCTGAACTCCGGCAAGGTCCGCTTCAGCATCGGCGCGGTCGAGATCAGCAGCGGTAATCTCAATTATTTCGACAATCAGCATGACGAAATCCGCCCCGAGCACGTCATGGCGAGCGGCGCGCTGCCGCCAGGATTTCCGCCGGTCGAGATCGACGGAAAGCTCTATTGGGACGGCGGCATCGTCTCGAACACGCCGCTGCAATATGTTCTCGACGGTGGAATGCCACGCCATGAGGTGTGCATCTTCCAAATCGATCTTTTCAGCGCCAGGGGCCAGATCCCGCAAACGCTTTTTGACGTGCAGGCGCGCGAAAAGGAAATCCGCTATTCGAGCCGAACGCGCCTCAACACCGATTTCTTCAAGCACATCCAGTCGATGCGGCGCGCCATCCGCAGGCTCGACGGTCAAATTCCCGACGATCTCAAAACCGGCTTCGACTGGCGGCTGCTATCAGAGTTCAGTTGCAACGCCGCCGTGACGATCGTGCATCTCATCCATCGCCGCGCCTCCTACTCCACACAATCGAACGATTACGAGTTTTCCCGGTTTACCGTCAACGAGCATTGGCGGAACGGCATGGAAGACGTCGAACGCACGCTGAGCCATCCGACTTGGATCAATCGCGAGCCGCCGAAGCACGGCGTGCTTGTGCTCGACTGCACCAGGGAACTACAGCCTGCCCCGGAGACCGCACATGAAAATAGCTGACGTCAAAAAGTCCGCGTATGCCATGCCTTTGACGAGTCCGGCATTTCCTCCCGGCCCCTATCGCTTCGTCGATCGCGAATATCTGATCATCACTTATCGCACCGACAAGGAAGCTCTGAAAAAAGTCGTCCCGGAGCCGCTGACCTTCGACGAACCCATCGTCAAATACGAGTTCATTCGCATGCCGGATTCGACCGGCTTCGGCGATTACACGGAATCCGGCCAGGTCATTCCGGTCAAATTCAACGGCGTCGAAGGCGGTTATACGCATGCCATGTTTCTCAACGACGGGCCGCCGATCTATGGCGGCCGCGAGCTTTGGGGATTTCCGAAGAAATATGCGCAGCCGTCGCTCGCTCCGGACAAGGACACGTTCGTTGGAACGCTCGATTACGGAAGCGTGCGCATCGCGACCGGAACGATGGGCTACAAGCACAAGGCGCTCGATCTCAAAGCCGTCGCCAAGGCTCTGGCGATTCCCAACTACCTGCTGAAGATCATTCCGCACGTCGACGGCAAGCCGCGCATTCTCGAACTGGTCGATTACCGGCTTGAGGACGTCGTCATCAAAGGCGCGTGGAGTGGGCCCGCGGCGCTCGATCTCAGACCCCACGCGCTGGCGCCCGTCGCCGATCTGCCGGTGCGCGAGATCATCTCCGCCACGCACATCCTCGCCGATCTCACCCTCGGTCTCGGCAAGGTCGTCTACGATTATCTTGATACGAAAAAGGAGCGCACGTCATGAAACTCGACGGCAAGGTCGCCCTTATCACGGGCGCGGCGAGCGGCATCGGTCATCAGATCGCCAGACGTTATGTCGAAGCCGGCGGGCGCGTCGCCATCGCCGACTTGAATCTCGATGCCGCGAAAGCGGCGGCAAAGGAACTCGGCGGCGAGAAGGAGGCCATCGCGGTTGCGATGGACGTCACGAAAGAAGACGAAGTCAACGCCGGCGTCGAGAAAACCGCTTCGGCATTCGGCAAGATCGATATCCTCGTTTCGAACGCCGGCATCCAGATCGTGCACCCCATCGAGGACTTTCCGTTCGCGGATTGGAAGAAGCTCCTCGCCATTCACCTCGACGGCGCGTTTCTGACGACGAAGGCCTGCGTCAAGCACATGTATAAGCAGGGCTCCGGCGCGCTCATCTACATGGGCTCCGTGCACAGTCATGAGGCGTCGCCGCTGAAGTCAGCCTACGTCACCGCGAAGCACGGTTTGCTGGGTCTGGCGCGCACGATGGCCAAGGAAGGAGCAAAACACGGCGTCCGCGCCAATGTCATCTGCCCCGGTTTCGTACGAACACCGCTGGTCGATAAGCAGATCCCGGAGCAGGCGCAGGAACTCGGCATTACCGAAGAGCGCGTCGTCAAAGAAGTTATGCTCGGCGAAACGGTGGACAAGGAATTCACCATGGTGACGGACATCGCCGAGGTCGCCCTCTTCCTCGCCGCGTTCAAAACGAACGCGCTGACCGGCGAAAGCATCATCGTCAGCCATGGCTGGCATATGAACTAGAACAGATGACCTAGGCCGGTGGCGGCCGGCGCGACGTTGATGGCTGGCGCCTCGCCCGAGTCGCCGGCCGATGGTTCGTTGCCTTTCCAAAAGAACGCGGCTCATCTGCATCATGCGGAACGCCGGGTGCAGGTATTCCCCTGAACACGATGATCGATCCGTGCGTCGCGTACGATTCTCCAATATCATTGCGGGCGGTGGGCACATTGGGAACATCGCGGACCGTTATGGTTCGCATGACATTCAGTCGGGGACTTCAAAGAATGGAATGTACGCTAGCGCCTCGTCGCGGCAACGCACGGCTGCAGACGGGCATGCTTTTGCTGGCGCTCGTAATGATCGCGTGCAGCCTCGGCAGCAGCGCCGGATGGGCGAAGCACAAATCGCATTCGGACGTCACGGCTGATCCCTGCAAAAAGCTGAACGGCTATATGACGAAGCGGATCGCCAATATCCGGTCGCTCAACAAGGCGATCGACAAGGAGCAGTCGGTCCCCAACACGATGGCGGGCGTCTTCAATTTGATGCAGGGCAAGTATTACGTCGATCATGCGAAAACCGAGAAGATCGGCCGCGCGCGCAAAGAGGCGGACGATCTGAACCGCGTTATGCGCGGCATGGGCTGCACGCCCGTCGATATCGACCAAGAGTTGCAGAAGCCATAAACGGCGCCATCGCGCCAATAACTGGCACCGCGGCCGGGCCCGACGCTCCCTCACAGCTCAAAAACAGGCGGACGTTAACGCCTTGTTAACCGGAAAGGCCTCGAACTTACAGGAGGTCGCCAATTTGAATCGGGTCAACTTCCGTGAACATACCTCGCCTTCTCGTCGTTACCGGTGCGCTGGCAATTTCGGTATCGTCCGTATCGGACGATGTCGCTGCTCAGGACTTTGATAACGGCTCCGCAATCGCTCGCGAGTCCTCGTGGACGAGCGGATACATGGGTCTTGGTGGCGGTTTGGTCAGCGCCATGCCGCGACACGCCCATGACAAGAAAAAGACCGCGAAAGCGCCGTCGCGGCCGGCGCAAAAGCAGTACGTGCGCGCGCGTCATCGCCATTATGATCCGAACTCGCCGATGGTTCTCGTGGCTGAAACGCTCGACCATACGGGGCTCAACGTCGCCAATCTCGGTTCCCGTCACTGAACCGGCTTTAGACGCGCGCATTGAGATAACGTGAGGTTCGCGCGGTCGTCTGCTAGAGCAGCGACCACTGCTGTGCCGCGACCGCCCAGGCGATGATGACCGCGTTGCTTGCCATGTGCGCGGCGATCGCGTCGGACAACCGGCCCCGACGCAGCATCAACAAAGCGTAGATCAGCCCGGCGCAAAACGCTGCCAGCCATCGCTCATGGAGCATTGCAAACGCTGCCGACGAAACGATCAGCGCCAGCCAGGAGAAGGTGCTGAAGGCGACGTTTTCGAACCGCGGCGAAATGATCATCCGGTACAGGCAGCCGCGAAACGCCAGCTCCTCCGCGATAGGCACAAGGATAATCGATCCGAGCGCGCGGGCGGTCATCCACATCACGAATTGCCAGAGCGCCAGCCCTGCGATCCAATCGCCGAGAGGCGATGTCTTCAACGGGTCCGTCGCGATCCAAAGAACGCCGATGATCGCGCCCACCGACACGGAAAGCAGCGACGGCTTCTCCCAGCGTGACGCATAGGCCCGCCAACCGATGGCAATGGCCGCTGCCACCATGAACACCTTGATCGGATAGACACTTTGCTCATGGGGCGCGAATGCGCCGATCACGATGTTCGCCGCCGTCATCGCAATGAACGGTGCGAGGAAAAGAAACGCATCATCCGTGCCGCTTTGGACGACCGGCGTACTTCGTGGCGCCCGCGATGATTTGGAGATGAAAGCGACCTTCGGCACCAAGAGCAATATCGCCATCGCGACGGCCAGAATGCAAATCCAGCCGAATTGCGAATGGAAGCCGCCGAGCGCAATTTCGGGCGATATGTTGGCGCCGATCGCAATCAGAAGGGCAATGCGCATGGCATTGAGAAGCCAGATCACGCCCATCGCCACGGGAAAGAGCAAGATAGCGTTCGGGAAACGCAAGGATCGCCGGAAGATCCACAAGTAACCGGCGAGAAACATGGCGATGATGGCCATGCCCTCATATCCCGAACAGGGGCCCGAAATCTGAACCTTGAAATTTCCCACGCCGAGAATCCGGGCACTCGGATCGATGACGGCGTGCTCCTGAAACAGGCTCAAGATCCAATAGGAAAGATAGAGCGTCGCGTTTATCAGCGCCGTCCAGACATCCTCGGACATGAAGTAAGCCCAGCTGCGCTTGGGCAGCCATTCGAACGTCACGATGACGGCTGCAACAGCAGTCGCGATCACGATTTCCGAACGCCAGTTTTTCGGGAAGCGCCATACCGGGCGGGGAAACACGGATGCGAGAAGCGCGGTCAGCGTCCCGATGAGGATCAGCGTGCAGCCGATTGCCAAAGCCCTGCCGATCTCCGGAGTCAATCCGGCGACCGGCGAGTCGAGGAGCAGCACGGCGGCTAACGCAAGCGCGTTTCCGATACCGAAGAGTTTCGCCGAGCCGCCGTCGGGCGAGCCACGCGGGACGTCGAAAAACTCGGTTCGCCGTGGCCATACGACCAGCACGAAAACGATCGACGCGATGCAGATGCCCTTGGCGGCGACGAACGCCGCCGTCATCAGCGCGCCGCTCGCGACATCGAGCGACGCAAGAAGGCTCCGCGCCAATCCGAGCTCCGCCAAGCCCAAGACAGCGCAGCCGAGGATTTTCAGAAATGGCGCATGCGTGCTCGCCGCGCGGGGAACGCTGACGTCGCTACTGTGCATCGGATGCGGTATCTAGCTTAGCGGCGATTCAACCGCCGATAGACGAGCGCGCCAACAGTAACGACCAAGACGGCAGCTGAAAGCGCACCTGCGCCGTCGATTTCCGGAGCCGGCGAAGCGCCGCCGCCACTGTCTCCTCCGCCACCGAAGCAAACGCCGAAAATACAAAGCGCATAAGCGCTATTGGCCCACAACGTGGCCGTTAGGAACGAAATGGTTACTGCGAGTTTTCTCATCGCACTCTCCAAGCCAACGGTGCATCGCCCTATTCGGCCGGCGAGCCCAACATTCAGCTTAATGCGACATTATCGTCGTTCTCAACGTGTTGGTGAAAAATTGGTAAAGGGCGAACTCAAAATAGAGCGCAAGCGGGAGGGCGCCGACGTTGCGGAGACGTCCGATCGCATGGTCAATCGCCGAACAAATTTCTCGAACGCGGATTGATCCGTACGCAACGAATTCAGCGCGTGAACCGTTAAGCATGGGACTCATGTTTGCAGGGCTGCGTATGGACACCATTGGCCTTCCCGGAAGCGTTCTCGCTGATCTCTACATTCGTCTTCGAGACGAAATCGACGGCGGCGAGCGCAATCTCGATCCCAACCATAAACTCAGAGCTCCGATCGCGATGGCGATCCTGGCGGCGGCTGAAAATTTCGGCACCGACGCCTTTGGCATTGAAACCCAGGTCCGGCAGTCGCTCGGCCTCGCGGCGCATGCGGAACCGGCGGCGGCCTGATTCATCCGGCCAAGCCCCGGGAAAACCTGCTCAAGGCGCGGATCGGCAGGATCACGTTGGCGTGATCGTCGAGTTCGTGGCACGGCAGTCCAATGTTTTTAATGATCGTGGCCGCTAAGCCGTCCGTTCACCGCCGGACGAACGGAAATAATCGTGCGCTATCAACGTCGTGGCCGCCGATTGTCGATTGGAGCAATTGTGGCAACGCGCCGTTAAATGCTCAGTTGAGCCCATACAAATGCAGATTTTCGCGGAATTTCCTTGCGAAATGGACGTTGCGTCTCTAGGTACGTTCGGATCGAGTTTAGACCGAACGACTTAGCCTCGCTGCGAAAGCGCACCTGACTGACGACCTTCCAAAAAATCTCGAGTAATCTCGCCGTGCCGTTGGTGCGGTGTAAACGCATATCTTATTCAAGGAATTGATCCTCATGCATACGGGAACCGTGAAGTGGTTTAACAGCCAAAAAGGTTTCGGCTTCATTCAGCCAGAGAACGGCGGTCAGGACGTCTTCGTTCATATCAGCGCCGTTGAACGCGCTGGCATGCAGAGCCTGAATGAAGGCCAGAAGGTAACGTTCGACATCGTCGCAGACCGTCGTACCGGCAAGTCCGCCGCTGAAAATCTGCGCGCTGCTTAATTCGCACGCAACGATCTACAATGAAACCCGCGCCTGGTTCGCCAGCCGCGGGTTTTTCGTTTTAGGGATCTTGTCGCGACGTCATTTCATGTCGGTCGGTCGTATCGCGCGACACAACAAGCTGCCGCGCGGCTTGGTGCATGTTGATGACTGCGATGGACGAAGGAGCGCCGGCGCTGAAAACCGGGGCGGCTTTTATCCTCTGGAAGCGGGGGAGTTGAAGCCGCCAATTGTTTGCCTGCGATCGATTTCGCAAAAACACTGGTGAGCCCGGTTGGGATCGAACCAACGACCCTCCGTGAGCACGACGCGATGATTGCTCCGGAAGGTTAGGCGCTAATCTACGGAGCGCCGATAGGTGCAACTTGGCGTAGGAGGTGAGGGTCAACCGATATTTCGCCAGTGAAGGGACGACTATGGGACGCGATCATCAGCAGTGACACGGCCATGCCGGTCGCGAAGAGCGCGAGGGCGATACCGCAGTTTCGAGGATTGTCCAGATGAGTAAGGGCGGTCGCGATCAAGACACAAAGGCCGGTGACTAAAAGGCCAATCCATTTAACCCAGTTTACAGTCGAGTGGCTGATGATGATACGCTCTCGGCGTGACTCTAAAGCACTGTTTAGCGCGTCCACAATTTCCCGTTGCACGATTTTCTGAGTATCGTCAGTTGTATGAAATGTGAGCATCTTTTGCAGAGCCTCGCTGAGGTGGGCCGGAGGCCTCACAAGACTTGCGCGCCCTTGCTCCATTGCTGGCCACTCTTCGCTCACTGCATTGTCGATATGTTGGCCTATAAGCGCACGAACCCTTACGGCCTCGTCCTTCGGCAGGTTGTCGGTTAGCAACACGACTGTGCGAAGCGCGCTAGCTTCGGTGGAAACCGCGCGCTTCGCACGGTCCAGATCACCCCAGACTTGGGAAGCGGTGAAAACCACCAGAAGTCCAAAAACAATTCCGAGCGGCGATAGCATAGCCGGTTCGATGACTTTGCCTTTCAGCCCGAGTCGTGCTGGAACCCAGTAGGCCGCCGCAGCGATGACATATGTGGTGGCGAAGATGACCATAGCCATCCACGCCACTGGCAAGCGAAACAGCCAGTCAGTCATTTGAGAGCCCTTTGCTGACTAACGATTGCGAGGCTTGCGGTCACGTCCGTTCACTCGGGCCCACGCATGTAATGGCGATTCCGATATCCCACCTACAGGCGCCCGCTGATCCGATTTCGACGGGACGATCCTGCCTGTTACGTGCGAAGTCGTCACTCCGACTACGATTATCAGAAAGATCGCGAACCACAGCCAATTCCGAATGCTCCGCAGCAGATCACCCGCAGTCTGACAAGCTCGGAGGAGACTGGCTAGCTTCAGTAAACAATTGAACATCCGATTTCATAACGTGTCATCTTGCTGGCGACCTTCAGCGATAGCGAGCTGGAATCCGTGCGGCTGCGTCCACCAGTTATCGCAGGGTAGCACCCGCAAAGGATCATCACCTTGCCGACAACGAAGCTCGGAAGTTTGTTTGTTGTCCAGATAGTCACGCCTATTCCCGACGGCGGTATTTGCGGAGGCGAAACCGCGTTGGTCGACGGACATTCCCATGACGGACACGTGTGAGCCCAGTCAGATGGATTATCGCAAACCGGCTGCGATCGTCCGTTGACGCAAAGGCATTCGCAATTGGCAAAACCGACCGTTGGCGCCAGAAGCCCAGTCGCCAAAACGAGCAATGCGGATAGCCTCGGCATCGTGTCACCAGGGTCGTGGTCACGTCGGATTGATGGTTGACCACAGGACGGGATCGCACCCTGCCGATTTCACTTAAGGCGGGGGGGCGGCTAACACCCTGAAAGAAATGGTGAGCCCGGTTGGGATCGAACCAACGACCCTCTGATTAAAAGTTTCGAGTTTTGGCGTTTACCGGATTACCTGCGTTGGCCGGGAGTTGCCATAAGACTCAGTATTTCAATGACTTGCTGATCTGGAGTTGCAGATCGCATCTTGCGCTGCCGATCGCACGTTGTTACTAGGTCGTTACTGGAGCGTAGCCATGGCGACGGCGAGAATCAACAAACGATCCGTAGACGCTGCGCTGGCGCAGGCCAAGGACCGCTACCTGTGGGACGATGAATTGCGCGGGTTTGGGCTCAAAATCACGCCGGCCGGCAATAAGATCTATCTCATCCAATACAATCTGCACGGCCGCCGCGGGCGTACCCGTCGGGTCAAAGTCGGGCCGCACGGCGTGCTGACCGCCGAGCAGGCGCGCACCGAAGCCAAGAAACTCCTCGGCGATGTCGCGGCGCGCCGCGATCCAGCCGACAGCCACGCCAAGGCCAAGGCGCAGCGCACGCTTGGGAGTGCCGCTGCGCTTTTCCTCGACGAGTACGCCGATGCCAAGCTAAAGCCGAGTACCGCCGAAGAATATCGCCGCCTTATGCGTTTGCATGTGCCAGAGAGATTGCGGTCGCGGCCGCTCGGCGCGATCGCAAGGGCTGACATCGCGGCCCTGCATCTCAAGCTTCGCGATAAGCCCTATCAGGCCAACCGGCTGTTGGCCGTGCTGTCCAAATTCTTCAATTGGGCCGAGATGCATGGTCTTCGATCCGATGCCTCGAACCCGTGTCGCCACATCAAGAAATACCGCGAGCGCAAGCGCGAACGCTTCCTGACGGAGTGTGAACTCGGACGCCTTGGCGAAGCGCTCGTTAAGGCTAAGAGCGAAGGGCTCGCTTCGCCCTGGGTCATTGCCGCGATCTGGTTGCTTATTCTAACCGGCGCCCGGCACGGCGAAATTCGCAAACTGCTCTGGTCGGAGGTCGATCTGTCCCGCCGCAGGCTCCGCCTGAGTGAGAGCAAGACGAACGAGAAGACGATCTTTTTGAGTGATGCCGCGGTCGAGATCTTGGCGTCGGTCCCGCGGCTCGATGACAATCCGCATGTCATCTGCGGAGAAAAAAGCGGCTCGTGTTTAGTCAATCTGCAAAAGCCTTGGCGCCGTATCCGTGGGATAGCGGACCTCTACGATGTGCGCATTCACGACCTGCGGCACAGCTTCGCCTCGTTTGCTGCGGCGCGTGGCCATTCACTGCAGGCGATAGGAGCTTTGTTGGGACACGCACAAACGTCGACGACGGCGCGATACGCCCATTTAACCGAGAACGGCGTGGCTCGAACCAACGACGACGTTTGTGCGTTGATAGCGGCGCGGATGAAGCATTCTGGTTGACCCACGGTGGGCAAATGCGAGCCGAAATCGACACCTACGAGTTTCTTTGGTCGGTTTGGCGGTCCGAGCCGCGATGCAAGTTTGAACATTGGCGATGCCCAAACGGCTCGGTTTTTCATTGCAAATCACCATGGCCGGATCCAGTTCTCCTAGCAAAGGTGTACCTGGAGGACTTTGCGCGCTTCTCTGAAAGTTTCTTCTCCTATGTGAATTGGCGATCAAAAAATGGTGTGGATGCCGACAAAGAACGGGCCATCGACGACCTCATTCAAACGCTCAAAGAGCGCAAAAAAGAACTTCGCAAGGCGGGCGGGAAGCGTGGTGTCGTTCAGCGCGAGGAGCTTCCATTCGAGCCTGACTTCATGCGTCGGGGGGCGAAGGCATATCTTGAATTCGGAAGTTACATCGCCCTCGCTCAAAGCTTGAAGCATCGAAAACTTTCTGCTGGCGCGCAGGCCAATGCCCGAGATGCCGTTCCCAGACGGCAAGAAATTGTGCGCCGGTTCAATGATCTTCCCGACAAACGTTCTCTTAACGATGCGGCGAACAGGATCAGAGCGAGCGCGGATCGCGACCACACATCGACGCTTTGGATAAAAGGTGGCCTTATGTCGGTGGGCGCCATCCGGAGGGTTCTCGCCGAAGCAAGAGACGCCGGGACCATTGACGTCGAGTGGGAAAGCGCTCAGTCCACGCCGCAAGGCAAGAAAAAATTGCTGCACAGTTAGAACGAGCAATTAAAACGCGTGTGGTGTTCAACTTGATGCTTCAGACTCCTCTCCAGACGTGAGGAGAATAGCATGTCCCACAAAGACAATTTGTCGACGATTGAAGCCGCTCGTTATCTCGGCTTGTCGATCAGCTTTCTAAACAAACTACGAAGCGGTGGGGGCGGTCCGCGTTATGCCAAAGTCGGCCGCCGCGTCATCTATCCGCGCGTCGATCTCGACCTGTGGCTCGCGTCGCGTGAGCGGCAATCAACGAGCGATGCTGGTTGTTTGCAGCCCTAGATTTTCATCTCTCAAATCCATGCAACCACTCCAGTGATCGGATGGCACACCGATTCCGTGAGATAGGGGAACAACGTCATGAACAGCGCTAACGAACCGTTGCCGGATGCAGCTGATCCTAGCAAAACGCCAACACCAGACTCTGACGTCGCCGACGCCAAAGCCGATGATGTCGTTCCTGCTGGGATTCAAGCGAAGATCGTCAATCAGTACGTCAAGGATCTCGCGTTCGATAATCCGAACAGCCGTAAATTGCTTTCGGCCCCCGGTGACCCGCCCAACATCCAAGTTGAGGTCAACGTCCTTGCGCAACCTCTCGAAAATGATTTTTACGAGTCAGCGATCGATATCACGGCTACGGCAACGAACAACCTCGGCCACATCTACACTGTTGAAGTCGTCTACGCCGGACTGCTGAAGATCGACAGCATTCCAGAGCAGGCGCTGGAGCCATTTCTGCTGATATCCGGCCCGACGATGCTCTTTCCGTTCCTGCGGCGTCTCGTTGCCGACATCACGCGCGAGGGCGGCTTCCCGCCGCTGCTTCTGGAGCCGATGGATTTCGGCGCGCTCTATATGCGCCGTCAGCAGCAAGAACGAGATCGCGATGCACACGATGACACCGAGTGATCGCGGGCACTTCCAGTACGCGCAGTGATCGAAACATACGTTGGGGATTTTCAATGAACGAAGGCACGCATGAGGTGCGCGATAACGCCCTCTCGATAACAGGTCCTCGGCCCGAGTTGATTCGGTTCGCAGAAATGACATGGAAAAACTCTGAATCCCCCGACGTCGATGGTGGCTTCATTCGTATGCGTACCTCGCCGGTTCAATCCTCGCGAAACGAGCGAAGTTTGGATTTACAGCTCCTGGCGGCGAACGCCCACAATGTTATGCTTTTCGAAACCACCGACGAACTCATCTACTGGTTTGCCACCGTGTCTGGACCACCAATCGCGACGCTCGTCGCCGCCAGCGCAGAGTGTGCAGCGCTAAATTTCGATCTGATGTTCCAATTACGAGGCAGCAAGCGAAACGGCAGAGTCAAAATCAAGTCTGGCGTTGTCGTTTTTGAAAAATGGTTTGCAACAGCGTCGCACGCTTGAGTGCGATCCACAGTGCAAGCCCGCGATTAACGGCGTTTGCCATCGTCATTAAGCTCGTAAACATCCCACGAACTCGCCCGACCCATGCTTCATCAACCGATTTCTTATGTTTCCGCTCCCTGTGGCGCGGGAAAAACTTTCGCCGTGATTGATCATATCCGGCGCAACCGCAGTCAGCAGAACTTTCTTTATATAGGTCCTTCGATTGCTCTCCTCGAAGAATTCCAGTCGATTCTTACCGCGCTGGAAATTCCGTCGCGCATCATCACATCGAAGTCTCATGCTTCGCATGTGCTTGCCGCCGTGATGAGGCATCTCGATGCGCCCGTTGATTGCGGAGATGTCCTAGGAATCACTTGGAACGCGTATATCAGCTTGCCGTTTCGACATCAGTATAAGCACCGGGAAACCTTCATAGATGAGGTCCCCCAAGTCGATCGCTTTTATTCTTGGAAGCTGCCTCGAAATGCCGACTTCCTGATGCATTCGGTTGCATTCGTGCCGGATCCGGCGCGACCGGCGCTGGCTCGGGTCATTGCAAGCGACATCGGCAAACTTCGCTACAAATTGGAGCAAGAACGCGACGACGTCGACGAACTGTTTCGTCCTTTTTATTTGGATTTGTTATCGCCGTACCGGGATGTCTTTGTGAACGTCGACGCTTGGTCTCAAGTGATTGGACACAAGTCGCGAACCCGGGACCACGAGCTCTATTTCGTCTCGATGCTGAAGCCCAAAGCCTTCCGCGACGCGGTTCTCGTGGGTGCCAATGTGAAGGAAAGTCTTCTCTTTCATTGGTTGGAGCGACAGCACAACTGCACTTTCAGTCCGCGCGAGGACTTGGCCAGACGCCTCCGATCTGTGTCGTATGAGTTTGGCCCCCGCTTGCGGCTCTCATATTTTCTGACCGAGAACCGCGCCAGCAAATATCTCTATAGCCAAGCCTACGCGGACAGTACGCTGGTGGACCAAATGGATTCTTTGGCATGTGAAACTTTTGGCGATGCCCCTTTCCTCTGCGTCAAAAACAATGATCGTGTATCGATTTTGGAAAGCCGGCCGAACGCCATCTTCATCCCGGTCGTCTCACACGGATTGAACGCCTACTCCGATTTCTCGAAGATCTATTTCTCCGCGGCCCTCAATCGCTCACCGCGTCACTACGGCATACTGAACGCGCTAGGCTTGGAATCGGATTGCATCCACAGCGCGACGGCATGCGAGATTGCCTATCAGGCGATTATGCGAACATCGCTTCGCAATCCCAATTCAATGGAAGAGGTCCATGCCATTGTGCCGGATCAGTTTACCGCACTTTGGCTGCAGCAGAAGATCGGTGCCAAATCAGTCGAGCAACTCGGTTCACTCAAACCCCGCCCGATCCTGCCGCTGTCTCCAACCGAAAAATCGCGGCGCCAAACGGCCAAAAAAGCCCGTCACGTCGCGCTCAATTGCCCGGAAAACATACCGAGATCATATTTAAAGGAAATCGGTATGAATATCGGTACAGAACCGAATGATACGGCATCTGAGGTCGGCAATCCGGTGATGTGTGATGTGACCTTTCATGCCTCCGTTTTCGACAACAATGCCCAGCAGCATAAAACACGTACCTACACCGTGCCTGACTTTATTTCTTTTCTGCGCACGCAATCTCGCGCCGTTTTGCTCGCCAAGGAGGAGTCACTATTATTCAATGCTACAACGTTCGCGCCGCCCGAGGGAGCGCAGGGATACCGACGCAAAGATCACTTCGCAAAATCGAGTTTTTTAATCCTGGATTTTGATGGAGGCGAACTCTCGCCCGAAGCGTTTGCAAGTTTGTTTTGGAGCAATGCGGTCCCGAATGAGAGGCTGAGCTTCGCAATTTTCAATACCTTTTCGCGTTGCGAGGAAGATCCGAATCGCTTCCGGGTAATAATCTTCTATAAGCGTGCCGCCGTCAGTATCGCACAACACGAAGCCATCTTCGACGAAATCGCTCGGCGCATTGCGGCCTTCAGCCCCGCATCTGACTTAGATAATATTTGTCGATCGGGTGTTCAGTCATTTTACCTTCCCGGCACAAACCGCAATCATCCCCATTCTGCTTTCTTCCGATGCTACGGCTGCAAGCAGCGAGATCTCGCACGCTACGCTATTGATCCGAACGACTATGTGACGGCTGGTTACTCGCTGGAGAAGGTAAAGACCGCACTGCCGTCGCGAGTGTCTGACGTTAACCAATCGAAAATCGACGAGATTACAGAACGGCTTCGAGCAATGTCCGAGGGTCGTCATACGGAGGCCTTCAAAGTGGGTTATCGCCTCGCAACTTTGGGGCTTCACGAAGCAGAGGTTGATCAAGTTCTTCGGCAGGTCGTTGGCCCCCAGCCCCACATGCAGCGGAAGGTTCCCTACATTCTTCGATCACTGCGAAAATACGGGCGGTTATGAGAGATTGGGACATTGAGGATCCGAGGCGCGGACCCTATCGCACACTTTCTCTTCCAATAATTGATCGGATGAAGACTTTGTTCCGCGGCCCTTAACGACTCCCACCCCAATATCGGCTTTATCCTCCGTGGTTCGCCTTTCCTTCACTGGACGAATTGTCGGGCTAATGTGCAAGGAGGAAAAGGAACAGAAATGAAGAAGATGGCGGCGAACGAGGCCGCCGCAACCAGCCAATACTCTGCGCCCTTTAAGGCCCGACGCGCGATTCTCAGTAGCGCCTCGACCATTATGACAATGACGGCCGATTTAATGCCGAGAAAGAGCGCGCTGATGACAGGAACGTTGCCGAAAGCAGCATAAATTGCCGCCAATGCCAGAACGACCATAGCGCCAGGAAAAACAAACAAGAGCCCCGCTGCCAGACCACCACGCGTGCCATGGAATTTCCAACCAACATACGTTGCAAGCTGCATAGCTTCGGGTCCAGGAAGAAGCATACAGAAGCTCAACGCGCTTAAAAAAACGCGCCTCGTCGATCCACTCTTTTTCTTCGACGAGAACACGATGCATCAAGGCGATCTGAGCGGTGGGAACCCCCAAAGTTCAGGATGCCAATGCTCGCCCAGACGGGCAGCGCCTGCCTAAAGGTCGGCGTCGATATTCTCAGATTTGCTTGAGATTGCTTAGAGAGTTCGGCCACAGATTGCCCTCCGTAAAAAACGGTCGAGGGCGATGCTTGGGCCGATAAGCCTGATGAACGCTGGGGGATCGCGAGCCCCCAGAAAGCCTGCAAGGCTTACTCAAATCCGCGCGCCATTAGAAATAATTGCAAAGTTCTCTGTGCAGTTTTTTCGATCTTCACCATGCACAGGCTGGCGCTGGTTCGTTAGAACGCCCGTTCTCGGCGGAACGTCTATTTCTCCGCGCCCGCCTGATGCCACTAAATGTGGCTCGCGCTAAGCCATCGCATGACTTCCTCCGCATTTTTATCTGGTGGGAAGACAGGATAGAAAACGTGGCGAATTTTGCCATCGGCAATGATCATTGTTAGTCGCTTTAGCAACCGAGTGCCTTCGACCTCGAACGTTGGAAGGTGAAGTGTATCCGTCAGCGTAAAGTTTGCGTCTGACAGCAATGGAAAGGGCAAATGGAGTCGAGTAGCTGCCTCAAGCTGATAATCTGTTTCCTGTGATGACAATCCGAACAGGTGGCTGACGCCGAGTGCTTGTAGCTCGGTGGCGTGGTCACGAAAAGCGCACGACTGCGGCGAGCATCCTCTTGCGCCAGGGATCAAGTCCCAACCCTCAGGAAGGGGCACGCCAGGACGGCCTGTCATCGGGTAGGCATAGACGACGGTCACGCCCATCAATTCCGCAAGATCGGTATTTGCACCATTGGTCGCGGCAAGCGGAATGCTTGGCAAGCTCAGCCCCTTCAAGTGCGCGGCAGCGCCATCGTCATTGGGGATCGGCAAGCGAGAAAAATCAACGTCAGAGAAATTTTTAGAGGGCATATGCGATCCGTTTCGCAATTGCGGACACGACATCCATCTTGGCTTGTCAGGCGAATTCTGCAATAATGTGCGTTGTAGACGATCCCTGTCCCACAGGACGCTCTACGGACTCCAGGGGCACCTTTCGACAACGAGAGGTGCCTTTTTTTGCGCCTGCGAAGCTCGCACACGCTGCACGACGCACATGTTGGCTGGTCGAGCGTATTCGGTAATAATGTGAGTCGGGACGATCCCCCTCCAACGGACGTTCTACGAACTCCGCGGCACCTTTCGATGAGAGGTGCCTTTTTCTTTGCCAACCCTAACTGAAAGCGCGATTGCTGCGAAGCAGCACGAAAAAGTATCGTATCCCCGACATATTATTGCGATAGCATGACCAGTGCATACCTTACGTCGCGGCCCTGTCGCGGCCTGTTTCTATTTGTGCGGTTACCAGATTACGGACCCCCTTGATGCCCAGCGTAACTCTTGCCGATAGCAAAACGAGTCTCCAACTTCGGCGTGAAGTTCTCACGACCATTCGAATTCAAAATCCGAATTTCCCGCGAAGCGAAGACTTCATCAAATTTATCGGCGAAACCATTTCCGTGTTTTTACGGGCAGGAGTAAGCGAAGGCGAACTGACGCGCATGACGCTTGTGATTGCTCAGAAGTTCATCGTTCAGCATTGCGAAATGGACGTGAGAGATTTGCAAAGAGGATCGCTTCAATAAGGGCCACCTCACCCTGCAAGGAAGTGACCGTCCTCCTTGACTACCGCGACGATACGTTGTCGCAATGTCGTTTTAGGTCATCGATAGTCAGCGTGCAAATTAAAACAGAAACCCCAGATACCCGCATCAAGCTGATACCGTTCGACTTCGTTATCCCACCTCACAAGCGAGACAAAACGCGGCGCAAACCCCTTCCATTCCCTGTTCGCACTTATCGTTTTGGGGGCTAAGTCTGGCCTTGAGCTTCGAACGCGGCTCGCAGTGCGCTCTCAATAGAGTCCCGCGTAAAAGGTTTCGATATCCACGGATACGACTTGGATAAAGTTATCGGAGCATTCTTGCCGTAGCCTGTAGCAAGCACAAAAGGTATGTGGCGTGCCCTCAGGGTATCGACGACAGGGCCCACGGAAACATTGTCTCCCAAATTCACATCGAGTACGGCGCAGTCAATTTGCTCGGTAGTTGCAAGTTGAAGCGCCAAACTTAGAGTAGTCGCGGGCCCCACGACTTGCGCCCCTAAATCTAAAAGTATCTGTTCCATATCCATCGCGATCAGAAGCTCGTCATCGACAACAAGCACGCGACGCGAAACAATCTCGTTCAAAGCACGCCTCACACTGCCCCTAAACAATAATTATGACTTACAAGTGGGTAATCGTCTTGTAGAACCACAGGAAATTTAGGTGCGCCGTGGCGAAAAGGTCCTCCCGGCGCCCAACATCACAAAGCTGTATGGTCTCCGCCTAATTCTGTGTTGGCCCTCAATCCTGCGATAGCGGGTGTCGTCACGCTTCACGTCAACGTTTAGGAAGCGTCGTCTAGCCCGCCGCGATTTGGCGGGCCTTTTATTTCAAATGAGGTTCGCTCGCGCTTATCAGATGACGCAGTTCTCTGGCGGTTATCGAACGGCCACCTAAGGACAATGTGCTGACACTCGTCCTCAAAGCTTCATCAAGAACACGCAAAGGCTTGCCCTCAACGTCGAACTCGACCGCTTTGTCGTATGCATAATTGACAACAACGCCCTGAGGGCGTGCGAAGGCGGGCAGAGACGACGAACCCCATCTTCGCAGTCGCGTGTCTAAGCCATCGCGAGCCTGCATCGCGTAGGTGACGGGTGCGGAGCCCTCGGCAAAGTCGATCCGTAGAATTCGATCCACACCGAGCACAGAAGCGAGCCAGATTGGCTGGGGTATTGAGCGTTCGCAGACGATGATCCCATGCGGTCGGAAAGCGTCTCGATAACAGCGCTCTTGCTCGCGGGCCTGCACTTGTCGTGTAGCAAGGATGGCGGCCTCTACGACCTGAGGCTCGAAGCGCAAAGCATCGGGAAGCTTAGCTAACCGCAAACCTGCCCGATCAACATTCCCCGCACATACTTCGTCGAGCCGTCGAAGCCCCTTCGCGATGTTTTTGAATCCACATCGCCCTACAATTTCGGCTCGGCTGATGCCAAGCTCCTGCGTCCGAGTATTGATCAGGGACGAAATAGCAGTTTCGCCAACAGACATGGTAAGCTCCGTCTTAGTTGCCCCAAAGGGCCGCATCCCCGAAATGGGCACCACCTTGCCTGAACGGCGGGCAGGTTGGCCGACGCATATGCGCCGTTCTTGATGCTCCCAATATTATGGAATCGCGATCCCGAATTGCAATGACGTATCCCTGAGAAGGGCGCCAACTTTTGCTCATTCAGGCCCGCATAGAAAGGAACACGCTCTTGTTCTAAGGAGGTCGTGGTGGCAGAACCAGCAGCGGCCATCGCGGACGTCTGCAAGACGTAACTTCAATGTGGTGATGCGGATGGCGGGGTCTAGGCCGCCCGAGTAGTCCATCACGCCGTGGTCATCCAGGTAGAAGGAACTGCTGATGCCCTTCATGTTGACCTGGATGCGGTCACCCCAATGGTAGGTGAAGCGCCGCTCCTCGCCGTTCCGCATGACGCAGAAGTCGCCGACACGCGGTCCGTTGAACTGTTCGCGCCGCTCGATGCGCCGCTCCAGGATGGCCAGGTCCGTCTTGTCGAGGTGCTGGTTGCGTATCTCTCTCTTCCTTCTCTGTTGCACAGAGGCGGCGCACCAGGCGCGCCGCCTGCGCCGAAGGAAGCCGGGACCGCACGGGCCCCCGCACCCGCGAGGGCGCAGCAAAGCCGCGAGGGTTCATCCCTTGCGGGGAGGGCGGACCGGCTTAAGGCCGAGGCGGCGGCGCGCCCCGCCCTCTCTCTCGAAACCCGTTCCAAAATCAGAAAAGCCCATGAAATCGCGCACGTCTGCGAGGCCGACAGCGCGTGGCTTGATTCAGCGGGATAACTGGTCGATACGCGCCCATGCGCGTTGCCGGACGCCGGTGGTCCGGCGACAATCGGCACCAGGACAAAGGGACACGGGGTCCGGAATGAACGACAACTGTCATCCTCGTTTGTCAGTTCCAGAAAACTTCGACAAGATCGACGGCGCTCGTATGACTAGGCAAAAACCAAGCTCGAGTCGAGGCTATCGGCGCAACAGTTGACTCGTCCAACGCAACGACATCCTGCGAGCGATAATAAGTATAGCCTTGCACTGAAAGCCAAGATCAACGGCGGCCTCTTGCCTAACGCCGGGCCCCACTTGCTTTCGTATGCGGCGGTGAATAACGGCTTTGCATATCAGGCGGACAAGCGACTAGCGATCAAGCTATTCACTACCAAGGCAACGTCGTCGGGATTGTAGGGCTTACCCAATATCGGCGTGCTGGGGAAATGCACGCTCAACTCATGAGCGTCGCGGCCGGTGCAGAGTGCAAATGGTATCTGCTTCTCATCCAAGTACTGAGCGAGAGGGCTCGCAACTCCATCCTCAAGGAGGAAGTCGATGATCGCCACGTCGATGCCCTCCTGGTCAACGATCAACATCGCGTCTTGCACCGTCACACTCGGGCCCACCACGCAACAGCCGCTATTCTTGAGAATTTCTTCCAGGTCCAATGCAATAAGCGCGTTATCTTCCACGACCAGCACGCGAGGCGTCTTCGGTCGTACGGTTGTCGTTTGTTCGCTCAATCTCAGCACGCTCGATCTCCTCAACTCACGGACGAGGATAACGGATTTTTTCAAATTTTATCAATTGGCTAGATGATATGAATGCCATGTTTGAGCCGATAACCACGTACGAGGATGAAACCTATTTGTCTATAAATGCGTTCATTCAATCTCTTGCTAAAACTACTAACTCGGCTACTGCCCAAATTTCGCGCATAGGAGGTCGCGATGAAAGCCTCACCGAACAGAGAAGAACGTCTACAGATTATGTTGGAGCCCGAGGAACTGAGGGCAGTTGATGACTTCAGGTTCACGTATCGGCTACCAAGTCGCGCCGCTGCCGTACGCGAATTATTGAAGCGAGGTCTTCAGAGCACTCCCACCGGAGAGGTGGACGAAAACTCGCGTTCGCGGGATTTTGGCGTACTCGGAATTGCCAACGGTAGCGGTTTCAAAACGCCCGAAGGCCCCAATGAGAAGGACCGCTGAGCAGACAGATGTCCCAGACGTTCGCAAAACAGAATTGTCGGGGGCTAGCTCGCCTCTTAGGATACAAGTTCACGGATTTTCGCTAGCAACGCCTCTGGTAGATAGTGTTTTCCGAGGTACCCGATACGGCTGTCGTTATTGTATCGCTCCCGGAGCACATCCCCGCTTCCACCGGTGGCAAATAAAATGGGAAGGTTCGGATATAGCGACCGCATTTCGCTTGCCAGCACATCCCCTTTGCGATCGGGCAGCCCCACGTCGAGAATTGCTACGTCCACCTCGCCGCGCAGGAGCCGCAAGCGTTGTAGGGCGGCTGCAGCCATACTGGCGACGTCAACCTCAATATCTTCGGCCTGTAAGTGTTCGGCCGCCATCATCTGAATGAGCAGCTCATCTTCAACAAGCAGCACGTGGCAGCGCGGTCGGCGGGCATCCAGAAGATCGCGCAGCTTGGAAGCAAGCGCATCAGAAGTGAACGGTTTGGTGATGAGCTGCACGCCAGGATCGAGGCGGCCATCGTGTACGATCGCATTACGCGCGTAGCCCGTCGTAAATAAAACGCGCAATTTCGGGCGGCGCCTCTTGGCCTCGTCGGCGAGTTGCCGCCCATTGAACTTTCCCGGCAGGCCGACGTCGGTAAATAGCAGCGCAATGTCGGGACGTTCTTCGATGATCCTCAGTGCGACCTCACCTTCAGCTGCCTCTAAGACAGTGTAGCCGAGCTCGCGCAGGCTTTCGCAGGAATAATCCCGCACATCAGGTTCATCCTCGACGACGAGGATAAGTTCAGATCTGGTTGCAGCAGATTGCATACTGTCTTTTGGGGCGTCGTTCTCGTCGTCACCCATGAAGCGCGGCAAATAGATCTTTATTGTCGTACCCTCGCCCGCTTCCGTATAGATTTTCACGTGCCCGCCGGATTGCTTCACAAAGCCATAAACTTGCGACAAGCCAAGGCCAGTACCCTGACCGATTTCCTTCGTAGTAAAGAATGGCTCGAACGCTCGCGCAGCCACCTCTTTGCTCATTCCACTTCCCGTGTCGGTAATGCAGATCACCGCATATTGGCCCGGCACGACCTCTGACTGCGCAGCGCATAGGCGTCGTCAAGGTAGGTATTCGCCGTCTCGATCGTCAGCCTGCCGCCTTCGGGCATTGCATCGCGCGCGTTGATTGCAAGATTGAGAAGCGCTATTTCCAGCTGATTTGGATCCACGTTCACACGCCATAATCCCCCCGGACAGGACCGTCTCCATTGCGATCTGCTCGCCAAGAGAGCGACGCAAGTGGTCTGACATGCCCGTAACTAGCCGCCCGAGTTCGATGACCCGCGGATCAAGAGGCGCACGCCGGGAAAAGGCTAGCAGGCGTTGTGTCAGGCTTGCGGCACGCTGAGCCCCGCGCTGAGCGCTCTCTATAAGTCTCGTTAATTTCGCTGCATCCGGTGCACCATCCTTCACGGCTTTTGATAAGGTATCAAGATTGCCGAGAATGACGGTGAGAAGATTGTTGAAATCGTGCGCGATGCCGCCCGTCAGTTGCCCGATCCCCTCCATCTTCTGAGCTTGCACCAGCTGTTCCTGAGCTTTTTCTAACGCTTCCTGAGCGTCGCGCCATTCAGTGATGTCGCGAGTGATCTTGGCGAAGCCTATGATATTGCTTGAGCGGTCGCGGACAGCGTTTATGACGACGCTCGCCCAGAAGCGCGTCCCATCCTTTCGCACGCGCCATCCCTGGGCCTCCCATTTTCCGTTCAGCTTCGCATGCTCAAGCCCGCGCTCAGGCACGCCGGCCAAGCGATCCTCTTCCGTATAAAATTTGCTAAAATGCGGTCCGACGATTTCTGATGCCGTGTAGCCCTTGATGCGCTCTGCACCCATATTCCAGTTGGTGATGATGCCTTCTCTGTTCAGCATGAAGATTGCGTAATCGACTACGTTTTCTACGAGGAGCTGATACTCTTCATGCGAAACTGACATTCTTCGGCGCTCACAATTTCAAGAATTTACAGCACAGCGTTGCCGAAGCTGCGGGGCTTGGCAAGCAAAGCAACTTTTTCGTGGCGGGCCGATTCAGAATGATGGGTTCCGTTCATAGTCGTAACACTTTTCGGCTGATGCCAAACGAATTGGGGGCGATCGCACGCTTAAGCAATATGATTAAACAGCGCTTTTAGTTCCTGGGACGCGCACCCTCGACTCGATCGAGTGCCCTTGCTGGCACAGTGTCCGGCGGTGAGACGTACCACGCCGAAACTCTGCGAACTCACGTGTCTTCTGATATATACAAGGCAATCGAAATGCGGCTGCAGCACGGAGGCAAGTGACTACGGATGATCCACTGGAAACCTAAGAGTACGTCGAGCCCAACTGGGTGAAGCTTGGGACTGATTTACCGCCAGCGCTTTTCTGGCGCCCCAAGAAAGGGGCTAGTCTCGGCTACATTCGGGATGGCGAGCTTTTTGACGCCAATGGATCTATATTTGTGATTCAAACAAGGTTTCGGATTTTTCCACAGTCAACCCACCCGATAACAATCTCATAGAACTCGATACCCGCCGTGCCGAAGGGCTCCGCTAAGACCAATGTGCAAAGCTCAGCCTTCGCGCTTGCTATTCGACCCATCGCGCATGCGAATCGTGCAGAGCGGCAAAGACAAAGAAGATCGGTTGGGACAGACCCCATGAGGAAATTCCGACTTTTTCGAATAAAAATTCGGGGGAGCGGCGCGACTTCAGTCAGAAAACAAAGAGCGTCGCGACCCCATCACAGCGGTGGTGGTCCATCCCAATCCAAATAGCTATCCCGTGACACGGAATCTTCCCATAACGCTTTCATCGCGGCAGAGCACCATCATTGCGGCCGGGACGGGAAAGGCCGCCACGCCGTTGGTCACGGCGCTGTAGTAAAGCGCTTTTATGGAATCTATCGGCATGAAATTGAGAGCTATACCGACGATCGTCGCGAGCGCGATTGTCCCACAGAAAGGCCCGCCCTTCTTTCGGTTTGAGCGTGAGGCCCGTCCGCCATCGAAATGCTTCGCCTGCGGCATAGGCCGCGGACCCTGAGGGGACAGGAATCGCAAGGAGATCCGTCCCGATGATACCTGTTGCGAACAAAACGAATGCATAGGGGCCGGCAATCGGCCTCAGGGCTTCGGCCGCTTGCGTGGAACTCTCGATGTTGGTTTTGCCTTGGGCGTGCAGGATTGCCGCGACTGTGATCATGATGGTGATCGCGACGATATTAGAGAACGCCGTCACGACAGATGTGTCGAGGCGGATACACTCGAGCGCAACAGATGCTGTCGAGGCTTACTGACCCGAAAGCAGTAATGTCTGCCTTATCACGCCTAAATCTCGCGCGGCTTGGCTTACGGATAAGCCCAAGGTTGGAAACACGACGTCATGGAGAAGCAAACCCGATGACATCGAGAGCGATCGACCGTTCAGTTTCCACGACGACAGTCCCATAAGAAATAGCGCTGGCCCGTAACGTATGGCCCGTCAGTCTAGTTCTGTATGGCCGTTATTTTTTGAGGAGCCCTAAGACTTCGTGTGGTTTGGAGATATGGAAATACAGGTGTGCGACGCGGCAGCGTGCGCGGAGTACCGGCGAAAGAGTTGTATGACCTCGTTCCCTTCACGGTTCACTCTTTGGTGCGTCCGATGACAATGGAGCTTTTGAGCTTCGGTGTCAGGCGTTTGCGAATGCAAATTACACGTGGGCATCTTGCGAATAATTGTCGGCCGCTCAATTCTTCCCAGATCCTGGAGCACCGCGTCCAACGCCGGCTAGCGGAGGATGCTCCTTGCTGGGAACCTCTGCCGTTGCCTGCAGATAGCAGCCGCTGCGCCGGGCGATTTTATCGAGAAGGCACTTGCATTTGCTGACGGGCAGCGGGACTGGGTGTTTTTTAGACGAGGTTTCGGCGCAGTCGATCATCGTCACCGCTTGCTTTTTTCTTGAAGACCGTTTCGACATTCTCGGCCTACGCGTAGCGGCGGCGCCTTCGACCCATCCAATGCGCCACAGAAGGAGCCGGACGATTTCTCGTCCGGCGTCCGGCTCATCGGCTTGGAGCCGCTGAACTGTTTTACCGGGATGCGGCCCGCTTCTTCGGCTTCATTGCGCCCTCGTGCTCTTCGGCTTGGTCGTCCGCCTCGAGATTAATTTCCGACTCGGCCAATTCGCTGAGAGCCTTGTCGGTGGCCTTTTCTTCTTCCAGCGTTTCGGCGAGGATTCTGGTGGCATCGTCCATACCGAGCTTGGTAGCCCACGCGATAAGGGTGCCGTAGCGCGAAATTTCGTAGTGCTCGACGGCTTGAGCCGCACCGACCATCGCCGCGTCGCGAACCGTATCAGTCTTGGCTTCCTTCATCAGTTCTTCAGCTTCGGCGAGGATGCCTTCGATAGCGTCGCACTTCTTGCCGCGCGGGACTTTATCGATGAGCTTAAAAACCTTCTCGAGACGGGCGACTTGCTTCTCAGTCTCGCCCTTATGCTTCTCGAAAGCCGCTGCCAGATTTTCCGAACCGGCCTTCTTCGCCATTTTTGGAAGGGCTTTTAAAATGTGCTTCTCGGCGTAATAGATGTCGCGCAGCGTGTCTTCAAAGAGGTCCGCAAGCGTTTCCATGGTGTTTCCTGATGAGGCTGTTGCTGGGCAGAAACGCATGGAGCGGCCGCCAGTTCCGACCGATGCAAGACAAGATCGATCCTCTTCCCGACTTGTCTTAGTGCATCCAATTGATGATCTCGGACCCATGCAATGCGGACTGATATTGAAATGCTGCGAGGCAACAATCTCGTTAATACCCCGCCGGCAGTGTTTTTGCCGATGAAACCAATCGCCAAACCCGGAGTTGAACCTGCATTCCGGTCGCGATTCGCATCACGTCGTTGGCCGGCAGGGCAGCCCAGCATCCCCCGAGTTGGTTGCGCCCCTATAAAGCACGCCGGCCTCCCTACCGGGGTGCTTTCATTTGATCGAGTGCAGAATTGGACGACACAAATCCCGCATTCGTCGCGGCGAATTCATCGGTCAGCAAGGGCTGGACGCCTGAGAACGAAGCCGACCACTTCTGCCGCTGTCCCGGCTGCGGCGAGTGGATCGACATGCGCGACCTCGCCAAAGCATTTGATCCCCCGGGCCGCTTGCGCATGTTTCTTCATGGACGACTAAGCCCGTCCGATGAAGCGCTGTGTCACCCGTTCCTTGAATCCAGCAGCAGATTCCCATTGGCTATGACACGCGAGGCCGATGGTGAATCATCGCCAGATGCTCGCGCTCTGTCGCAGCTTCTGACCCGTTTCGATAACCCTGCGCTTTTGCCTCAACCGAAACGTCTTCCAGGACGCTGGTTAGAAACACGACGTCGTCGGGGTCGAAGCCACCGTCGGAGATCATCGTGCTTTCATGACCGCGCTCTCCAGTGCCATGCCCCCGGGAGCATGAAATGCTTGTATCAACCGCTTGCCGCATTACATGTGCGGCGTGTTGCGTAAAACCTCATTTATCAATCCCATGCCCCGACTTCGGCAAGGACACCACACGGAAATCCAACAGGCCTCGCTTCTCATTCCGCGATTGCTACTATCAGACCGGCCGTACGAGGAAATAATTCTTCTCGATTGGTCAACCTATTGGCGGCCGCCCTTCTCCGGTCCGGGCTTTAGCAGAGGATCTGTATGTTCCTTGCTAACTTCGCGCGATTCCGCTGAAAGCGCGGCGAAATAGGTTGACACATTCTCGATGTCGGCGTCGCTCAGGCCCTGCGCGATACGAGCCATAATCTTGGCATTCGGCGTATTGGCTCTCGTACCGGAACGGAAAAGTTTCAATTGCGCTGTGAGATACCGAGCCGGTTGGCCGGCAAGATCCGGAATGTCGGACAGCCGCTTAGGATTGTCTTTGACGTGACACGATTGGCACGCCGGCATGAGGCGCGTGTTGTGAGCCAACTCGGCAATTCGCGCGCCTTGTTGAATTTTCTTCTGATCGAACGCGACACCTTGAGGGTTCGAGCCACGCTCCAGCTTATCAAAATAGGCCGCGAAATTCTTGATATCCGTATCGCTCAAGCCGGCCGCAAAGGGTTGCATGAATCCGCTTGCTCGCTGACCTGCTCGATAGTCTTCGAGCGACCGTCGAATATATTTGGCGCTAAGCCCCGAGAGCTTCGGAAAGGCGTCATCCCTCCCGTTTCCATCGGCGCCATGACAACTGAAACAAGCATTAAGCGACACCGTGCCTCCGATGCCTGGCCGTCGTGGCGACTCTTGCGGAGGCGTTTCGAATTGCGGATTTTTTCTCAGTTGATCCAAGTATGCGACCAACGACCAAATTTCATCATCTCGCTTCTGCGTCGGCCAAGCCGGCATCGCGGACATTTTTATGCCGTGCTTGATGATCCAGTGAAGCTGGGCCGGAGAAAATTCTCTCGCAAGCGTACTAATATTTGGCGGCTTCGGCAACATATCCTGAGCAACAAGATCCGCAGCGCGTCCGCGCGAAGCGTGACATGGCGCACAACGCAGGTCCGCGTAGCTTTTCCCCTTTGCGATCAGCGCCGGATCATCAAGTGAAGGCGGCGGTGCAGCCGTCGCATGTGCCTTCGCCGAATTGCGCATGGTGAAATGCAGGAACCAGGCAAAGAGTTCGTTATGTTTTTTTGTTGCAGCAACGTCATAGATACCGAGCCAAGCCACGACGATCGCCCCAACCACGAAAATTATACCTGCTGCCAAAATCGCAGCTGCGGCCGATACGAGAGCGCTGAAAGGCCGGCGCCGGCAAACGCCTATCGTTGATCGGAGGACGACCTTGGCCGGTAACAGATATTTATCGATCATGTACCGGCTCCTCGTTTCGTCACCTACCCCTCAAAGAATCCCGACGATCAAACGTGCTTTCCGCACGCGAATTGTTCATGCCATCCGCACGCCACGAGGCGTCAGTTCCCTGGAAATGCGATTGTCGTAATGAGAGCGTTTTCGGCTTGTCGCGAATCGAGACGAGTATGCTGAACCACGATCGGTACGTCAGACGTAATGACGCTCGCATAATCCGTTCCACGAGGCACAGGCGCGGGCTCGGCAAGATCATTGAAGCGAACGTGCCGTGTCCGCCTCGGTGGAACGACGATGACGTATGGTCCGACCGGATCCCTGTCGGAAAAATATATCGTGATGTGAACTTCGGCGGGGCCATCCGTGGTGTTTAGCAAGCACGCCGTTTCGTGGCTGGTCATTTCGGGTTCGGGGCCATTGCCAAATGTAGGGATGTAGCCTTCGGCGATTGCCCATTCCGTCCGGCCAATGGCTATCGTCATGTTCGGCTCCTTTCCGGCATTCTCATGCTGCGCCATCCAACTCGGATTGTCGCGCCATGAGCTCTGCTATGTGCAAGGTGGCGCGACTCGTCGCCTGTTCGATCTGTTCGCGGCAACTGAAACCATTTGCGAGTACAAGTGTGTTCGCCGCCGCGGTGCGTACCCTCGGAAGCATAACCCGCTCGGCCGCCTTCATCGAAAGATCGTATTTATCGCGTTCGAAGCCAAACGAGCCCGCCATTCCACAGCATCCAGACGGCATGATCTGATAATCGAGCCCAAGCCTGTCGAGAACACGCCGTTCGGCCGTGTCCTTCATGATGCTATGGTGATGACAATGAATTTGGACGATCGCGGTGCGCTTAACCGGCTTAAACGCAAACTTGCTCGCATGTTCGTCAATGAATTCGCTGAAAAGAAGCGTCTGGCGGGAAAGGCGGCGCGCCAGCGCCTTCTCCGGAAAGAGGTTGATCAGTTCGTCGCGAAATGTCGCCGTGCAGGCGGGTTCCAGCCCCACCATGACCGTGCCGCTCTCGATTTCCGATTTGAGTTGATCGAGGATTCGCTCAAGCAACGCCTTAGCGGTATCTAACATTCCCCAGTCGAATAGCGGCCGGCCGCAACAAATGGGTTGTTCTGGAATGATGACGCGATAGCCGGCTTGCTCCAGCACACGCGTCGCGGCAATTGCCGTTCGGGGTCGAAAATAATTATTGAAAGTATCGACGAAGAGAATAACGGGCTTACCGCTTTGATGAGCAGTACGGTTACGATGCCATTTCCAAAATGGCTCGACTGCAAAGGCCGGCACGCGTCGCTGCTGCGCGATGCCGCCTGCGAACTTGACCACTGATGCGAGCCCAGCCGTCTGCGTAAAAGTGTTGGCCACGCGCGGCATGTGACTGGCGATATGCGCCCACCGATGAATAAGTCCCATCGAGTAGGCTGCCCGAGGCCTCAAACGCCCTTCGTAGTAGTGCGAACGAAATTCGGCTTTGTACGTCGCCATATCGACATTGACCGGACAGTCGCCTTTGCATCCCTTGCAGGCGAGACAAAGATTGAGTGCCTCCTCGACAGCGTCGTTGCGCCAGGCCTTTTCGATCGCGCCGCCGTGCAGCATCTCGAACAGCAGGCGCGCACGTCCCCGGGTGACGTGCATTTCTTCACTCGTCGCCATGTAGCTCGGACACATGACATTGTCGTGCGGATCGGCTGACCGGCATTTTCCGACGCCGACACAGCGAATTCCAGCGCGTGCGAAGTTGCCTTCATCATCAGGAAACTTGAAGTGCGTCTCGATTTTGGGAGGAACATAGTCGGGCCCAAGGCGCAAGCTGGAGGCAATCGGAAACGGATCGACGATCTTACCCGGGTTCATCATGCCGTCCGGATCCCAGATCGACTTGAACTCGCGAAAGGCATCGATCAACTCTGGGCCGAACATGTGCGGCAGAAGCTCAGCTTTCGATTGCCCGTCGCCATGCTCACCCGAAATTGATCCGCCATGTTCGACAACAAGGTCAGCCGCTTCATCAAGAAATCGGCGCATCTTGACGAGGCCATTGATTGTTCGCAGGCCAAAGTTGATCCGGCAATGGACGCAGCCGTCACCAAAATGCCCATAGAGTGTCGAGTCATACCCATAGTCTCGAAACAGTGCCTTAAGCCCGCGCAGATAACCGCCCAACCGCTCCGGCGATACGGCTGAATCTTCCCATCCTTCCCAAGCATCCGGGTGATGCGGCACGAATGCTGTACTTCCAAGCCCGGCTTCTCGCGCTTTCCAAATACGCGCTTGCTCTACCGCATCGGTGCTGACCTTGATATTCGGCTTATCGGGCCTTCCGTGAAATGCACTCTTGAGCGCATTTGCCTTGTCGGCTGCCTCTTGCTCGGTGTCTCCGCCGAACTCCGCTATCAACCAGCCTTTGCCATCGGGAAGAACCTCGACGCTCGACATGTCGCGATGCTTGGCTTTCATGAACTCGATGAGCTTGTCGTCCATCGCCTCGAGTCCAATCGGGCCGTGACTTCGCACAAATGCCGCCGCGTCGGCCGCTTTGAAAATATCGTCGAAGCCCAGGACTGCGAGCGCCCGCACAGGTGGGCTATGAACGAGATCGAGCGTCGCTTCTAGCACCGTGACGCAGGTGCCTTCGGAACCGACGAGCGCCTTTGCAACATTGAAACCGTTTTCGGGGAGCAGTTCATCAAGATTGTAGCCCGAAACTCGGCGAGGAATATTAGGATAACGTTCGCGGATCAGCCGCACATAGCGATCCCGCAATTCAACAAGTCGGCGATAGATTTCGCCGCGCTTTCCTCCGGAAGCGATGATCGACCGCAGTTCAGTGTCCGGCGTCACCCCGACTGTGAGCTGGAGGCCCCGATATGTAACGACTTTCAGAGATCTGACGTTATCTGCCGTGCGCCCTGCCATGACCGAATGCACGCCACACGAGTTGTTGCCAACCATGCCGCCAAGGGTGTTGTGGTCATGTGTCGACGGATCCGGACCAAACGTCAGGTGATACTTCTCGGCAGCATTGCGCAGGATGTCCAATACGCAGCCCGGTTCGACGCGAGCGAACTTGCGGGCCGGATCGAGTTCAAGAATACGATCGAGATACTTGGAAAAATCGACAAGAACGGCGGCGTTGCAGGATTGACCGCAGAGGCTTGTGCCACCCCCGCGCGATAGAAACGGAACATGATATTGACGGCAAAGTGCCAGCGTCTCAATGACGTCTTCAATGCGCTTCGGAATGACAACGCCAATAGGCACCTGACGATAATTAGAGGCGTCGGTACAATAAAGAGCCCGGCTTGGATTATCAAAGCGAACCTCTGAGCTTGTGCGTGACCTCAGAGACATCGCCAGCTGTTCAGCACTTTCTTCGGAAACGATATCGGTCCAGAGACGAGGCAATTGGGTTCGCTGATCCGCGCTGGATCTTGGGCTATTCTCCGATGGTTGCCGCGACGTGTGGACCTGGGGCATGGGCACATCCAATCAAACGCTATACTTGCTGACGTCGGCCATCTTGAGCTCCAATCCAATGCCCGGCCTGTTGCGATCGGCACTGATCACTCCGGAATGCGGACTGGGCGCACCATCGAACATGAGATGTTCAATGCGCGCATGATCGTGAAACCATTCCTGATGTCGAAGCTGGCGAAGGCTCAGAGCGGCATGCAAATGCAACGCCGGCGCGCAATGCAGGGACAGTGGCATGCAGCGCGCAACGCAGAGGGCGTCAGCCTGCATTAGTCCAGTGAACCCAAGACAGCGCGTGGCATCCGCTTGAAGTACATCAACTGCTCCGGCGTCGAGCATGCGCCGAAAATAGAACGAGTCGAATCCATACTCGCCCGCGGCGATGTCGATGCCTGCGGGTGCGCGATCGCGCACAAGTCGTAGCCCCTCAAGATCGTCGCTGGAAACTGGCTCCTCGAACCATTCCACACCCATTTCCGCGAAATCGCTTGCAAGTTGAAGAGCCTGTTTGCGGCTGTAAGCGCCGTTGGCGTCGACAAATAGGCCAACTTTCCCGATGCAGTGTCGCGCAGCCCCGACGCGGCGGGGATCCTGTTCGGGCTCCGAGCCAATTTTCATTTTTACCCATCGGAAACCTTGGCTTGCCCAGTTTCCGAACTGGTCCTTCAAACGCTCGAGCGAATAGCTCGTAAACCCGCCGCTGCCATAGAGAGGAACGTCTTCTCGCGCTGCTCCCAGAAGCATGCACAGCGGTTTGCCGAGTAATTTCGCCTTGAGATCCCACAATGCAGTATCGACCGCTGAGATTGCCGTTGCCACAAGTCCCGCTCTTCCGAAATTTCTGATACGTCGCAGCATCGCTTGGTGAATTCCTGGAATAGCAAAAGCATCCAATCCCATGATGAGCGGCCCAAGTGCATCGCGGACAACAGCCGCAACAGATTGATCGGTGAAGCTGTAGCCGATACCTGACTTTCCGCCCGCCAGGACTTGAGCCACGACGATGGTCGTGCTGTCCCACGCATAAGTACCATCGGCCTCGGGAGCGTCGCTAGGGATCGTGTATGCGTTGGCCCGAACCTCGCTTATACGAACGGTATCTGCCATCGCATTCATATGATCTCGCGCACCGTATCCGACGCAACCGTGAGTGCTATCTTGCCCGCACGAGGCGTACCTCGCGCCAATGCCTCGGCGAAATGCGCAGCCTGTTTAACCGTCACCTTTGGTGGCATTGGTGGCTCGTGAGGATCGACCACGGCCTCGATGAGTACGGGCCCTTCCTGCGCCAACGCTTCGCGCAACCTCTGTTCACACTGCGAAGGATCATCAATGGTGAACCCGATGGCGCCGCAGGCGCGCGCGACGCCCGGGAAGTCGATTGGCTGCAACTCGCAGCCATATTCGGGATTGCCGAGAAATACGATCTGCTCCCACTTGATCTGGCCGAGCGCATTGTTCTTGATGACAATGATCTTGATATTCAGTTTGTACTTCACACAGGTCGCGAGCTCGCCCATCAGCATGGTCAGCCCACCATCGCCAACGAAAGCAATGACTTGCCGTTCCGGATAGGCGACCGCCGCGGCCATCGCATAGGGCAAACCGCATGCCATTGTTGCGAGGTTTCCTGAACACGAGAACAGTTGTCCTTCGCGGATCATCAGATGCCGGGCGATCCAGGTCGTTATGGTGCCGCTGTCCGTGGCGACGATCGCATCGTCAGCTATAAGTTTATTCAGCTCATGAGCAACGACTTGCGGCTTCATCGGCTTTTCTGACCGCGTTCCGCGTTCTTCCAGAAGTTCGCGCCACTCTTTCATGGCGGACTGCGCAGTCCTCAAAAAGTCTGCGTCCCTGTTTTCGTGGATACTCGGCAACAATGCCCGGAGAACTTTCGCCGTATCGCCCACAAGTCCCACATCCACGGGATAGCGCAGGCCGATGCGCTTAGGATCCAATTCGATCTGGACGCAGCGAACGGAACCCGGCTTCGGATAAAACTCGATATAGGGAAAAGAACTGCCCGCGATCAAAAGCGTGTCGCAGCCTTCGAGCGCTTCTTGTGCCGGTTTGGTCCCCAAGAGACCGACCCCGCCGACGCAATGCGGATGTTCGTCTGGAAAGGAGGCCTTGCCGAGCAGCGGCTTTGCCACCACTGCGTTCAAGCGTTGTGCGATCTCTGCGAGTTCAAGACCGGCTCCTATCGCACCACGGCCAGCCAAAATGCAGATCTTCTTGCCGGCATTGAGAATCTCCACAGCTTCACGCAAAAGTGAATCGGACGGCATGTGCCCGCCTTCACTCATTTCGTCCGAGGCATGATGGGGAACGTTGCGTTCGGAACGGATGTCCTTGCTGACCTTTTCAGACTGAACATCAACCGGCATCGTCACATGAGCCACGCCGCGGTACGCGAGTGCAGTACGGCAAGCGAGATCGACGACGTTTTCGGTGTGGGCCGGTCCCATGACACGCGAATTGTAGACGGCGACGTCCATGAACAGTTTGTCGAGTTCCACGTCTTGCTGGGTGTGTGTGTGGAGCAGGTCATGGAACTGCAAACCCGTAATGGCCAGCACCGGAGAACCATCGAGCTTCGCGTCATAGAGGCCATTGAGAAGATGAATTCCGCCGGGGCCTGACGTAGCGAGACAGCAACCGAGGCGGCCAGTCCATTTGGCATGTGCGCAGGCCATGAAGGCTGCGGTTTCCTCATGCCGTACTTGAAAAAAACGAATGCGATCCTGGCGCTGACGCAACGCCTCCATGATGCCGTTGATGCCGTCACCAGGCAGGCCATAAACCGTATCTACTCCCCACGCGAGAATGGTTTCGACGAGAACGTCGGCAGCGGTAAGGGACATTGAGCCATCCGGGGATATTTATGAAAACAGGGATCTACATTGAGCGATCAATGCACCTGATATGCTAACCGGCGAACGAACAGCTGGTTCCGCAAAGCACGGCAACCTACACGCTACGGATTGGTAATCTTTGCGAGCGTGAACTGCTGTATTCGGGGCAAATTCGTCCCGCGCAAATACGCTTCGCGAAATGACCCTCGTGGTTCCATTACTTGAGCCGGTGTCCTGACCGCTGCTCCGCCGGCTTATCGCCGTGCATGAGATTAAGCGCCGTGTTGATGAGGCCAATATGCGATAGCGCCTGGGGAAAGTTGCCGAGCATGCGGCTCTTCGCGACATCATATTCCTCAGACAGGAGCCCGATATCGTTGCGCAGCGAAAGAAGGTATTCGAAAAGCCGCCGTGCATCCTTTCGCCGGCCGAGCAGCAGATAGGTATCAGCTAACCAGAAGCTGCAAGCGAGAAAGACGCCCTCCGATCCGGGGAGGCCGTCATCGGTTCGCTCCGTTTGATATCGCCTGACGAGACTGTTCTCCACGAGCGACGTCTCAATTGCGCGCACTGTTCCAAGAATTCGTTGGTCCGTTGGCGGCAAAAAGCCGACAAGCGCCAACAATAGCAGGCTGGCGTCCAGTTGCTTGGACCCATAACTCTGGGTGAACGATCCAAGCTCGATGTCATACGCTTTGTCACAAACTTCGGCATGGATCTGGTCCCGCAGCGCAGCCCATTTTTTGATGGGCGCGTCCAGCTTGTCTTTTTCGGCGCTCTTTATCGCGCGATCGAATGCGACCCACGCCATCACCTTCGAGAAGGTAAAGTGTTGCTGAGGCCCACGAATTTCCCAGATACCCTGATCCGGATCTTGCCAGATATGTTCGAGATGTTCGAGCAGTTTGACTTGAAGCGCCCATGCCGTCTCGTCGCCGCCCAATCCTCCGCAGCGCGCGAGATGAAGCACGTCCATGATCTCGCCGTAGATGTCCAGCTGGAACTGACTGGAAGCAGAGTTTCCAATCCGCACCGGTCGCGCGCCTTCGTAGCCTTGCAACCAGGGAACTTCCAATTCATCGAGCCGCCGCGTTCCGGTGATGCCGTACATGATTTGCATTTGCGACGGCGAACCGGCGACAGCACGCAGCAGCCAGTCACGCCATCTGCCAGCCTCTTCGAAATAGCCGCTATTCATCAACGCCAAAAGCGTGAAGGTGGCGTCCCGCAGCCAGCAGTAACGGTAGTCCCAATTTCGCGAGCCCCCTAGCTCTTCGGGAAGCGACGTCGTGAGCGCCGCGACGACACCGCCCGTTGGTGCATAGGTAAGTGCCTTCAGGACCATGAGCGAGCGGCGCAAAACTCCGGCGTAAGGTCCACTGTCTTCGGCACGGCCCGCCCACTCCCTCCAGAAAGCGATGGTATCTTCGAGCGCGGATTCCCAATCGATGGCTGCTGGCGGATCGCGATAGGAGGCACCGAAGCTCAGAACAAACGGGACCGTTTCGCCTTCAACCACCGCAAACTCTGCGACAGTTTTGAGTTGCTCGCCTTTGATCGGCGCCGAAGTTCGCAGGACAAGCATATCGGGTCCGGCTACGGCGCGCAGTGTTCCATCCGGAAGCCGTGTAACCCACGGCACGAGGGAGCCGTAATCGAATCGTATGAGGAGCTCCGCACGCATCGCCACGCGCCCGCGTACGCCTCTGACGAGACGGACGAGATCAGAGGCTTCACCACGTGGCGGCATGAAGTCGACGAGCGCGACCGTACCGTCTGCGGTCTCAAAGGTCGTCTCCAGGACGAGCGTGTCGTCGAGGTACCGGCGGGTTGTTCTCCTAATTTCTGCGTCGGGCGCGATCAGCCAGCGCCCATTATCGGTATTTCCAACCAGCGCCGCGAAGCACGCGCGGCTGTCAAATCGGGGCAAGCACAACCAATCCACTGAGCCGTTGCGTCCTATCAGAGCCGCAGTCCCACAGTCGCCGACAATCGCGTAGTCCTCAATACGCACAGTTCCGTCCTGCAAAAAAGTTTGGACTCAAACTTACGACAGGCGTTTCTGCGCCTCTCGCCGCGCGCGGCGGCGATTGCGGGTGAGATAACGCACGAAAAGAGCAGCCCCCGTAGCCACAAGGTATGGCTTGAAAATCGAAGCGGTCAGTGCCGGGCAGAACTCCGTCGCGCGCGCATCAAAGCGGCCATGCGCACCGTATGGCCCTCGCACGGGTTCGAACAGATTGTCGTCTCTGTCCGATCGAGCCACCCTGGCAGACAGCTGCTCTCGATAACCGGCGCGCGCCAGATAGTCGTCGAGCAGTCCGGGGGCCAATTTATTGACGAGAATCGCCGCGATCGTGGAGCGTCCGACCCACACTTCACGGCGGCGCGCGCCCGCCGCGAAGACGATCGCACGCGCAGCGACTTCGGGCTGAAATATCGGTGGAACTGGCTGCGGCAATCGAGACAGCTTATTCCGGCCCCAATCAAACTGAGGCGTGTTAAGCGCCGGCATCTGCACCATGGTCAAATGAACGCGCGAGCGCTTGTGGGCCAGTTCGCAGCGCAACGCATCCGTGAAGCCGCGTATCGCGAATTTAGCGCCGCAATAAGGTGCCTGCAGCGGGATTGCTCGATAGGCGAGCGCGGATCCGACTTGCACGATGCTTCCCTTGTTGCGCGGTTCCATGCGCTTGAGCGCAGACATAGTCCCATGCACGCATCCCAAGTAAGTCACTTCCGTCGCCCGCCGGTATTCGTCTGGATTAATCTCTGCGAAAGGAGCGTACACGGTGGTCATCGCATTATTGACCCACACGTCGATTGGCCCAAGGTTCCGTTCGATTTCCTCAGCCGCCGCTTCGATGGCCCCCGCGTCCGCGACATCTGCCGATACGCCCATCGCGGTCACACCGGATGCTTCGGCCTCTCGCACAACTGAATTGAGACGGTCCTTTCCGCGCGCGATCAACCCAAGACAAGCTCCGGCATTGGCAAATGCCTGCGCCGTCGCCCGGCCAACCCCCGCGCTAGCACCCGTAATTACAACGACCATCACACGCCTCTCGAAACTTGCAGGGAATTTGACGATATTTGGTGCGCGCAGTCCGACTGGCGGACGTTCTGTGCCGCAGCATGGAAATTCCGTGTGCGCCTAAAACGACAACAGCTGTTTGGCGAACTTTGTTCCGACGCGTCCCGTTATTCCATCGCGCTCATCCATCGTGCGGACGCGGCCGACACGTATTGAAAACATGGAGAGGCCAAATTTGCCTAATGCACGGAGGCCGAAAGCGTGCCGTGAGACGCGTCCCGATGCTTCACCAAGGATACCGAACAGAAGGCACATAAGAGGATCTGCCGGCGTCGCGTTATTCTGCTGCCATCGGCTGCGAAAGCGAGGAGTTTTCGAGTTGCCGAAGCCGCGCCTCTTCCTTTTCGAGGTAGGCCCTCGTGCGTGGTACGGATTCAAGTCGTTTCGCGAGTTCGATCTGGAAAACCGCCAGCCCCTCATAGCGGAAGCCTACCTCCGCGGCCGCGAGGTAGAATTCCCACATTCGGCAGAATCTATAGCCAAGGACCTGAACGGCAATGTGGCGATGCGCGAGAAAACGCGTTCTCCAGGCCGCAAGCGTATCGGCATAATGAAGCCGTAGCATCTCGACGTCCCGTGGTAAGACGTCTCGATCTTCGGCACTCCCTCGGAAAGCGATGGCAAGTAGCTACCTGGGGAAGATGTACTTCACGCTGTCGCGTTAGAAACTCGACTTCATCACCTGCGGTCATCGCAGCTGCCGATTTGACCGATACCAATGGCGAGTGGTTAAAAAAAGCGCGCAGCGCCGACGTCGTCATTACTTTGGCCCGCCACGAACTATTTCAACGTAGAAGTCAGCCAAGCCATCCCCGGTTCGGAGCGTCTCCTTGCTTAATGTTCTCCGTGCAGTGTCTCGAGATAGCGCGCAATGTCGTGCGCGTTATCCGAGCTGATGCCCATCTCCGGCATCGCGCTGCCCGGCGAAACCGACTGAGGATGCTCAATCCATTTTGCCATGTTGTCGGTACTGTTTTGCAAACGCCCGGCAATGAAGACCCGATCGGCGATGCCGCCGAGAGGCGGCCCGACGCGCCCCTTCGCATCATCGACACCGGGAATGGTGTGGCATGTCCCGCATCCATATTGCCCTATTAACGCTTTGCCCGCAGACGCCTCGTCTTATGCAGCCAAGGCCTGTGAGCAACCCAGCATGACGGCAGGCGCCGCCAAAAATAACAAGACCGCCGCACTATGCGCCATTGCTCGGCGCTCCGCATCCTGCAATGACCGTACAAACAACCACGCGATCGGCACGAGGAAGAAGATACCAGCTGGTACCCACATGATAAGACCCGCGATCTGCTGATCTTCGAGCGGCGTCAGCCCCCATTGCAGAGCCGCGCTTCCATGTGCTTTGAAAAGCATGACAGGCGATAAGATCATCAGCGCACCCGGAAGTCCGCTGAGAACGGCAATGGCGGAAACGTAAAGCATTGTCGACATAAATGCCATGCGCCGCCGGCCTGACGGCTCGATGATAAGCGTCCAGAACATCAGTGCTGTCACGACGAAGCTCAAATGCTCAAACGTATGCACCCATTCGTTTTCTAGGCTCCACGCGTAAGGGCGCGGCAAGTGCCAGAATGAGAACGTGCCAAGGAAAAGCACCGCGGTGCACAGCGGGTGCATAAGATGCCAGACAGCCCACCGAACCCATTGCGCCGAGTACGAAGTTGCAAAACCCTTTCGCCAGCCTCGCGGCAAGGCCCAAAGCATGACGAGAATTGGTCGGCTCCAGACCAGAAGCGGCGGAATCACCAGCATCAAAACAAGATGCTGCCCCATATGCGCCGAGAACAACGCATCGGTGATCTCGTCGACTTGTGGCGACAGGATAATGATGAACAAGGTAATGGCAGCCACAAACGAAAGAACTTGCCAATTTTGAACGACATGGCGCGAACCGGTCTCGCGACGAATCCTCAAAATGCCCTTCGCATACGCGATACATGCGACCGTGATAAGTATCACTTCGAGAAATCTGATCGTCGCCGCCGTTGCCTGCGAGGCGTCGCCGACAGCGTGAGCGCTCGCTGCGGAAATGGAGCAAAGACCGAAAAGCGCGAACGCGGCGGCAAATTTTTTCAGCATATCGGCCCCACAAGAACTCCAACCACGTCCGCGAGAACCGCAAAACCAAAGAGAATGCTGGTGAGCATCGCGCAAAGCGCCAAAAAGCGCGTACGATTCTCGCCAGAATGGACGGACCGGTGCAAATCGCCGGCCTGCTCAGTCATCGATTTTGTCCAATGTTCATACGCGATGTAACCGGCCGCAACGGACAGGCCCACCGCGATGAGATCGACTAAGTAAATCGCCCACATCGCGTGCAACCAAGGATGTGAGGTCGCTTCAGGAAGCGCCGCGCCGACGCAATTCTTTCCGGCGATGCTGGTATTCACCAGAAGATGCAACGCCCATCCGACGGGGGCCGCAACGAGACAAAAGACCAGCCGCGCGCAAGGCATGGGCTTTTCAGGGGATGCCGAAGCCGTAGCGCTATCGGTGACAGAGTTCGGAGACATCGCTTAACTCAGATATGGCGTAATATAAAAAGTGAAGAACACCGTGAGCCACACGGCATCGACGAAATGCCAGTAGATAGCTGCAATCGAGACCGCCGAATTGCGGCGATCCGAAAGATGACCAAGCGCGAGCCATAGGATCAGCGTCGCCATGATCACCAAGCCCACGACGACATGGGCCATATGGAATCCGGTGATCGTGAAGTAGAGAGAGCCGTACGGGTCAGATGCAAGCGTGAATGTCTTGTTGTGCCATTCGATGAGCTGCATCCCGAAGAAAACAACACCAAGCCCGACGCTTGCTGCCAGACCATCCATTGCTTCTGTCATTCGTCCGGCGATATACTGTCGGTCCGCCCACCAAACCGTGACGCTACTGACCAGCAGAATGATGGTATTCGGCAGCGCCAGCTTCATCGACGGCGCACTGGACGGCCAGACGCTATGATTTTCGATGGCCATATAATAGTAGCTGAAGAGTAAGTACGCGAAGACGGCAGCTTCCGTAGCGACGAGGAAGAGCATTCCCCACCACCCCGACGATTTTTTCAAATCGTCCGAAACGCTGCCACGATCAGGACGGAGAACTATCGCGTCAGCCATGCGATTCCTCCACCGGCCGGAATGTTACGCGCTCGGGCCAAAGCCACGTCAGCATAGCGATAAATCCGACGCACAGCGCTAGAACGCCGCCGCCAACCGATTGCGCCAGCATAGCAACAAAGAGACCCGACAAACTAATCGCCAGGATGAGCGGCGCAAACGAATCCTCGGGCATTTTGAGAATAGCGTCCGGCTCGGCATCGATCGAAGTCGTCGCAAGCGTCTCGCGTCCATCATCCAGCGAACAGCCTCTGTTGAGCAATGATCGCTCGCCCGTCTCGCCGAGACGATCCTCCCACAACGGATGCCGACTTGCGACTTTCGGTATGACGACGAAATTATAGTCTGGCGGCGGCGATGGCACGGCCCATTCCAGCGTCGGCGCATCCCAGGGATTGTCGACGGCACGCGCACCGCGACGCAGACTGATCGCGACGTCGACGAGGAACAGTAAAATCCCGATCGCCAACACGAACGCACCGATAGATGAGATCATGTTGAGCGTATTCCAGCCGAAATCGGGCCCGTATGTGTAGATTCGCCTCGGCATGCCGCGCAGCCCGGTGAGATGCATCGGAAGGAAAGCGACGTTGAATCCGATGAAAGTCAGCCAGAAACACCATTTGCCAAGACGCTCGCTGAGCATCCGGCCCGTCATTTTTGGAAACCAGTAATAGATGCCCCCAATAACCGGGAACACGTTGATGCCGATGAGCACATAGTGGATGTGTGCGACGATGAAATACGTATCCGTCAGCTGCCAGTCGACCGGAACCGCCGCCGTCATGAATCCGGAAACGCCGCCGATCACGAACATCACAATAAAACTTGCGAAGAAAAGAAACGCCGTCGTCATCCTGGGGCGACCGAGCGCAATCGTGGCCGTCCACGCAAAAACGGCGACCGCGCTCGGAATGACAATCACAAAGGATGCGGCGCTGAAAAATGACATGCCGATATTAGGCAAGCCGGTTGCAAACATGTGGTGCACCCAGACGCCAAATCCGATGACCATCGTCAGCACGGTCGAGAGCGCGACGACCGTATAACCGAAGAGCGGACGCCTGCAGAAAACCGGCAGCGCATCAGACACGATTCCCATGGCGGGCAGCACGATCGCGTACACCCATGGATGACCGAACATCCAAAATAAATGCTGCCAAAGAAGCGGCTGACCGCCAGTGGGCACATCATAGAAATGCGTTCCGAAGCGGCGGTCGAGCCAAAGCAGAAAGAAGGCCAGACTGACGGCAGGCACCGCGAGAACGTTGCCGACCGAAGCGGTCAGCGTGCCCCAGACCATGATCGGCAAGCGATTGATCGACATTCCGGGCGCGCGCGTACGCAGGAGCGTCACGATGAAGTTGACGGCGCCGACCGTGGTCGAGATCCCAAGAAGGATCAGAGCCAGCGAATAGACATCGATATTGATGCCGGGATTGTAGTCCATGGACGCATACGGCACGTAGTTGAACCAGCCGGCGTCGGGCGCGACGCCCGCTGCGAAGCTCGCATAAAGAAAAATCCCGGAAAACAGATAGATCCAGTACGAAAGCGCATTGAGGCGCGGAAACGCCATATCCCGCGACCCAAGGAGCAGCGGCCAGATGTAGTTGCTGATGCCCGACAGGATGGGCGACGCATACCAGAAAATCATCGACACGCCGTGCATCGTGAAGAACTCGTTGTATTGCTCGGGCGTCAGGAAATGTTGATCCGGCCGCGCTAGCTGTACCCGCATGACGAGCGCTTCGACTCCGCCCATCAGTAGAAATATAAAAGCCGTGACGATGTATCGAATACCGATCGACTTGTGATCGACGCTCGAAAGCCAGCCCAAAACTCCTGATCCCGACGTCCAGATGCCATCGAGTTTCCTCGCCAGCTCGGGAGTGGCGTCAACAATCGGGATCGCGGATATCTGAGCCATGCAGCGCCTCACTCTATCGCAGTGTTCTTAGGTAGGCGGTGACCGCCTGCAACTCTTCACCCGACAACGCGACACGTGGCATGCGGCTACCCGGCTTGATGTGTTGCGGATCGGCGATCCACCCGGCTAGATAGCCGCCCTTATTCGGTATGGTTCCGTCAGCAAGCGTCGCCCGCGTCATGAGATGCGAAAGGTCAGGTCCGTAGACACCACCGGCACTTGTGCCGCGAACGGCGTGGCAGCCTGCACAACGGCTTTCGAATACCACCAACCCGGCTTTCGCATTGGAGGCCGCAGGCTCGGACGCCGATTTCAATTGGTCCTTGCGCCAAGCCTCGAATTTTTCAGCGCTCTCGGCGATGAGCCGCAATCCCATATGCGCATGCTGCGCACCGCAATATTCAGCACACTGCCCCGAATAGACGCCCGGCTTATCAGCTTCGAGCCATGTTGTGTTGATCTGCCCCGGAATGAGATCGGTTTTGCCCGTCAGCGCGGGTACCCAGAACGAATGGATGACGTCCTTCGAGCGCAATTTGATTTTGATCGGCACGCCCACCGGAACGTGAAACTCGTTGGCAGTCGTGAAAATCTGGCTGGGCTGATCGCTCAGGTATCGTATTTTCCACCACCACTGCTGTCCCGTGATTTCGAGAGTGAACGCAGGCTTCTCGTGCGGATGGTCGATCGCGGCCAACGTGACCATCGTCCAGGCCACGCAACCGATCAGGATCAGCATCGTCAGCCCCAGCCCAAACTCGAAGACATGGACGCTTCGTTTCGAGGATTCGATATTCTCCAAACCACGTTCGTCTCTGCTGACGTCGCGTGAGCGGAAAATGGCCCACAACACCAGGGCCGTCATTACGACGACGACCAGAATTGAAATAATCAGCAGGCCCCATGTCAGATTGAGAATACTGTCGGCCTTGCTCCCGAACGATTGAAGATAGCCGAGAGGCGGCGCGGCAACCCCCGCAGCCGATCCAAGTCCAGCAAGCACCGATGCCAGAAAAAGGCGAAACCCGCATTTGCCCAATTTCCGCAGCAAGGCGTTCATTTCTTCATGCCTTGATCTGCACTTTGCGTGGCTGGTGGATGCGAAAGCGACCGGACATAGGCTGCGACCTGCCAGATCTGCTGTTCCGGAAGGAAACCGCGGAACGACGGCATGCCGTTCGGACGCCCTTCTCGAATCGTCGCCGCGATGTTCTCTATCGAGTCGCCATAGATCCAGATGTTATCCATCAATGGCGGACCGATTCCGCCGCCGCCGTTAAAATGACAACCATTGCAGTTCATCGCCGCGAAAAGCTGTTTTCCAGCCGCGATCTGCTCTGGATCGTTCATGATACGCCGGCCTTCCGCGCTCCGATCGACGACGGGCTTCTGTGCACCCGGCGTCAACGGCACGAGCGCGACCCTAGGCTCTCTGCGGTCTGCTTGGTCTTTATCGGCCTTGCTCGCTTGGGTGCTCTTCGTCTCCTTTACATCGCACGCAGAAACACATGAAAGGAGCAGCAGGCAGGTGAATGCCGGAAATGGATTTTTCACTGAATTTACTCCGCGGTGGCGGATTTCGAAGGTCCGGACGACTGAATGTGAAACTCGGCCAATATCCGTTGGATGTCGGACTGCCGTCTTTCCAGGATGCGATTGATTTCATCCGCCAATGCTTTGTCGTGCTTGCGCACGCCCATCGAAATCGAGAATGTCATTGGCTTCATGCTATCGATGTGCGTCACTCGTAGCGGTGGAGTTTCACGCGCGCCGTAATAGTCGGCGACGGGTCCCCATACAAATGCAACGTCAACATCACGATGCGCGACCGCGTCGACGATCGGCGCAAGGGGATCGGGCTTCGACCAATCTCCGAAGACCATGTATCCTCGAATGCTGTGGGTCAGGCCGTGTTTCGCCAATTCATCCATCGGCGGCGTATTGGCTCCGTCATCTCCGACAAGTTGGACACCGATGCGCGCCGTCTGCAACGCCGGGTCATCGAATGACGCGATCGGCGGCGACACGGCAGGCTGAACGATCGCGTAGCTAGCGCGATAGTAGGGCTTGGTCGGAAGCACGCGTCCATAATTGGCGGGAACACCGGGCACTACATCGCACGCATGCGCGTTGAGCCCCTTTCTGACAAAGCCCCGCCATTCGGGCTTCCATACGAACTTGACCGTGGCGCCCATATCCTTGGCGACGAGTTCGGCGAGCCGGTTTTCGAAGCCTTGTCCTTGCTCGTTCGAAAACGGCATATTGTTTGGATCAGCGCACACTTTGAGTTCCCGTGCTGACGCGCCACCGGATGCAAAAAGCATTGCGGCGAAACCGCAACACACGGCCTCAGGGAAGCGTAAAGACATTGAGCGTGCCTCCCTTTGTTGTCACATCCGGAAGATCCTTCATTGCATTAACAAAGCCGAGTGCTGCGGTCCCGTCACGCTTATCGAGGCCACCGGCAACGATCGCACCCGCCCATCCACCGACACCCGACAGAATGGAAACGTATTGCTTGCCGTCGGGCCCCTTCCACGTAGTCGGTTGCCCAATGATTCCCGACGAGGTTTTGACCTTCCATAGAGGCGCGCCCGTCTTGGCGTCGACGGCTTTGAACCAACCGTCCATCGTCCCGTAGAATACAACATCGCCCGCCGTCGCGAGCGCGCCGCTCCACACCGGAAATCGTTCGTTGATGCTCCAGACCTTCTGCCCGGATGTGATGTTCCAAGCCGTGAACTCACCGCGATGCCCATCGCCCGGACCGGCCTTCATTTTAACCTCGGCGCCGACGAATGGCGTTCCGGCGATGTAGCCGACTTCCTTCTCCTCGATGTCCATGCACAGATTGTTGTGCGGCACATAGAGAAGTCCAGTCGAGCTTGAGAATGAAGACGGCTGCCAGTCCTTGCCCCCAGGCGGAGCCGGGCAAACGTCTTTCACGACTTGATCGACCTTGGGCTGCTTATCCTTGTTGTATTGCAGACGGCCGGATTTCAAATCGACCCCAGTGCTGCTGGTGATCGGCACGAAGGGCTTTGCCGACAGCACTTCTCCAGTCTCCCGATCCAAGACATACATGTGCCCATTGCGATCAGGATGGACGAGAATCTTGCGCGGCTTGCCGCCCCATTCAGCATCGATCAAAACCGTCTCGTTGACGCCATCGTAGTCGGACATATCGTGCGGACTCGTCTGGTAGAACCAGCGTGCTTTGCCGGTGTCCGCATCGCGCGCAAAGATGCCTGCCGTCCACAGATTGTCGCCCGGACGCATCGAAGAATTCCAGGGGCCGGGATTCGATGTTCCGTAATAGATAAGATTGAGATCTGGATCGTACGCGGACCAGCCCCAAACGGCGCCGCCGCCCTGCCGCCACATGTCAGCGGGCCACGTTGAAACCCCGAGGTCTTTTCCTTTGTATTGAGAATAGAATGGCTTGAATTCTGGGCCGATTAAAACTTCGGAATCGGGGCCGGTGCTGTATGCTTTCCAAACAACTTTGCCGGTTGCCTGATCGAGCGCCGCAATCCAACCGCGCACACCCATCTCACCGCCGGAGTTACCGACAAAGACTTTATCTTTTGCAACGAGCGGCGCCATCGTGATGGTTTCGCCGTGTGTGATATCGCCGAGTTGCGTCCGCCAAACTTCCTTGCCTGTTTTCGCATCAACCGCGATGGCGTTGCCATCGAGCGTATTGAAGAAGATGCGCCCGTTCGCATAGGTCGGACCTCTATTAACGACGTCGCAACACGCAACGCCCTGCGAAGCGGCCAACGGATGCGGTTTATAGCTCCACTTTAAGGGAGCGCCCGGCTTCGACAAATCCAGTGCATACAGAATGTTAGGGTATGGAGAAACGACGTAAAGCGTATTTTCTATAACCAGCGGCGCCGACTCCTGGCCGCGATTGACGCCCATTGAAAACGTAAATGCAATTTTCAGCGTGCCGACGTTCTTCGCATTGATATCGCTGAGGGAACTATAACGCGTCAGTCCGGTATTCGCCGCGGGCATTGTCCATTCGTTGCCGCCCGGTGTAGCAAATGCGGGAGCATGCATCGACGAATCCATCGAGCCATCAGAATGGACCGGAGTGGCGGAAGTATCGGCAGCGGTGGCATCCGTTGGCGCCTCATTGGGCTCCGCCAATGTCTGCTGTGTGTGGATTGTTAGGAACGGAAGACAAAAAAAGAGGGCGAGATGTGGCCCGGAACGCAGCATCGGCAGTTCTCCAGCGAAGTTCGCCGGGCACGACGGCAAGCCTACTTTACAGGATAGAAAAGTTTGCTCGCTGTACCCTTGTGCTCGCTAGAACGGCTCCCCTCCGATACAGTTCCAAAGTTTAATGACTCTTTTCTTCGATGCACAGCATATCCCCCCACACCCTCCTCTGCTAACCGAATGCTGGTCCTGCTCTTAGACGACCGGCTGATCATCCTCGAAGCTTGCTACATCATCGAGGTGTTCTACGCCAACAGCGTCAATCTCAGCGCGATGCAATGTGGTTGCTAGCAGGCTATGCGAAACGGATACGGAAGTCGTCGGCGGTGATGCGGAACTCACTGGCGGTCGCGAAGGTTGCTTCTTAACTTTGCGATTAGGAGCGCCAATTTGGAAAAGACTCCGCCGACAGACCCTGTGCAAGAAGACGGCTGGTCCCGGCGACTGTTCATGGCGGGAAGCGCCGTGGCCGCCTCGATGCCACTCATACCTTTGCGCAATGCAGCGGTTTCCGCCCAGCTGCGGCCAACACCTTCTGACCAGCCCGAAGCCATCGTCCTTCACATCAACAAGAAAGCTTACAGACTTGCAATCGACACAAGGACGACCTTGCTCGACGCCATACGCGATCATGCCGGTTTGACGGGTACGAAAAAAGGCTGCGATCACGGGCAATGCGGCGCATGCACTGTGCACATCGATGGCAAACGCGTTCTCTCGTGTCTGATGCTCGCAGTAATGGCAGAAGGGCACGACGTCACGACCATAGAAGGGCTCGCAGGCCCCGACGGAAACTTACATCCCGTTCAACAGGCATTCATCGACAACGATGCCTTCCAATGCGGTTACTGCACTCCGGGACAGATCATGTCCGCGGTCGCTTGCATTGTCGAGGGGCATGCCATGGACGATGACGAAATTCGCGAATTCATGAGCGGCAATCTCTGCCGCTGTGCCGCATATCCCAATATCGTCGCTGCGGTGAAACAGGCAAAGGCAAAAGCGGAGAAGGCCTGATGAAGTCTTTCTCTTTTTATAGAGCGCAAAATTCCGCCGACGCGATAAGCGCGGCCGCATCGCAGCGTGCGGGCGCTCAATTTATCGCCGGCGGTACTAACATGCTCGACTACATGAAGCTCAATGTGCTCCAGCCGGACCACTTGGTTGATCTCAATGGCCTCGCAAAAAGCGAGCACGGAACGATCGAGGTGACGGATGGCGGACTACGGCTCGGCGCCTTGGTGCGCATGGCCGAAGCTCAGGATCATTCCTTGATTAAACGTGACTATCCGGTGATTGCGGAAAGTTTGATGCTCGCTGCCAGCCAGCAGATTCGAAACATGGCAAGCCTGGGCGGGAATATCTTGCAGAAGACGCGATGCGAATATTATCGCGAAACGTCTTGGCCGTGCAACAAGCGAAACCCGGGATCCGGTTGCGCGGCGTTTGATGGTGTAAATCGCGAGCATGCGGTTCTCGGTGGCGGGTCCGCTTGCATCGCCACGTACCATGGCGACTTTGCGCAGGCCCTTATTGCGCTGGATGCAACCGTCGAGATCGTCGGCCCGGGCGGGCGTCGGATAATTCCGTTTTCGAAGTTGCACCGCTTGCCCCGCGACACACCAAATATCGAAACAACTCTCGAACCGGGCGAACTCGTGACGTTTATCGGCGTACCGGCTGGCCGCCACACGCGCCGATCCCGATATCTCAAAATCCGCGATCGGCAATCCTATCAATTCGCGCTGGCGTCGGTTGCGGTCGCTCTCGACCTCGATGGCGATACTGTTCGCGACGTGCGTGTCGCATTGGGCGGCCTCGCAACGATTCCCTGGAGAGCGCGGGACGCCGAGGAAATCTTGCGCGGCAAAATTCTCGATGAGGCGGCGGCACACAGAGCCGCAGATCTGGCGTTTGCAGGTGCAGAGTCGCGTGAACACAACGCGTTCAAGATTCCGCTCGGTAAGGCCACCGTCGTACGGGCGCTGCGCGAAGCCAAGGAGATGAAGGTCTGACATGCCGACAGCCGCGCCGGAACCACGGAAGAATCAAGGCGAGCCTGCGCCGCGGATCGATGCGCGATTAAAAGTTACCGGTGAAGCGCCGTATTCGGCGGACATTCCTCTCAACAATCTGGCGTTCGGCGTTCTCGTTACAAGCTCCATTTCTCGCGGAGAGGTCCAGGAAGCGGATTTTGCCGAGGCAAAAGCCGTTCCCGGAGTCCTTGGAGTTATCAGTTACGGGGACATGGTCGGCGTCAAGAAGCCGGCTTATGAGAATGCGACGTCGACATCTCTTGGACCGTTGCATGACAAAGCGATCGCGCACGACGGACAGATCGTGGCGCTCGTTGTCGGCGACACTTTCGAATCTGCATCGCGTGGTGCTGATCTTGTCCGCGTGACCTACACCGAAAAACAAGCCAGCGCTACGCTCGACTCGACCGGTGTCGAAACGATTTCGGCGGCCGGGGTGAGTCCGATGTACCCCGAAAACCCAACTGCCGGAAACTTTCAGTCCGCGTATGATGCCGCGCCGATTAAATTGGACGCCGAGTATTCAACCGCCGCCGAAACCCACAATCCGATCGAGCTCTTCTCCACCACATGCGCTTGGTTGGATGATCAGCTTACCGTCTACGAGCCGACGCAGAATGTTTATGGCTTTAGAGCTGCCGTCGCGAAGCAGCTGCAGATCGACCGGAAGAATGTGCGAGTTGTAAGTCCCTACGTCGGAGGGGCTTTCGGCTCGAAGGGGCCGATGACGCCCCGGACCGCAATCGTTGCCGTGGCGGCGCGTCGTCTCGATCGCCCCGTCCGGTGTGTCGTCAATCGCATGCAGGGGTTCACGACGGCGACCTACCGCGCCGAAACAAGTCACCGTATTCGACTGGGTGCAACACACGAAGGAAAATTCGTGGCATTCAGCCACGAGGGCAAGGAACTGACCTCCCGTATCGACAACTATGTGGTCGGAGGCGTGGATACGACCGCGAGGATGTATGCGTACGGAGATGTGCACAGCAAGGTGCAACTGGTGAAGGCCGACCGCCAAACTCCCGGCTACATGCGTTCGCCGCCGGAGACGCCCTACATGTTTCCACTCGAAAGTGCGATCGACGAGCTTGCATATCAGCTCCAAATGGATCCCGTTGAATTGCGAAGGCTTAACGACACGCAAACAGACCCCGTTTCTGGAAAGTCATACACAAGCCGCTCGATGATGGCATGCTACGACGAAGCCGCCCAAGCCTTCGGGTGGTCGAAACGCAACTCGAATCCGGGCGCAACGCGCCAAGGCGATTGGTTGATTGGCTGGGGATGTGCGACGGCCGTCTATCCAACGCACGTCGGAGCAGCGGCAGCACGAGTCCGGCTATCGGTAGACGGATCGGTGGTCGTGCAATGCGCGTCTCACGAGATCGGTACGGGCGTCCGGACCGTTGCTGCGCAAATGGCTGCCGAGCGGCTCGGCCTCGGACTCGATGCCATAAAAGTCGAAATGGGAGATACCGAGTTTCCTCCGGCACCCGTTGCCGGTGGATCCAATAGCACCGCAAGCGTGTGTTCGACGGTTTTGAAGGCGTGCGACGCCATCAGGGCGAAATTATTCGAGGCTGCGGTCAAGTTTCGTCAAGGGCCGCTTGCAGACAAGAGCGTCGGCGATCTGGATTTGAAAAATGGAGTGGTTGTTGCCAACGACGAAAGCTCACAAAGCTTCAAAGACATATTTCAGGCTCTTGGCGCGGGTATGATTGAGGAATACGCGGAGTTCATTCCGGAAGGCGCGCCGGCGAATGCCGTGCAATCTCTCTACGCAGGTAAAAGCACGCTTGTCGGCGGCTCGCGGGGCAAGAAGCTGATGTATGCCTTTGGTGCGGAATTTGTCGAAGTGCGGATCAATGCTAAAACGCGCGAAATTCGTGTGCCGCGAATGGTCGGCGCGTTTGCGGCGGGGCGCATCATGAACACCCGCACCGCGCGCAGCCAGTTGATGGGCGGCATGATCTGGGGAATGAGCTCTGCTCTTCTTGAGGAAACGCAAGTCGACCGGCGCAACGCCCGATACGTCAATCGCGATCTGCAGGACTATATTGTTCCGGTAAATGCCGACGTCGGCGAGGTCGAAGTCATTCTCGTTCCTGAAATCGATGATGAAGTGAACCCGGCCGGAGTCAAAGGACTCGGCGAACTCGGCAATGTGGGAACGAACGCAGCGGTCGCCAATGCCGTCTATCACGCAACCGGCAAGCGCATCCGGCATATTCCCATAAGGATCGAGGATCTGCTCGAAGCGTAAAGGGCGATCAACAATTTTTCGGGTGCAGCCGCTCAGTGGGCGCAATTCCTACCCGTCGGGAGACGACATCCCGACGGAACGCTTCCGTCCGCCTGAAAGTAAATGAATAACAGCTATATCCCGGAGATTTCCAATGTCAGGCAAAAACCCGTCCCTCGATCATGGTCGGGGCGGTCACAATCCCCGTCCCGCAAAGTCAACACCACGCAAGCAAGTCGGACCAATGCCGACTTCGGGCGGTGACAGGAAAGGGAACGAGTCCATTCAAAAGAAAATTCATGAAAAACCCAGTGAAGAATGAGCTTCGCTCGCGGGTTTGAGGAGATCTTACGCGGGAACGAGTTCCGTGCGTGTTCGAACGTTGTTGTTCTTGTTTTGGCTGCTGGCGCATTCGGGCTCGGCCCTGGCGGGCGAACCTTGCCCCAAGCGCGAGCCCAGAATCGTTGTGCCAAAAGGATTCTGCGCTACCATGTTCGCCGATCACGTCGGACACGCCCGTCACGTCGTCGTTGGGCCAGATAATACTGTCTACGTGAATACCTGGAGCGGCGGCTACTACGCCAACGATAAGCCGCCGGAGGGCGGCTTTATAGTCTCTCTAAAGGATCGAGACCGAGACGGCGTTGCGGACGTCACTGCACGGTCGGGTCCGAGCACCAGCCAAGGCGGTCATGGCGGAACAGGCATCGCTCTTTTTAACCAGCATCTGTTCGTCGAAGAGCGCAGCAAAGTCGTTCGCTATGAGCTTTCGCCGGATGGTTCCGTTGGCGGACGAGGAAACGTTGTCGTTGATGGTCTGCCGGTTGGTGGCGCGCATCCTGTGCATCCATTCACGATCGACGACCGCGGCCGCCTCTTCATTGCGATAGGATCTGGCACCGATGCCTGCGCGGAACCGAGCCCGCACGCTCCGGGCAAAAAGCCGTGTGAAGAGCTCGCTACGCGTGCGGGCATCTGGCTCTACGACGCGGATCGCACCGGGCAACACTTTTCGCCCAAGGAGCGCTACGCAACAGGCACGAGAAATGCCGAAGGTTTGGATTTCGATCGGGCAGGCAGATTCTACGCCACACAACATGGGCGCGGTCATCTGCATGAAAAATGGCCGGAGCTTTATACCGAGCAACGCGGTTTTGAGCTTCCCGCAGAGGAGCTAACGATTATAAAGCGCGGGGCATCTTACCGTTGGCCTTGGTGCTATTTCGATGGTGCGCCCGGGAAACGCGTGCTTGCGCCTGAATACGGCGGAGATGGAAAGAAAGTCGGTGCATGTGCACACGAAGAAAATCCTGTCGCTGTTTTCCCGGCGCACTGGGCCCCGAACGATATGAAGCTCTATAAGGGGTCGTCTTTCCCCGAAGCGTACCACGGCGGCGCATTTATCGCCTTTCATGGATCGTTCAATCCAGCCGGTCCGCGGGGCGGATATAACGTCGTTTTCCAACCGCTGAAAAATGGCGCCGCTGCTGGACCTTTTCAGGTGTTTGCTGAAGGATTCGCCGGCGGACAAAAGGAACCCGACCGGGCCGCACATCGCCCATCAGGCATCGCCGTCGGCCCCGACGGGGCTCTCTATATCACCGATGATGAAGCAGGCCGCGTCTGGCGTATCGTTTACAAAAAGGATCATCGATAACTGAGGTTACGTTCGACGACTGTCTCGGTCGTTTCTATGGCACCTTTTGACGAACTGAACCGTTTTCCTATCGACCGGGGTCGACGAAAGGTTTCGTTATGGCACGTACGGATCCGCGAAAAGGACAACCCGACGTCAAGCTTGATGAGCAGATCTTTCGCGATCGGTTCACTGCTAATTTCTATGATCCAGCATATGGTCGGGTGCGTGAAGATATCTATGCCATCAGCCGGATAGCATGGGATAGTTATATCAACGAGCGTAAGGCACCACGAACGCGAAAGGCTGGCGCCGGTTTTGCCGACCCGGATTATGATCTTTCGGTTGAATGGATCGCGGCACGGGAACAGATCGAGCTTGCAGTACGCAGGCATAACGACGGTGCCGAACCCTCACGCATCCTTCTGATCAATGGCTCTCCGCGTAACGAGCACACATGCGCCGGCGAAATGTCAAAAACCTACCGTCTCATGCAAGCAGCCAAGAGTGTGATCGACAAAGAAACGAACTTTGTATTCGATGAGCTCGATCTCAGCCGTCTTACAGCCGAATATGGTCGACACATCCATCCATGCAAAGCCTGCTTCTCGACGTCACCGGCTCTCTGCCATTGGCCGTGCTCATGCTACCCAAATCATAGCCTTGGCCAAACGAACGACTGGATGAGCCAGATTTATCCGCTTTGGGTGGCGGCACATGGCATCATGATCGTTACTCCGTGCCACTGGTATCAAGCGCCCACAACACTCAAGTCGATGATCGATCGACTGGTTTGCGCCGATGGCGGCAATCCGGACCCCACCTCCACACACGGAAAGAATGCGAAGGAAGCCAAGCAGCTCGAGCTTGATGGGTGGCCATACCCGAGACATCTGGAAGGACGTGTCTTTGCGATCGTTGCGCATGGCGACAGCGAGGGCGTCGATATTTTGCGGCGCTCTCTTTACGATTGGCTGAGCGATATGCAATTGGTGCCGGCCGGAACGTCGGCCTCGATAGATCGCTACATCGGCTACTACCGGCCGTACGCCACCAGTCATGAGGACTTGGACGCAGATCACGCAATCCTCAAAGAAACGACCAATGCGGCGCTGACACTCATCGAAGCGGTCAAACGGTATCGGTCCGGCGAAAAGCAATCGGGTGCCAATCTAAAAGGCCCTCGCCCAAAATGAGTAAGTTAAATTGAGCAGGTCTAAATGGCCGCAAAACTGCGATCTCAGCGGGCGCGTTTCATTGTCCGCATCAACCAATGAGGGCAAATTTGAATTCTCGGAACCTTTCATGCTGCATGTGAATTCGGACAGCGCTATGTCGACGGCGAATATAGATGAAGCCAAAGTTGCTGTCCCAGATACGTCACCGATACCGATACCGATAGCGACAGCCTCAATCAGAACGATGCCGCGCTGAAGCGGCGCGCAGCCTTAGCTACCTATTCGATTCACGCATCGCGCCCTACATCGCCTAGCAAGCTGGGTTCGTTGCGAATTCCGGTACAGACCTTGTCACCGGCAAGCCTTCGATGCGACGACGCCGGAATGGGAAGCCGGCATTAAATATTTTATCGAAGTAACAGAACTTGCGGCTGGTGCCGCCGAGAAGCCAAAGACTGCGCCCGATCTCAATTTCATTCCGGAGGCGTGTACTTCTTCCAGCCTTCGAGCTCACTATCCTTGTCACGTACGACTGTCGCGGTCCTTTCTTTGATTGTTCAACAGTCTCCCCAAATCAAATTTTGGGGGCATCTCGCATTTTCATCAAGCGGCTCAAGATTCACGTCGAACGGGTAGACGTAATATGGGTCGATCAGATGTGCGTTGTTGTGCTCGCACAGGAATGGGTACAGGAGCGGGTGTCAACGCGCGCAACTCTGCCTTGATACGTTCGAACGCCTCTTCGAATCTCATTTTTTTCGATACTTTGCGCGCGCGGGCGCGTTGGGCGGACTCGCCGACCTTCATCGCGATACTCTCGTTGTTCGTTGGGACCAATGAAGCACCCGCCACGATGGCGGATGCGTCTGGGCCGGAACGAGCATGTGGCTTCATTCCGGCACATCAACGGGGAGTGGGTCGCGTTGGTTCCCCGAATTCATCGCCGGGTAATTGAAATCGCTTCGATCCAGCGTCGGATTTAGTTAGAAGACACCGATGCTTCAGACCGTGTCGAGCCAACTCTGATAGTAGCCCGATGCAGATGCTAGCGGCACAACTCGGCAGCAAAGTCACAGTCGAATCCCTCGCTCCCGGAACAACCGTAATCGTTGCGACTACAGTCAAAACTGCAAAATGATGAAGCTTGTGCCTCGACCGTTCTGTGTCTGCCGTCTAGGAGAATGAAACTCAGACAACCTGATAGCTAAGGCCGCCGGAAGGCCACGGTATCACGTCGCCGTCCTGCAAATCGATTATTCAATTAGACCTGTTGCGTATTCCTCAGACAACTTACCGAGAACTTCGGCATGAGCATCAATCGGAATTTTGTGGCGCACGAGTGCCGTAGCTACCTTGTCGGATTGGGCCGCAACACAAAATCGTTGAGTCGCGGATGGCTGTCTGGGGAACGTTACTTGGACGAGCCAAACGGGAAATCTGCGCATCACGTCGTCCATTCCTTGCGGACACCTTGGTAGAATTTAATGGCGGGCGCTTTCTTATGATCGATAGGCATCCGGTCTCGCGACTGCGCTTGGCCCCAGAAATGGCCATGGCTAATTCCTTCGCTGAAACGTTGTCGCAACGCATCTCCGTTGCTTCCCGTTCCCGACCATGAAACTTTTCCTGCTCGCCACTTATCCGCGGGGTTAGTGATGCCGGAGGGTCGGCTCCATCAGTTCAAGCCGCATGTTCTCAAATACTCCTATCAAATCGCACCCGCGGCGGCTCGCAACGATCGCGACATCACGGCGTTACTGCCGGGAGGCGCTCTTTCGGACAAGCCGATCGACAAGAAGCAAGATGTAAATGACGGAAATCTGGGAAACGGCAATTGAGTGGACTTCAGATACGGCGAAAGCGCAATTCTATGAATACCAACGACTGATCGAAGAAAATGCATACGCAATCATGGGCAGCAAGCAGAGCGCGCATTCTTCAGGCGATTACCATCGGCTCCAGGCCCAACACATGAAAGAAACGGAGCACTTTCGAAGGTTGGCCGTGGACCTGTACTCTCGCTTCACCCGAACGGTTGGCCTTATCAAAAAGATCGACGGCGAATAAGAGGGAACAATGTTTTCTGATGTGCCGATGGTGCGTCGCACGCTATTGGCGCGCAGTCGCCGACGACGAGCTCCGATCGGAGATGTGGAACAAGTCTGATTGCTGAAGCATTGAACGAACAATCGTCGATCAGCACAGGACGGTATGGAATGGCAAGGGCGTCCGCAAAAACTGCGCAAAAGAAGCCGCGCGAGATACAATCTTTCGAAGAATTCTGGCCCTACTACCTGGCGGCACATCACAAACAGGAAACGCAGACCCTCCATGTACTGGGCACGACGATCGGCATTCTCGGAGTTGCGGTGTGGCTGAGAACCGGGCGCAGAAGCTATCTGGCGACCGGAATTGCCGGCGCGTATGGCAGCGCGTGGCTCGGACACTTTGCTTTCGAGCGCAACAGGCCAGCCACATTTAACAACCCACTCTGGTCGCTTGTGGGTGATTTGAGGATGTACAGACTTTGGCTCACTGGCGAGCTCGATAACGAAATGGAGCGCGTTTTTGGGACGCATCGCTTGCCAGGCCGATGACCGTTTCAGAGGCATAGATGAAACGCATTTCAGTATCGTACGCCGCACGCTTCAAAGTCTTGATTGGTGATGACCACTCTCAAGCCGCAACAATGGTTATAGTGGGAAGGAAGGCGGGGCTGACAACTGCCATCACGGCGCGGATCAGTGGCTCTATGTCGAAAGCGGGAACGGCGAAGCCCGGATCAACGGCCACACCTATTCTATGAGCGGAGGATCATTGATCTTGATACAGTGCGGAGATCGTCACGAGATCGTCAATACAGGTCGTTCTCCGTTGAATACACTGAACTTCTATGTTCCTCCCGCTTACAAATTTGGCAACTAATTGCCGCCAGGAAATCATCTTGACGAAGGCTGATGCGGGCCCCTTCCGCGGAACGAAATCCAAGTATTCGGCGTTTGTCGGTGAATCGACGACGAGGTTCACCATGCCATCAAAATCCGCGCAACAGCACCGCTTCATGGAGGCGGCAGCCCACAATCCAGCGTTCGCCGAAAAGGCCGGCATTCCGCAGAAGGTCGCCAAAGAATTCGTCGACGCAGATAAACGAGCAGCCAAGAAGGCGGCCGCCAAGAAGAAGCCGGCGAAGAAGAGAGCATCCACTCGAAAAAGAACGAAGACACGCGGATAAGTGAAACACAAAGCGTCGTTGATCCCGGTCACGGCTGGCAAATTCATCGGCAGCCTCACGGCTGCGCAAGGCAATGAATGGGATTAAGCGCTCATCAGGGCTTTTGCGCTTTCATTATTTCAGCAAGTAAAAAGTTCCTAAGGTCTCCATCAGCGGCATCCTCCAAATCTTTTTTGGCGATTCCCTTGAGCGAAGCGTCGCTAATGCATTCAGCGAGCGTGTGGTTGATATTTTCGGGATGCCGATGCTGTCCCTTGATGTAGCGACTGATCCAACATTGCAGGAATTTCTTTGACTGTTTAGCCATAAGCATCCCCTTTCCTTCTACGAACAGCACCGGATAAAATCGCTAGAGTGTTCCGGAAGTCAATGCGCGCCAAGCTTAATACCTTTTGGCTGCGTCCAGAAGTTATCGCAGGCATAGCACCCGCATCGGATCATCACCTTGCCGGCGACGAATCTCGGAAGTTTGTCGGTTGTCCAGATAGTCACACCCGGATAGTCGCTTACCTGCATCCGTCGGCTTTCCACGTCGTCGGAACCGCAACGGGGGCAGATCGGATCGTCCCTGTCACGACAACGCAACTGTGATTTACTGCCAATGCTGTAGGGCACCGCATACGCCGAGATACCTCGATCCTCACCACGCGCTCCGCATCGCTGGCAGCGGATGGCCTTTTCAAGCGTCTTGAGCGGGATATTGAGATCAATGCCGTGCTTCGCTGCCCATTCGGCAGTGTCGAAGTCGCGCGATTTCTGGCACGTCCCGCATATCAGCCAAAGGTCCTGACCGAGCCCTAGCAGGGACCGCAGCGTGCATTTTTTCCAGCCTTCGGGATCATAATACTTGTCACGCATGACTGTCGCGATCCTTGCTTTGATCGTTCAACAGTCTCCCCCGTCAGTAAGCTAGCGAGGCAGCACACCCGCTTCAAGGTCCTTCAAAGTCAGCCCTTGCCGGGCAACCGTAATATCGGGCGTTCCGAAGACCTCTGACGCTCCGCAGTTTCGCGGGCCGGCACCGGAATTCGAGTGGGTGAGGGTTCCAGTGTCCCCAGCTCTACCTTGGCCCGCTCGAACGCTTCTTCAAACATCAATTTTTTCGACACTCTGCGCGCTCGCGCACGCCGGGCGAACTCACCGACTTTCATCGCAATACTTTCGTTGTGGTTGGGGACCTACGAGCGGCACCCGCCTCGCGAGGGCGGAATGCGTCTCTGCCGAAATGAGCATGTGGCTCCATTTCCGAGGCTATAACTGTCATTATCCTTCGTCAGTTCCCGGAGCTTTATCAAAAACTTTTGTTGCCGCCTTGCTGGCATCATCCCTCGCCGCTACATCAGCGGCATGTGCAATTTGTACAGCCAGACCCGGAACGTCGAAGCCATCCGGCGGCTGTTTCGGGTCTCGGACAACCGGGCGATGCGCGTTGACCCGCAGCCGGCGATCTTTCCGGGCTGGACGGCCCCCGTCATTCGGAAAGCCGAAGATGGCGAGCGCGAGCTGGTTCCGATGTCGTGGGGTTTCGTGCTGCCGCAGCCGGGCAAAGCCCCGCGCCGGGTCACTAACGTCCGCGACGACAAGATCCTGACATCACGATTTTGGAAGCCGTCATTCGAGGCGCGGCGCTGCCTCGTGCCGGCCTCATCCTATTGCGAGCCCGATACTGGCAAGCCCGCGAAGTGGCATTGGTTCGCCGTCAATGGCGAACACGATCGGGAGCTGTTTGCGTTCCCGGGTATCTGGCAGCGTTGGAACGGCCCGGTGAAGAAGGACGGCGAGCCCGTAGCGGTTGATCTCTATTCTTTCCTGACGACCGAGCCGAATACCCTCACCGTCTCGATCAATCACGAGCGCATGCCGGTGCTGTTTACGAGAGAGGACGAGTTCGAGACGTGGCTGTCGGGGACACCGGCCGAAGCGTTTAGCCTCGCCAAAAGTTTCGACCCAGCGCGGATGCGGATCGTGCAGAGCGGCAAAGACAAAGAAGATCGGCTAGGACAGATCTCGGAGGAAACTCCGACTCTTTTCAAATAAAGACTTCCGACGTCTTTTGGCGATGGCTGGACTACGGTCAGAAAACAAAGAGCTGTAAGATCATTGCAAGCGTCGCGATCCCCATCACAGCGGTGGTGGTCCATCCCAATCCAAATAACCATCCGGTAATACGGAATTTTCCCATGATTCTTTCATCGCGGCAGAGCACCATCATCGCCGCCAGGACGGGAACGGCCGCCACGCCGTTGATCACAGCGCTGTAATAAAGCGCTTTTATAGGATCTATCGGCAAGAAATTGAGAGTCATACCGACGATCGTAGCGAGCGCGATTGTCCCGTAGAAGGCCTGCCCTTCTTTCGGTTTGAGTGCGAGACCCGTCCGCCACCGAAATGCTTCGCCTGCGGCATAGGCCGCGGACCCTGAGAGAACGGGGATCGAGAGGAGTCCAGTCCCGATGATACCTGTTGCGAACAAAACGAATGCATAGGGGCCGGCAATCGGTCTCAGAGCTTCGGCCGCTTGCGTGGAACTCTCGATGTTGGTTTTGCCTTGGGCGTGCAAGGTTGCCGCGACTGTGATCATGATGGAGATCGCGACGATATTGGAAAACGCCATCCCGACAGCTGTGTCGAGGCGGATGCGTTCGAGTGCAGCAGATGCCTGTCGAGGCTTGTTCACCAGCGGCTGGCGTCTTGGGATCTCATGAATATCTTCGACCTCCTGCGACGCCTGCCAAAAGAAGAGGTAGGGGCTAATCGTGGTGCCGAAGATGGCGACGACCGTTTGCCAGTAGTTGTCAGCGCTAGAAAATCGCGGAATAAAGAGGCCTGACCAAACATCGGCCCAAGGCACATCTACGATCAGGAGAGTGGCGACATACGCCAGAAGTGCCAGCGCCAGCCATTTCAACACCGATACATATTTTGTATATTTGAGGAAAACCTGCATTAACGTGCAGGCGACACCAAAAAGAATGACGAAGATTAAATGTGGGCCGCCAGTCAAGAGGCGCGCTGCATCTCCCATCGCGCCGAGATCAGCGCCGATGTTGATGACGTTCGCAACGAACAGCAGGAAAATCAGCGAGTAGATGAGACCGGCTGGAAAGCGTCCGGTAACATTGCCAGCGATGCCTTTTCCCGTTGTTCGACCGATGCGAGCGCTGATTTCCTGCACTGACACCATGAGGGGATAGGTCAGCAGCATCGTCCATAACAGCCCCATTCCAAACATCGCCCCGGCCTGCGAATAGGTAGCAATTCCGCTCGGGTCGTCGTCCGAGGCGCCGGTGATAAGTCCTGGACCGAGCATGCCAAGCACCCTTGGTTTGCTGGGTCCGACGACAGCACTTCGTTCGGCATCTGACGCGGGCATGATTGCGTCTCACTCAGACGGGTCAGCTCTTCGGTTCTCGACGTGGCGAGGTTGGGACTGGTGGCCTGATACGGCGAGATCCTCATGAAGGAAATCCGACAGATGGAAAGCGCCTAGGGACTTGGCCCGTATTGTGGTTTCCTCGGTTGCTATGACTTGGAACTGGACGATTTTTTCTTTGGAACTTTCTTCCCCGCCTTCCGAGCTTCCGAAAGTCCAATCGCGATAGCTTGCTTTCTGCTTGTCACTTTTGCTCCGGAGCCGCTGCGGAGTTTCCCTTCTTTGCGCTCGTGCATTGCCTTCTTCACTTTTTTACCTGCCGCCTTCGAATATTTCCGCACCATCGTCGCCTCCTTCAAGGTTATCCCGCCGCCTGTTGGCACGCGATTTGTTGGAAGACGCGGTGGGGGTAGCTTCGCCAGAACGGCGGGAGCGACGGAATGTTCCGTTAGTAGCAAAGGAAAACTTCTTTACGCCTATCTTTCAAAGCTGGAACGGATCGCGGTGGGAACTCCGCAGAATGCGAAAGGAGCGTTTTGAGGAGTGAGTGTCGACCGTACCTGAAGGACTTCATCGCTGCTTTTTCCCGGCTGGTCTTCGCTTCGCAGATGCTCGATCGTTCGCCGGCGTCTGCCGTGCGCTCTGTTCGAAGGCCTCCTTGAGACGTATAGGTTGGCCCTTCTTTTTAAGATAGTCGCGAAGCGCACTGTCGTAGATATCGTCAAGCCGGTTGCCGCTCTCACGGGAATATTCGTGGGTCGCGCGAAGCAAGTCCGCGTCGATCGAAAGCACCTTCCTCCGCCGCGGCGCCGTTGTCATGCTAAGCCGCATCAAATGTCAGGTGTCACGTACGTGCCAAGAATGCAATTCTGTAATTTCCAAAAGATCGCTCAGCGCTTTGTCTCCGCCATCGCTTTGTTGATCGCCTGATTTAGGTCGGACTGAAAGTAAGGCTTATCGAGTTTCAGATAACCGTGGCTGCGGTCCGGCAGGTCGGCGTAGCCGATCGCGAGAATGACGGGAAGGTCCGGCCGCTCCTTTCTTGCGCTTTCGGCGAGCATGAGGCCGGTCATCTTAGGCATCGCCTGGTCGGTGATGATGAGTTGGATGTCGGGATTTGATTTCAGCACTTCCAGCGCATCGGACCCGCAGGAGGCTTGCTTGACGTGGTGACCCAGATCCTCAAGCATCGCGGCCAGGTTCATCAGGACGAGCGCGTCATCGTCGACGGCAAGAACATGCAGGCTTTCTCCCGAAACCACCGGCGCTTCCGCCTGCTTCTCGCGGGACGCCGGGGCAGTGTGGGATGTTGCGGGGAAGCAAAGCTCGACGGTTGTCCCCGCGCCCTTCTTGCTTTCAATGGTCATCCTGCCGCCTGACTCTTCGACAAGCCCTTGCACCATGGAAAGGCCAAGGCCCGTCCCCTTGCCCACGCCTTTGGTCGTGAAGAAAGGCTCCGCGGCGTGGGCGATCACATCCGCGTCCATTCCCTCGCCGGTATCGGTGACATAGACGCAAACATAGCGACCGGGTGTGAGATTGCCGCCCTCCTTTACGGTTTCAGGCCGCGCGCCAATGGTGATGACACCGGATTCGTTCATGGCGTCCCGCGCATTCAAGACGAGATTAAGGAGAGCCGATTCAAACTGGTTCGTATCGGTGAGGATCGCGGCCAGGCCCAAGGGAAAACGCGTCTCGATGGTCGTGCCCGGACCGACGAACCGCTGTAGGAGATCGGCCATGCCGTTCACAAGAGCAGGCACATCTACGCGTTCCGCCTTCAGTTCATGACGGCGGGCGAAAACCAGCATGCGCTGCGTGAGCGCGGCGCCGCGTTTCGCCGCTTGGGACGCCGTCTCAACATAAGAAAGCGTTCTATCGTCGGTGGCGCGCTTCCGGATGAGTTCGAGGCTGCCGGAAATCGCGGCGAGGAGATTATTGAAATCGTGCGCAATGCCGCCCGTTAGCCGGCCGATCGCTTCCATTTTCTGCGACTGCAAGAGTGCCTCTTTCGCTTTTTCAAGCGTGAGCTGCGATTCACGACGTTCGGTGAGATCGCGCGTGATCTTGGCAAAGCCAATGAGCTGTCCCTCGGCGTCGCGTACAGGATCGATCACGACATGCGCCCAGAAGCGAGAGCCGTCCTTGCGTACACGCCAGCCCTCGGCCTCGAACTTTCCTTCTTTCTCAGCGATTTCCAGGACACGGCTAGGGAGGTCCGCCGCCCGGTCGTCCTCCGTGTAGAACCTGGAAAAGTGCTCACCGATGATTTCGCTGGCAGAATAACCCTTGAAGCGTTCCGCTCCCGGGTTCCAGTTGGTGATCACTCCAGTCGGGTCGAGCATGTAAATCGCATAGTCGCGGATGGCCCCGACGAGGAGCTGATAGCGCCCGGCCTCCGACAGGGAATTCTGGAAGTTGGCGGTGCGTGTTTCCTTGGGCATGGCTGGTAATGGACTTTCAATGCCGCGCTCTTGCGTCCGGGAGCGACTTTGTCATTGTTAGCTATGAGTGTCGTGTTGGAAGTTTGAATATTTGGCGACCTTGCTGGAGAGATCCGCATTCGCTTTTTTTAGCCTAAACCTGCCATCGCCTGCTCTTGCAATCCTGATCAGTGGAGTTGCCTCCTTGAACACGGGCCTCCGGAGGTCGGTTCCTCAAATTTAAAATGCATCTCCGGAACTTCCCAACATGGTTGCCGTTGCTTTGAGACAATCTGTGAGCTGACGGAACAAAGATGAACTGTTTGCGGTTTTCATCCGTCATCTATCGAAGGGTTATCCGATGCATCGCCTTCTCGCTCTCTGCGCTTGCCTCCTGGCAACCGCGGCTTTCGCTGCCGACGTTCCACCGGCCACCAAGATCTTCATCGACAAGGTCGCCGTCTCCAATAAATTCGAGATCGACACCAGCGAACTGGCGCTGAAATACGGTAAATCCACCGACGTCAAAGCGTTCGCACAGCGGATGATCGATGACCACAAAAAGGCCGGCGAAGACTTCAAGGCATCTCTCGCGCAAGCCAACATCGAGCCCCCTGCCGATTCCCTCGACGTCACCCATACAGCGAAATACGCAAAGCTCCGCTTATTCACGACGGAGAAGGGCTTTGATTCTGCTTATGTCGACGAGCAGATCAAGGCGCACGAGGATGCTGTTGCAACGTTCAAGGATTACGCGGCGAACGGACCGACGCCGGCGTTGAAGTCGTTCGCTGAAAAGACGCTCCCGACGCTCGAGCACCATCTCGATATGGCGAAAAGCCTGAAACCAAAAATACCAGCCAAGGACTAATCCCCATGCCCATCCTGCTTTGGCTCATCGGCATCCCGATACCGATCATCCTTCTTCTTTTTCTTCTGTCGCATTGAGGTTCGCAATGGCACTTTCCCCCCTCGACGGTCCAACGGCCGTCATTGACGAAGACATCAGATATGTCGACTGGCCGGCGATCTTCGGCGCGGTCATCATTTCTTCCGCCAGCACTCTGCTCCTTGGCGCCATCGGCGTTGCGCTCGGTCTCGCTTCAGTCTCGCCGTGGAGCTTCAATAATCCGTCTCCGACTGCGATGACGATTGCCGGTGCGGCTTGGTTTGCGCTGAGCGCGCTCTATGCGGGCGCGGTCGGTGGCTATATCGTCGGACGGCTTCGTAAACCCGCCCTCGACACGACGGCGGATGAGCGGTCAAACCGCGATGGCTTAAATGCGCTCGTTACCTGGGGTTTGGGTCTCCTGCTGACGGCCGCGTTGACGACATCGATACTGAGTTCCGCAGCGGGAACGGCCGTGACTGCAGCAGGTCAGGCCGCGGGGCCGGCATTATCGGAAACGACTAAAGCGTCCTCGAACAAGGCTGGCGATTTTGTCGGCTACTACGTCGATCGTGCCCTTCGTGCGCCGGCTAATGCCACAAATCCCGGCGCTCTCGCAACTTCACCGAACGATTCCAAGGCCGAAGTGGCAAGCATTCTGACCCACAGTCTCGCGTCAGGCAACATCTCGGACGCGGACCGTGGCGATCTCGAAAGGATCGTCGCTCGGCAGGCCGGCATCAGCGACGCCGATGCCAAAGCCCGCGTCAATCAGATGATGACTGAGGCAAATGACGCCTACAACAAAGCGGCGGACGCGGTGAAGGAGGCAGCCGACAAAGCGCGGAAGATCACCGCCTCGATCACGACCTGGTTTGTCATCGTTTCGCTACTAGCGGCAATTCTAGCCTGGTACGCCGGCGTCATTGGTGGCCGCCACCGCGACCAGAAGCTGATTGTCTGAGGAGAATATCATGAGCACGATTCTTCTGATCCTGATCCTTCTCGCTCTCGTCGGGGCGCTTCCGAGCTGGGGCTACAGTCGCGATTGGGGATATGGTCCCTCGGGCGTTTTGGGCATCGTCCTGATCCTGCTCATACTCATGGCGCTCGCACCCGGCGGCGTGCCTTTAAGATAAGCAAAGAGCTCCTCGTGAACGACATCAATAAAATGTTCGGCGAGTTCGCAAATGGTGTCGCCCGCCTGAACGGTAGGCCAATCGCCTTTGTCCTGGCCGCTATTGTTGTTTTGGTATGGGGTATCACTGGCCCAATATTCAACTATTCAGACACTTGGCAGTTGGTGATCAACACCGGGACCACGATCGTCACTTTCCTCATGGTGTTTCTCATCCAGAATTCCCAGAACCGCGATAACGCTTCCGCCGTATAGGCATGACCGACCTGACACCGGAATCGGAGCGGCGGCCGTTTCACCCAACAGCAACCCACGTTGGGAAGTTCCCCTAGCAGGATCAATCTTCTGCTTGATGGTTACGTGAGCGCCCGCAGACTGAATGGCAGGAACACACGCCGGCGAAGCGACGTCGACTTGCACCTAGAAACAAAGATCAGCACTCGCGGAACTTGCATTGCGGGGCTGGCGTTCCACGGCGGCTTCCGAGACATCAGGGCGGAGAGGAAGCGCACATGAACGGGACCGCTATCGTGGACAAGGCCCAGGTGGTTATCGCGCGTGCGCAACAACTCGGCGTACGCGTTGTAACGGCGGAATCTTGCACTGCCGGCGCTCTTGCGACCCTTCTCTCCGACATTCCCGGCGCGGGAGAAGTGTTGGAAGGCGGATTCATCTGCTACGCCAAGTCCTTCAAGAACGAAGTGCTCGCGGTCGATGAGAAGACGCTTGAACAAGAGACCGCGGTCAGCCGAAAGGTCGCTCTTGCCCTGACGCAGGGCGCGCTCGATCTCAGCCGGAGAGCCGATATCGCCCTCGCAGTTACGGGCGTCTGCGGCCCGAAGGAAGACGAAGATGGCAACCCCATTGGCAAGGCGTGGATTGCGCTCAGAGACAGGATCGGCGGAGAGGCGTATGTGGAACTTCAGCTACCGGGCGATTCCACCGGGCAGCTCCGTGGAGAAATGATGCGTGCGGCACTCGATGTCTTGGAAGAGCATCTGCGTGCTTTTGAATCAGTCACGAGAACCGCGGGAGCATAGCTGCAGTACTGAACGTGCCGGGCCGCGGCGTCGCTGCTCGATGGGAACAAAGCCGGGCGTACGATCATTTTATCTGGCAGCTTTCGGGATATATCAATGTTCACGTCTCTCCATGTCCTGGAAAATGAGATCCGGCTTTTCCGGCGTACCAAATCGCCCTTGCATCTCGCCCACGCTGCGCGTGCTCTCATAACTTTGCAGGCGGATATCCAAACCCAACTCAAGAAAAGTAATGATCCGGCCGATAAGCGCGCATCTCGGGGAGCCGGTAAAACTACTACCGGCACTTGACAGTTCCGGCATCAGTTCAGCTTCGCCGATCTGCGGATCGCAATGGCGGCGATTACACTACCTGTCGAACAAGCTCATGATTTCCAGATTGCGCCAACGACGAAACCGAGTACCGCTGCCAAGGCCAACGCCGTATATGGCCGGTCTTTCATTGAATGCGCGAGCTCACTTGGGATGGAGCCCCCGTTGAGCAATGCCGCTTCGTCAGCTTCTGCCTCCCGCGATCTCGTTTCGGAATTGGGCGAGAGCTGCACATCCCTGAGTGCTCCCGGAATCCGGTTGCGATCGAGTTCCTCCTGTCGCATCGGATCGAGATCAGGATTGTCGTCGCGTGCGAGGTACTGTTGGCTTATAGCAAAGCGCGCTTGTTCCTCTGCAAACTGATCTTCCGGTGATTTGGTGGCCATGTTCGGTTTCCTTTCTGCATTAATTCCTGGCAGCCCGAAATGTTTCCGCGCGTTCTGAAGAACGGCCCATTCGGAGAAGATGCCGATGAAGACGGCGAACCTCGTGCAAATCCTCGTTCCGCGATCCACGGGAGAAGGTAAACTGGTGAGACGTTCATGGTTCGAGGCGCTTCTCAGGGAGCTGACGGACCGGTTCGTGGCGCGACGAGCTATCTTCGCGCGCCGGGCCAAGGCATCTGGGATGCGGGTGACAGTAAAGAAAGAGACGACATTGCCGTGGTCAAAGTCATGACCAATGAGCTTGATGAGAGATATTGGCACGACTTCCGAAGACGCCTTGAGACGGAGCTTTCGCAGGACGCCATCGTCATTCGAGCGCAGGAGATCGTAAGGCTTTAGAGTGTACGGAACCGCTTGTCGGTTGAGCTTGTTAGCAGCGTAGCAAGCCGACAAGGAGGACCCTCAAACATGGGCTTTTTTAGTAAGGATATCCAAAACTTCGACGACCTGTTTGTGCACACGTAGCGCGACATCCCGTGGAGCAAATCGCCAAGAGCTTACCGGACATGATCTCCAAAGCGAGCGATCCTGCATTAAAAAAGGGCTTCGAAACCCACCTCGGCGAAACCAAGAACCAGCTTAGAACAGGTGTTTAAGATGCACGGCGTCGACGCCTCGGGCGTTGACTGCCCTGCCATCGACGGCATCCTGGAGGAAGCGAGCAGGGTCTCGGGCGAATCGAAAATCCGCAGGTTCTGGATGCCGCTCTCATAGCTGCGGCGCAGGCCATCGAACATTACGAAATCACGCGTTATGGCACATTGATCGCTTGGGCCAATCAGCTCGGCCGCAGCGATTGTGCTGCAATCCTCAAGCAGACTCTCGATGAGGAGCAGGCGACCGATACAAAGTTGAACAAGATGGCCCTCTCGGCCGTCAACCAAAAGGCCGCATGACACGCTTTCACTTCGCCGGCAACTGAGCTGGCCGCCAGAAGGCGGTCGGCTTCCATCGGCATTTTTCCGGCTGTCGGCGAAGAACGACGCTTTTATTAGTGACTGCCGCCAGAGGACGACGATCCAGCGGATGAGTGTGAAGTAGCGCCCGACGAAGCTCGGAAGCTTCCCCCCGAAATCTCTGGCGATCCGCCGATCATGCCAGGCGAAGCAGTGGTTCCGGAAGCGCCGGAGCCCGAGGTACCGGTGCTGGAACCGTTGCCGGAAACCGCCCCGCGCGCCGCCGGGTTCGTCGCGGCAGTTGGCTCAGATGGCGAATTGGGATTCTGCGCCCGCTGCGCCGCGAGATCATCGATCTGCAGGCGCTGGCGACTCGGTGCGGAACTGTCGAGCCGATTGCGTTCGACGGTGGAATTCACAACGCCGGGTGGGGTTGAGCTGCCGCCTTTCGTGATCAGCTCTCGCCGTGGCGGCAAAGAGCGAACCGTGTTCTGCTGAATTCGCATGCTCTCGGGTACGCCCGTTGTCCCGGTCGGATCCTGAACGGAGACGCCGTGCTGCGCTCTGTCCATCGTGGCGCTTGTCGCGCGGGATGGTGTGACCGCTGCCGGACCCTGAGGCACGCTTCTGTTGGCATCGACCCTAGGAGGCGCCGTGGTGATGGTGCTATAGGATGTGTCCGGCGTCATGCCTGTGTGGTTTGGTTTGTGTCGCGCTTCAACGTTCGATGAGTTCTGCGTGTCGCGGGGCGCAGCTGAATCGCGTTGCTTTTGGAGCAACTTCGTGTTGCTGGGTTGCGCTAAAGCAGGGTTCTGAAGGACATTTGGGTTTCCGGCGTTTTGAGCCAGAACCGCACCTCCGCCGATTGTCACGAGGAAGGGAGCGACGGCAATCGCGGTTAGCCGGAGTGATCTAGCGAAATGTTCCATCATTGCACTCGTGTGCTACTGACCTTGAAAAACCCTGCGCGACCGACCATCGTTCCGTTGGCTGATCTTTTCGTGAAGAGGACGCGAAAGGCAATACAGGCTCTGCCACGCCCGTCACCTACCTGTCGTCATTGCGAGGTGCCGTAGGGTTGCCGATCGTGCATCGGCCACGTGTAGAAGCCGCGAGCTTTGAGGGCGCGCAACGCCGGTTCCGGAGGAATATCGACGGGAAGGATTTTCTGCACGCCGATGGCAAAGCAGCCGACGCATTCCCACGTGCCGGGCGGCAGACCCGTTGCGCTATCTTTCACGGTCAAGCCGAACATTTCAGCGTCGGCATTCTTGAACAGCGTCACACACTGTGCATCGTCGGGAATCGGCATTGGCCCTCGGCCTCCACGTTACGAAAGGTCGACGCACACGCGGCCAACAGGTTCATCGTGGCTGGCGACAGCCGCGGCAATCGTTTTTCGTCAGCTTCATCCGAAGGCGACTGGCTCAGTCCCAGCTTCCGCTAAATGTCGCTGCCGCGGCGTCTCGGGCTCCAATGCTGCATCGATCTCCGCGCCCAAAAGCACCACGATCATCGAGATCCAGATCCACATCATGAACCCGACAACCGCGCCGAGCGATCCATAGGTTTTGTTAAAACTCCCGAAATTGCCCGCGTACCAGGAAAACAGGAATGAAGTGATGATCCAGAGGGCCGCCGCGATGGCGCTGCCCCATGTGAGCCATTTCCATCGTACGGTTTGCCGGTTCGGTCCGAAGCGATAGACAAGCGCCAGGGCGAAGGCGATCAATACAAAAAGAAGTGGCCATTTCGCAAACCGCATTGCCGTTAATACTTCGGGCGGAAAGCCGATGACGTTGGGCAACACCATGACAGCGCCGACCGCAAGAATAGCTACTGCGACCCCGCCGAGCGTGAATACAAGCGTGATAAGTGTCAGTCTCAAATATCCGCGCTCTTCTTTTTCTCCATAGACCTGATTGAGCGAGTCAAAGAGCGACTTCGCGGCGGAATTGGCGCTCCACAACGAAACCAGAAGTCCACCGACCATCGCGAGACCAAGGGTGCCGCCATTTTGCGAACTTATGCGCTTCAACTCGTCGCCGATGACAGTCAATCTGCCCTCCGGCAGCACCCCTTGCAGGTTCACAAGTTGCGCGTCGATCGTGCTCGGATCTGAAAACAAGCCGTAGATGCCGATGAGAGCCGCAAGCGCAGGAAAAATTGCAAGTAGGCCAAAGTACGTGGACGCTGCCGCAAGCGAGAAGATACGGTTCTCGGATGTTCCCGCGTAAACGCGAAGCAACACGTTTTTCCAGCGAGATGCGCCTGTGCTCAAAGGATCGTTTGGCTCTTGGAGAGTGAGGACGCTTCCTCTCCCTTGAGAAAGTAAGCCAGAATCGCAAGTCCCGCGAGCAACCCTATGGACATGGCCGGGAAAGGGTGTTCGGGCGCACTCCTGCGCGCGATCTCAAACGGTGTGACGACAGCCGCAACGTCGCGCTTGATTTCTTTTTTCACTGAATTGAGCTTGTGCGACGCCTCTTTATCTTTAGCGTCGATGACGAACTTCACAAGCCCCGCCGCCAAAAGGAACAGGCCCGAGAAGGCAAAGCAGGAAAGCACAGTTCCGATGTAATCGGCGGCCCAGATCATTAATCCCACAAGTGCGCAAATCGCCGCCGCGGCCAAACAAATTCCGAACGCGATCCAGGTTCCGTAAGATTCCTTTTTGGCTTCGACTGATTCCTGAACCTTTTCGATAATGGACACGGCGTCTCGTCCTTATCTCGCGCTTGCTAAAGGTTTTTAACGCCGGGAGTCGACGCGCACCAAGCCACGACGACATGAGCTTCCGGCTCATTGTTCTCGGAGAAAGCGCGCGACCGCCGCTCTACCAAGTCTCTCCAGTTAAGGAGCTTCTCACGGCGATCGTACTGTTTCGCACGGAAATCCACCCAGATGACATTTCCTAAAAGCATGAAGTATCTCTTAAGTTCGTTTTCGGCTTTCCCACAACCATGCCGGCATAAATGTTCCCGTTGATCAGTGTACGTCGATATCCGGCCAGCGAAACGCGCTTTAGTGGAATGTCTGCTTTTGGCGGTCGCGACGGAACAACCGAAGGACGTCGTTCTCGCGTGGTGATCCAGATTGTTGGACATGCTATGCATCGGTGCTATCGGGAGCACTGTCGACCGACCAGACGTCCGAAACCGCTTCTTCGAACCAGTAGTCATGCTTTTTCTTTTTCCGGTGCGATGCAAAAGGCAAAGTCCGCAATGAATGCGTTCCTCTCCGAAACAGATAAACCAGCGACTGCCGCCATCGGCTTCACGATCCCCGCCCGCCGCGGGGGCGTATTGGGTAGGGGAGGCGATGGGCCCACCGATTACAAGGATCTCAATCAGCCCCACGATAAGACGGAGCAAACCACGCGGATGCTCACGTCGAATGCCGCACATTTAGCTCAGCGGCTGGCCGCCTCTCATTATTCGGCCCTGCCGAAGAAGCTGATTGAAAGCCAAAGCTCTTATCATTTTTGCAATGAGCCTTGATGTTTTTCGGACGTCAACGCGCCAAAACCGTTTTCACGCGCGCAACGTTTGCGCTAGGCAAGCGTTGGTAGGTCACAAAATTGCAAAAGCTTTTCCAATGAAAATTGAAAGAGAGGCGGCATGTCGAACGATGTGAAACCGGTACACCAGCTCCGCGACGCGTTGGAGGCACGACGCCTCGAGGAGATTGAAAGGTTGGCAGCGATTTGCCTTTCCTCAGGTGGATTGCCACTAGAAGCCTTAAACCCGCTCGCTCACCTGCAGATGGCGCTTGCGGCGGTGCGCGAAGAGATCTCCGCGCATGAGGTCAAGGTCGGCGGCGGAAGCAACGACCGTTAGAGTGAATGATGCTGCCGAGACGATCGTAAAAATTCGTACAGTTTTCATACGGCGGTGCCGGAGATGTAACCTGTTAGTCGTGGAGGCGACCCCAGTTATGGAAAGTTGCCCTTCGTAGTTCGCGCCGAGACGGATTGAGACACAGTATTCTTGACCACCGACTTTGAAAGCGATGAGTTCACGCTCCCGATGGCTCTCGATAGCTCCGGCGCCGGACATAACTTAGATCTCAGGGATTGTTCTGGACAATTTAAAATTCTTCCCAGCCATCGTTGCCATTGACGACGGCTTTCGGCGCTCTGGCCGGCTTCACGCGCGAAAAACCCGATGAAGCCATTCGCGGCCTTCGCTCACCGGCAAATGCATGGGGGACAGTACGCTTGAGTTCGGCGCGAAGAGGATCCGCGTCGATTACGCCAAGCCCCAAACTGCGCCGTGAGTTCAGCCATTGTGTCGGCTTCCTTGGCGAGGGCATGGACTGCTGCCGCGCTCTGTTCGACCATCGCGGCGTTTTTCTGGATTCCCTGATCCATTTCCTGGATGGCCGCATTGACTTGGCTGAGACCCGTGGCCTGCTGCTCGGCGCCTCTCATGAGGTTGGTTTTGTCCGAAGGCAAAGTGAACATCTTCACGCTCGCTAAGAATGCCGGCACCAGCGTCAATCAGATTGAACGCTTCTATGCACGTAACCTGCCGCTTTCGGCAGAGCTCGTGATCAATTTGCAGAGCTATGGGCTTTGAGAACAATAATTACTCGCGTGCCTACACCAAGTAAGAACCAAAATCGCGGTATTGAATCGCGATGAGATCGACCGAGCATCGCCATAGAACTCAGCCGTTGAAATGCAACAAGCACTTGGAATTGCCCCTTGACGCTCTAGATGAAATGCTTCTGACATGGACGGAGTAACGACATGAAACAGATGAAACACGTTCTCGCGATTTTGGTAGTAGTTTTGCCTATAACCAGCGCGGTTCCGCTGGCCGAAGCTCATCACCGCGGTCGCGCTTCTTCATCTAGGGTTACGCTCCACGATGACCATAGCAATAGCAGTCACCGCAAATACCCCTCTTATAACGCCCGTTATGATCACCGTCACCGCGACCATCCGAGCCGCAATAATTCCGGCTATAATTATGGCTTTGGCGGTGACTGCGGATGGCTGCATTGCCATACCGCGATGCCGTGGGGCTAATGGGGAAAAGCCGTATCGCCGTTTACGCTGAGGGATTGCGCAAAAAATATTAATCGAAACGCATTACAGCCGCTCCATCTAACTACTCCAACGGCGGCCGGAAAAGGACGGTGTAGTCGATCAGGAAGCGCAACTCCGGTTGATCATTGCGCACGCCGTCGTCCTGCCATACATCCGAATATTGCGTCTTTAGGCGGAAGCCTTTCAACCACCCTTCCGTAGGACGGTATTGAATCCAAAGGTCGAGCTCGTCCCGATCGGGTATTCCCACGGCAGTGATAGGATCAATGGCGTCCCAACCGTGCGTAGCCCAAACACCTACGCTGAGCCCGGAGAAGCCATACTTGCTGAACGCGTAGCTGAAATCATATGCCACGCTGCCGCCAACGGCCTTTTCATTAGCGTTATCGAACGACACCTGTTGCATATCGGTGTAATTTGGCTTGGTGCCGAACGGCGAGAAGATTTTGGATTGATCGCCCGTACTTGAGCCGGCGACGAACAGAGTCCAACCCTCATACGTCATCTGCACTTTGGCGGACGCCTGATAGGTCGAAAAGAAACTCCCGGTTAGAAGATCGCTTCCGATACTTGCTTGCTCGATGATGTTCGCACCGACAATCCAATTTGGAACATTTTTCGGTTGCTGAAAGTCGTACTCCGCTTGAGCGAACCCCGTGTTCACGAAATCTAGGATGAAGTAGTCCATAAATACGGTCGAGAATCCTGAAAACGGCCGATACTTGACCATCCCAAACGTTGCTCCGCGGTCTGCGATATCGCTTCCCGCCAGCGCAGCTGACATCGAAATGAAGTCGTTTGAATCCCGCTGCTTGACATCCCAGAGATAACCGAACGCGTAATCATAATTGCGATCCTTGTCGGGAAGCGTGACCACAGTGGTGCCGTCAAACGTGTTTGGCACCATGCGATTGTCTTGGGGATTGATGAGAGGCGTGTCCAGCAGTTGCATGCCGCCGCGCAACTCCTGGTCACCGATCTGCATACGCCCATAAAGCTGTCCCAGCATACTGAGCGGATCCTGCTGCGGGTTCAGAAGTTTGGTGCCGCTTTCATCATCCGGCGCGAAGAGAGGCTGGGAGATGTAATAAGCGGCCTGCATCCCGAACGTGTCCCAGAGAAGACCCGAGCGGAATGCCAGCCAGCCCCCTGCCGCCCAAGCCTGAGACTTCGATCCATCGAAATTATCGCGCGTTAAATAATAGGAGCGGCTCACGAACTGAACCAAGGAATCGCGAAAGAACGCGGGTGTGTCGCTTGGAAACTGCCAATAAATCTCGTTCATGTATTTCTGGGATGGAAATTTTTTCAGGCTCCAGGTTAGCCGCTCCTGGTCAGCAATTTCCTGGCGATCAACAGGCAGAAGTTGCGAGTAAGACGTGACCGTTCCAGGTATTGGATTAGAGTCCGCCGCCAGCGCCGCAGCCACCGTGCTCTTCACTTGCGCCTCAGCGCGTGCTACGGCGCCGAGCCACCCGGAAGCTCCGATCCAAGCAGCGATGATGATGCTTTGAGTGACTTTGCGCACGTAACCCCCTTGGAGACGCGGCATCACTAATCTGCTCTAAAATAACCGGCAGAATCACTGCAATTACATCATACGTTGCGCTGCCAAATTTAATGATGTTCGCTTTCTCCTCCGGGCTAATATTTTACCATTGTGATATTTTGACCGTATCAGCGAGTAGCCTTTTGAAGGAGAAATGATTTCTATTCGGATACGTTTCGGTTTGCACCTTTTGCGAGGCAAGCCTCACACGGTTCAGTTTTTGGGACTCGTCTTCGACGCTTCGTATGCATCGCGGTAGCCACGTGCAATCGTCCGGACGCCCCTCCCAATGTTTTCGTATGCTTCATCGGGTAGGTTCGCCAAAGACACGCGCAGCGACCAGTCGGGTGCCTCGAACCCACCGCCGTTGAGCAGCACGATTCCATGATCCTCGGCCAATCGGAATGCGAGATCGAGCGGGTGAATATTCTTCTTCAGGTATTCGACAGCTTCCTCGCCGATGTTCTTACGCGCCCAGAATTCAAAATCGATCAGGCCGTAATAGGCATCAAAGTTCGGGTTTGGATTGAGCTGGAGTCCTAAGCTTTCGATCATCGCCCAGGCCCGGCGATTGACAATCTCCTTACAAGCAGTCTGGTAGTGTTTCTCCGCGTCCATCATCTCGCAAAGAGAGAACAGGCTCATCATCACCTGCTGCGGCAGCGACAGTCCCGCTGTGTGATTGAGCGCAACGTCGCGACTGTCGGCGACAATGCGATCGATGAACTTGATTTTGCGCGGCTCAAGCGTCAACGCGCCATAACGCTTGTCCAAAGCTTTCACATCTGAGTCCGGAAGCTTAGCGATCATGTCGTCGAAGATATTCGACTCATGCACCGCGATAACGCCAAGCCGCCAACCGGTGCAGCCAAAATACTTGGAATACGAATAAACGCCGATCGTGTTCTGCGGCAATGCGCCGAGCAACGAGCGGAAATCATCCACGAACGTCCCGTAAACGTCATCCGTTAACAACATCAAATCGGGGCGCTTGGTCTTCACCAGCTTCGTGATCTTGGCGATTGTCTCCTCGCTAAGCGCCATGCCTGTGGGATTGCCGGGATTGACGATGAAGAACGCTTTTATCTTCGGATCCTCGAGCTTCTTGATTTCCTCATCCGTAAATTGGAAGCGGTTCTCTTGCGGTGACTTGATGTGCACAACTTTGAGATTGTAGTCCTCGAGGTGAGTCATTTCGAGATAGGGAGTGAAAATGGGCGTGCCGAGCGCGATAGTATCGCCAGGATGCAGCAGCCGATTGGCCTTCAAAGACTTGAAGATGTAGCACATTGCGGCCGTACCACCCTCGACCGCATAGAGATCGAACTTACCTGCCGGGCGTGGCTCTCCGCACATCGCCCACATCAGATACTCCTGCACGATCCGCTCATTGTGAATCAACATTCGATCGGGCACTGGATAGTTGTCGCCGATGATCGAATCGACGAGTTCGTGAACGAAAGCGTCACGATCAAAACCGAAGGTCTTGATCGCAAATTTCAGCATATCCGTAAGGAATGGGGCTCCAGGCATATTTGCTTGCCGCGCGAGCCAAGCTTCGAAGCGGTCCGCGATACCGCTTGCTTGTGGCATACCACCGATACCAGCAGGATGATCCATCACCCGCTTACTCTCTGTAACGGCGAACTGGCCTAACAAGAAAAATCCTTCGCGTGGAGCGGTAGCTATCCAATTTGGATTGCCGCGGCCAGCATTTAGAAACGCAGATTGAGCAGTGCGCGAAGCCTTCCGGGCTAGGCCGATCAGTTCGTCCTTGATCTCAAACGGACTCAGAGCTTCGAACTTGCGCAGCGTGAGGATGTCGGCCATGACTTGCTCCTGTTTGAATTTTTATTTGGATGCGGAGAACCTCGTAAAAATTGAATGCATTGGCGACTTCGCGATTTGCCATCAAGTCAACAACATGACCAGGACCATTCCCCAAATCGTCAGCAGCGTGTTTCCGACCGCGTACGTAACTGTGTAGCCGAGGCCGGGAATCTGACTCTTAGCTCGATCGTTGATCATGCCCAGGGCGGCCGTCGTGGTGCGCGCTCCTGAGCAGCATCCGAACAAAAGAGCGTCGTCGAAGCGGAACAGATATTTTCCCACGTACATCGCCAGTATCAGAGGCAGCGTCGTTACAGCAACACCCCAAAGGAAGAGGCTGAAGCCCAGCTGTTGCAGCCCACTGACGAAGCCCGGTCCGGAGGAGATACCAACTACGGCGATGAACACATTTAGACCGACGGAATTCATGAACCATACGGTAGAGGACGGAATTCGTCCGAACGTCGGGCGTACAGAGCGCAACCAGCCAAAGAAAAGCCCAGCAATCAGAACGCCGCCAGAGGTGGACAGGGTAAGTGGCACGCTGCCGATCTTATAAACGACTGCGCCGAGCAGCGCGCCGATGGCGATCGCTGCGCCGATGAATGCGACATCGGCCACGTCCGTCGCACGATCGGGGTAACCTAACATGTTGGTCGCTGCTGTTATGTCTTTGGTACGGCCAACAAGGGTGACAATATCGCCGCGTTGCAACTGAGTGTTTGGCAAAATTGGAATATCAGTTGCGGTTGCTCCGCGCGTGATTTTTCGCAGGAAGACACCGCGTGCTGCCGGTAACGTCGCCAACTCAACCAAAGTTTTTCCGTCGGCCGTTTGGCTCGTCACGTACACGTCGACGCCCTCTACGGGCACAGCCAACAATTCGCGATCATCCACTTCTTGCGCTGCAGTTCCGATCGCGTTCACCAGCACGTCGCGGCGTCCAGCCACTGCTACAATATCGCCCGGCTGAATAATGGTACCGGCAGTCGCTTCAATGATCTCTCGGCCGCGCCTGATCCGTTCAATGAACACCCGCGAATCCGGAAGCAGCGCTTCAGCGTCTTGTACCGTTTTACCCGCGATTCGTGCCCCTTCGCGGATCCGGAACGCTCGTAGTTCATGCTGGTACCAAGCTGTACCAGGACCACCGAGCGCCTTTTTGCCGCCATGCACCTCCTCGTAGCGTTTACAAGCCGCCTCGAGATTGATGCCCAAAAGCGCTGGACCAATTATGGAAAGAACAATCGCAGATCCGATCGTGCCGAATATATAAGTGACGGCATAGGCGACAGGCATCGCATCGAGCAGTTTCTTGGTTTCTTCAGGTGAGAGACCGAGGCGGTTAATTGCATCAGTGGCAAGCCCCATGGATGCGGAGATCGTTTGGGAACCCGCATATAGGCCTGCCGCCGAACCAACATCATAGCCAGCTAGTCTGGCGCCAATATATGCGGCAGCCAAACTGAACATAGCGACAACGACCGCAAACAAGGCTTGCGGAATTCCATCCTTTGCGATGCCACGCACAAACTGCGGACCTACTCCGTAGCCGATGGCAAACAGAAACATCAGAAAGAATGTCGGCTTCAGCGGGCCAGAAATAGTGATCCCAAGTTGGCCGATGATCACAGCCGCGATCAACGTCGCAGTCACCGCCCCGAGCCCAAGACCTTTGTAGGTAAAGGAGCCGAAATAATACCCGAGGGCCAGGGATAAAAAGATTGCGATTTCAGGATACGCTCGGAGCGTGTGGACAAACCAATCGATCATGACATCACCGGATCACGCATTAAAAAGCACGTTGCACGACGAGGGTGAATTCGCGTTTCGGCACGAAATCGGCAAGTTTCGCCCGAAGCATTGGCACACGCCATTCAGTTCTTCGGGGCATCACGATTATTTAGTTATGGCGATCGCCTGTTCCGGAAGAATGAAACGGGCAAGGGAATAATGAAATTGGTTGCGACTACGGAGATCGGTAATTCTCAATAACAAGTTCAAACATAATATCCGTCAGGCCTAATTCGCCAGCACGAGCCGGTACCTTAGGCCCCCTATCGGCCCGGATCAGTATCGACGAATGTAACCTTATTAAATCACGCCGCAGTAGCGGCGTATGAAGAGATTTATCTCTTTGGAACTCGCGGGTCATCAGAAAAAATGCGACCGAACAAACATGGTTTAAATAAAGGGTTTGTCATTTGCTGTGCTTTAGCTGCTTTTGCGCTCTCCACACCGATCAGAGTGAATTCTGAACGCTTATCTATTTACTGCAACGCTTCTTTTGAAAGCTCACGGACAGCCTGACGCAATGTCGGGAAGAAGCGCACACGCCCACCGACGATACCTCTCTTATCGGCCCAAAGACGCCACTCAGTTGCACGACCTGCCGCATTCAGACTGATGCCGCGCGCATCAAGCATCGTTACGAGTTCAAGGATGGTCATAATTCCAGTTGCGTCGATGGTCGATGCGGGGAGCAGGTCGATCACGACGTGATGTAGACCCGGATCCGATTGGTCGATTGCCCGCATTAGCTCGCGCTTGAAGTAGAGAGCATTGAAGAACATGATCGGAGCATTGAACCGAAATAACAGCAAGCCAGGGATACTTGCGCTGTCTTCATGCCGTTTGATCGAGTGAAGACCGGGAAAGCCCTTCACCTTACCAAGAATCTCGACGCTGGGCCGCGACATCAGCCTTATAAATCTTAAGAGCGCGAGCACCACCACTAACAGAATGCCATTGATTGGCCCAGCGACTATGACGCCAAGCATGGCAAGGATCGAAAGTAGGGCTTCCGCCGGATCGATGCGACAGATTAAGCGTAAGCTTGCTATGTCAATTAGCGATAGACCTGCGGTGACGAGTACTGCCCCAAGTGCAGCGATCGGGACGTATTGTATTGGTGTCGTGAAAAAAATTAGCACCAGAGCCACGACGACGGCGGCCACAAGCCCTACAGCGTGCGTCCGTCCGCCAGCGGTATCACTTACGGCCGTACGCGAGTCCGCTCCGCTCACGGCAAAGCCTTGTGATAGCGCTGTCATCACATTTGCCGCTCCAAGTGCTATAAACTCTTGATCCGGATCGACATCGTATCCATTCCTTGCTGCGAAGCTACGTGCCGTCAAAATCATGCTTGTGAAGCTAACGAGAGCCAACCCAGCGGCCTCCGCAACGAGTGATGGTAGAAGGGCCATATCGGCGTACGGAAAAGTTAACGCAGGGAGACCACTGGGTACGGCGCCAATGGTCTTTACTCCGGCAGCTTGCAATCCGAAGAACGGCACAGCAATACCCGCGAGCACAATACTAAGAAGCGCTGACGGTAGCCGCGGCATCAGACGGGATACTATTGCCATTATCAAAAACGTTCCGGCGGCAACGGCGAGCGTTACCAAGTGAGTCTCTTCGAGCCTGCTAAAGATGCCGATTAGGCGCGGGAATATTTCAGTCTCTTGAACAGAAAAGCCAAGGATCTTGTCGGCCTGACCGAGGATAATCGACACCGCGACGCCATTGAGGAAACCTACCAGGATCGGCCGTGACAAGAAATCCGCTAAGAATCCAAGACGCAGGAAACTGGCCCCTATGCAGATAAGGCCAGCGAGCAAAGCTAGAGCGGCGGAAAGGCGCGCGTAGGCGGCCGGATCGTTGATGGCAAGTGGGGTAATTGCTGCTGCGATCACGGCGCAGGTTGCCGCATCAGGCCCGACGATCAACTGACGAGATGAGCCGAATGCAACGTAGGCCAATAGTGGGAGCAAAGTTGAATAGAGACCCGTCTCCGGTCTCAGGCCTGCCAGCGCCGCATAGGCGATGCTAACCGGTATGGCTACTGCTGCGACCGCAAGACCCGCATTGATGTCCCCCGCCGCATAAGCCAGCTTATAATCCCGCAAAGCAGCGAGACCGGGGGCGATGCGGGCGAGGGAAAGCATAGCTTTTCCTTTTGGCCTAGTTGAACTGCTCCAATCGCAATAGCAGAGGCCTTCCAATTAATTGTGTTGCGCCCAGATTAGAGGCCAGAAATAGCCGATCGCCATGCGATCCAGCAGGATCTTATTTGTTTTCGTGCCCGACGGCCACAAGGATTGAACGTATAAGTACGCTCTCTTGGCGGAGCCCGTAAATTCCGCAGCACTTCAACACTCATTCCGAATAAGTTCTTTCGTCGCTTGCCGCATGGCTGGGTTACATCAGCGTCACAAACGCTTTTTTGATAGTACTGTTCATTAGCTTCAGTTTCGTTCTTTTCGCAGCGGTTACTTTGTTGGAGGATCAAGACTCATGACGCACTGCGCGAATCCCCTTTAACCTGGATTAGCAATGCCGTCGCCCCTTATAAGCGCCTTTGCGAACGCTACCCGGATGCCACCGGCGAAGACTATCTGTTTCTGCCTCAGTACCAGACCAGCCACTGCGGCTCGCGTCATCGCGCAAAATTTTAATAAGCTGATGGAAGAGACCGGGCTGAAAATCGACACCGTCCTGCAAACGGGACGGAGGATTTATAGCCTGCGTCATACGGCGATTTGCATGAGGCTGGTCTTGTCGGAAGGTAAGGTCAACATCTACACGCTCGCAAAGAATGCCGGCACCAGCGTTGAACAGATCGAGCGCTTCTATGCCCGTAACTTGCCGATTTCCGCAGAGCTCGTGAAAAACCTGCAGAGCTACGGCGACTAAGCCGCCTAGATAATCATCGTGACGCACGGCAACTCAGGCTCTGATTTTCACCAACCACGGTGAAATTCAGCACACGGCTTCAGTTCAGAGTCCCTTCGGTGTGCCAAGCGAATGCACAGTCTAGCCTCGCGTCAATCCTCCCGATCTCAAGTATCGAGTGCTTGGCGAATTTTGGCCGCCAGTTGGTCAATCGTGAATGGTTTTTGAAGAAAGGCGATGCCCGGATCCAACATGCCATTGTGCACGATGGCGTTACGCGTATAACCCGTCGTGAAGACCACCTTGAGGTGAGGAAGTTTCTCTACCGCTCTTTGAGCCAGTTGCCGGCCGTTCATCTCGGGCATCACAACATCCGAAAACAGCAAATCGATCCTTTGTCCACTGTCGATGATTGTCAGCGCCTGCAGTGGACCTTCTGCTGCGAGAACCGAATAACCTAGCTCTTTCAGGGCTTCGACCGAGTAGTTACGAACCCGTTCTTCGTCCTCGACAACGAGTATGACCTCGCCGCACTCTCCCGTTTCCAGTGTCGCGTTTGCGCCTTCCGTGTTCTTTGCTTCATCCTGACCAAAAAAGCGCGGCAGATAAATCTTTACAGTCGTCCCCACATCAACTTCTGAATAGAGTTTCACATGACCGCCTGACTGTCGAACGAAGCCGAAAACCTGGCTCAATCCTAGGCCACTTCCCTTGCCCACTTCTTTAGTCGTGAAAAAAGGATCAAAGGCCTGCGCCATCACCTCTTCACTCATTCCCGACCCGGTGTCGGAGACGGCGACAAGAACGTACTGGCCTTCGGGAAGCGCGTATTCGCGCGCGACGCGACTGTCGACCAATGCGTTGCCTGTATCGATGGTTAGCTTACCACCATTCGGCATAGCATCGCGCGCGTTCACTGCCAGATTGAGCAATGCACTTTCAAGCTGCACCGCATCTGCGAAGGCTCGCCAGAGGCCAGGCGAAAGAACTGTCTGAACTTGAATGTGATCGCCGAGCGTGCGGGTTAGCAATTCAGACATCGAAGCAACAAGCTTGTTAGCATCAACGGGTATTGGCTCAAGCGGCTGCTGCCGCGAAAACGCAAGTAGCCGCTTAGTCAACGTCGATGCTCGTAAAGCGCCCTCTGTAGCCGATTCAATGTATTTACCAACGTTGGCGTCACCTTTGTTCAGTCGCCGCTGCATCAGGTTGAGCGAACCGATGATGACTGCCAGCATGTTGTTAAAATCATGAGCGATGCCGCCGGTAAGCTGGCCAATGGACTCCATTTTTTGGGCCTGGAAAAGCGCTTCCCTTGCCGTCTCAAGCTCTTTAACCGCCTCACGCTGTTCTGTGATGTCGCGGGTTACCTTGGCAAAGCCAATTAGTTTGCCTTCCTCATTGCGCACGGCGTCGATGACGACGCTCGCCCAGAAGCGCGAGCCATTCTTTCGGAGTCGCCAACCTTCCATTGCGGTCCGCCCTTCGTCGCGAGCCTGCGCCAATAATTTCCAGGGTTCTCGTTCTGAGCGGGATTCTTCAGTATAAAACATGGAGAAATGCCGGCCAACGACCTCGTCCTGAGTGTAGCCCTTTATCCGTTCAGCACCCGGGTTCCAGGTGGTGACGTTGCCTTCAAGATCGAGCATGTAAATGGCGTAGTCCACCACGCCTTGCACTAGGAGACGGAATTGTTCCGACGTCGATTGAACGCTTTTCTCTGCCGTCAAGCGGGCTGCCACTTCGCTCTCGACACGCGTTTCCAACGAATGGTTGATTGCCTCAAGCTTTAGGTTGGCTTCCCGCGCTGCTGAGTAAAGCTGCGCATTGTCTATCGCCACTGCTGCTTGATTTGCGATCGCAGTGACAAGTGTTTCCGAGTCAGAATCGAATTTGCCCGCTTCTTCGTGTCCAAAGAACAGTCCGCCAAGCACCTCGCCCGATCGGGACATAACCGGAACCGCGAGGTACGAGGTTACAGGAAGATGACCTTCAGGCATGCCTTTGCGCGGCGCATTCTTGCCGTATCGCCGGTCCTTCCTGATGTCGTCAGATCGTACCACACCCTGTCCTGTAAACGTCGGAGCAAAAACTTCCGTATTCCTGGGCATAGGAAATTTTTCAAACGCTGATCGAGGAGCGCCGGAGAGCGTATAAAGCATGTAGCTCTCGCCCTTTTCATCGAAAACATTGTAGAAAAAGGCACCGAATTGCGCGCCGCTCAGTTCGACACCGGCGTCAGTGGCAATCTGCACAATTTTTTGGAGATCGAGTTCAGCAGCTACCGTCGCGCCGGTGCGGTTGACAATTTCGAGCCGACGTTCCGCTCGCTTCCTCGACGAGATATCAAGCACGGTACCGACAAATCGGACGGCGGCCCCGTTTTCAAATATTGCCCTGCCCTTTGCGCTGACCCACCTCTCTATGCCGTCACTAATCCCAATAGTGCGGTATTCCATGTCAAAGGCGGCGCCTGACATCAAGGCACGCTCGACCGCGGCATGCACGTTAGCTTTATCGTCGGGATGTAAACCGGCGAGAAACGCACCCTCATAGCTAACAGGTGCGTCATAAGGGAGACCGAACAGAGCCTTGCACCGAGAGTCCCATTTGAGTTCCGACGTGGGAGGATTGAAATCCCAGATTCCGATTTGCGCGGCCTCCGTCGCCAAGTGAAGTCGCTCGTCCGCCGTCCGGGCCTGACGCTCGGCCAGAATTCGCTCGGTAATGTCGACACCCTGCACAAATATGCCATTTACCTGCTCGTCAGTGGCGATCGGCTGGTAAACAAAATCGACAAATCGCTCGATCAGCCTGTTCGCGCTTGTCTTCAAGGCGACCTTAGCGCCCAAAGCAGTGTAAGGTTCGCCGGTTTTATAGACTTCGTCTAGAAGCCGGACGTAGCCTTGTTCGACAACTTCAGGCAGCGCCTCGACGATGGTTTTTCCAATTAGATCGCGACCATCCACCAATTTGCGATACCCGGGATTCACTAGTTCGAATCGATGCTCGGGTCCGGAGAGCAGCGCCATAAAACTTGGCGCCTGCTCAAAAAGCTCCGACAGACGGTTCCGCTCAGATGTTGCTCTTCGCTGAGCGAGAACCCGCTCTGTCGTTTCGACCACGATGGCAATGACGCCTCCTGGCTTTCCATTTTCGGCTATGACTGGCGAATACCCCAAGTCGAGCCAAACCTGTTCTAATTTCCCCCTGCGATCGAGTTCAAGCTGGTGGTCGGTGTAGGTGAGCGTGCCGCCTGACATGACAACGTTCATGATGTTGTCGTTGAAGTCCGCCACTTCCGGCCAGCCTTCCCGTACTTTGCTTCCAAGCAGGCTCGGATGACGACGTCCCGCGAATTGTGCGTAAGCATCATTATAGATCATGATGCCGTCTTCGCCCCACAGCAGCACAATAGGTATTGGCGAATGGACGAGAAGGCCGACCGATGTTTTCAGGCTCGTGGGCCACAGCTCAAGTGGTCCCAGCGTCGTCGACCAATCATAGTTCTGGATGAGTTCGGCCAGCGCTCCGCCGTTTGCCAGGAAAGCCAAAGAGCCAGAATCTACAGAGTGGACTCGCTTATCCGTCACTGCAAGTTCCTTGGGTTTGCGAGCTAATCAAGCTGCGCGCTGAGCGGCGCGATAAATTCGACCTGGCAAAGCCTGGGCAAAATGTATTGGGCCTGCGGTCGACGCATTTTTGTGTGTTGCGCAATGCAGTCCTTATCTCATCACTTCAGATATCGCACCTGCGAGCTGGTCTTGTTGATAGGGCTTCGCAAGGCGTGGAATTCCAGGATCCTTGCCCGATGGTAGCTCGGCATAACCTGTCGCAAGAAGAACGCGTAGGTCTGGAAACATCTCCCTTGCCGCAGATGCGAGCTCTGCGCCGTTCATTTTTGGCATTGAAAAGTCCGTGATCAATAGATCGATCTTATTGCCGGTTCGGAGGAGTTCGAGTGCAGCACTGCCAGAACTCGCCTCAACCACCTCATGACCGAGGTCTTCGATCATTGCTGCGGTGCTCATAAGAATTAACGCATCATCATCTACGACGAGGACTCTCATTTTCTCATCCAATGTCGGCGTTTTTTCGTGAGGAGCTTGATCTGTTGCTGCCATGCTGTTTGTTGTTGCCGGAAGCCAAAGTTCTGCCCGCGTTCCTTGCCCGACAACACTGGTAAGCTTTAGCGTACCGCCTAGCTGCCGCATGAGCCCATGAATCATCGAAAGCCCAAGGCCAGTGCCCTTACCGAGCTCCTTCGTTGAGAAAAATGGCTCGGTCGCCTTGTCGAGCGTTTCTTCATCCATACCAGTTCCGGTGTCAGTTACTGAGAGTCTGACGCATTGAGTTGGCGCTGTTCCCGCCGCCTCCGTCAACTCTGCCTCTTCCAACTCGATCGTAAGCTGGCCGCCCTCCGGCATCGCGTCGCGAGCGTTGACGACGAGATTCAAGATAGCAAGCTCAACCTGATTGGCATCAATGAGAACGTTTGGTAGATCGAGCTGCGAACTCACCTTGAGTTCAACTTGAGCGCCGATGGACCTCTCAATCAAATCGTTCATTCCACGCAGCAATTGCGCGAGGTCAGCAGGTTGCGGCCTCAACTCTTGCCGACGTGCGAAAGCCAGCAGCCGCTGGGTCAGGGCCGCGCCGCGTTGCGCGCCCTGGATGGCACCATCAACCAGACGCGTCGACCGCGCGTCGAGCGGTGCGCGCTTGCGCAACAAATCAAGATTGCCGATGACCGCCATAAGCAGATTATTGAAGTCGTGAGCGACGCCCCCCGTCAACTGGCCGATCATTTCCATCTTTTGCGACTGCCGAAGCTTTTCTTCTGTCTTTTCGCGTTGCGCTATTTCTGAGAGAACCTTCTCATGTGCGCGCTTAAGAGCATTGGTGCGTTTGGCAACCCGCCGTTCCAATTCTTCTTGGCTGGCGCGCAGTTCAGAAATGCGCGCCCGCGCTTCGTACTGTCGAAGGCGTCCCTTGTAAGCGGTCTTTGCCGTGCTGATAAACGTCAGAGGATGAAAGGGGCGTTCAACGAGTGTCACATTCCCCAAAACTTCCGTTAGGCGCGGCATTTCCGGATGAAACCGGAAGCCTTGGCCCCGATGAGTAAGAATGATGAATGGAAGGTCCGACCACGCGGGCTGATTGGAAATCCATAGAGCGATGGGTCGCAGATCGGCAGACAGCAGAACTTCTTCGGCCACGACGACCATGCAAACGTCGTCGTTCAAAGCCTCTGCCACGTCACCAATAGAAGGAGAAGTTCGCGACCTAATCCCAGCCTCGTCGAGCAAGCTCTCTGCAACAGAGGCATCTCGCCCCTGCGGCGTCAGCACCAAGGCTTGACATGCAACCGGATTAGGAATTGGCCATATCTCCTTTTGAGGAAATCAGAGGGCCGCGATTGCTGAGGAAGGTTGGCACTCCCTGCAGCACACCTTGGAATTCCTCGAGTGGCGGTCCAATCGTCAATCCACTGATGCCAATTCGATATTCACGAATGGTTTCCTCGTGGCTGCCGCCACGCTTTTTGATAACCGAAATGGCGCGCCTAATTTTTGAGTGCGCCTCGAAGTAGCGTAAAAGAACGACTGTATCTGACAAGTAGGTCAGATCGATCGGCGCTCTCAGATTGTCTCCAACGACGCCGTGCTGCGCAATTGTCAAAAATGTATTTGCGCCTTGACGATTCAGATACTGCAAAATTTCGTGGATATGCAGAATCAAGGAATTTTCGTCGGGCATCGCCGCTTGATAGCCATTTAAGCTATCTATGACGACGGTTTTCGCATTCGATTGATCGACTGCTGCTCGTACCCTGTGAGCGAATTCGCCGGGCGACAGTTCTGCCGCGTCCACCTGTTCAATAAGAAGCGCCCCAGCGTCCTTCAGCGCCTCCAGGTCAAAACCCATTTGCTTCGTTCGATTGAATAACATGCCGAGTTCTTCGTCGAATGCGAAGAACGCGGCCTTTTCGCCACGTTTGATCGCAGCAACCACGAACTGGAGTGCAATTAGCGTTTTTCCAGTTCCTGCTGGCCCAAGTATAAGCGTGCTGGATCCCTGTTCGACGCCGCCGCCTAGCAACGCGTCAAGTTCCGCAATTCCGCTTGTTGCTCGTGACCGATCAAATTTGGTTCGATGTTCCAGTGCCCTCAAACGTGGAAAGATGACGACGCCGCCCCTCTCGATGGTAAGATCATGGTATCCGCCACGGAATTTTTGGCCGCGATACTTTGTGATTCGCACCCGACGGCGCTCGGCTCCATAGTTAGGTGAAAGTTCCTCCAGCTGGATGACGCCGTGAACGATACTGTGCGATGTCTTGTCTGAAGCTTCTGCGGTCAAATCATCGAGCAACAGCACAGTGGCTGAATGCTGAGAAAAGTATTGTTTGAACGCCAAAATTTGACGCCTATACCGTAGCGAGCTTTGCGCGAGCAATCGTATTTCCGAAAGGCTGTCCAGAACCACACGCACCGGTTTGGTGCGCTCGAAAACTTCCAATATCGATTTCGAAGCCTCGCCGAGTTCCAAATCGGATGAATAAAGAAGCGTTTGCTCGTGATCGGACCCTAGGGCAGCCGCCGGTGGCGCCAATTCAAAAACGTGAACCTTCTTATCGATTGTCCAACCGTGCGAGGCTGCAACTGTGCGCAATTCATTTTCGGTTTCTGACAGGGTTATATAGAGGCACTCTTCCCCTTGACGCGCACCCTCCATCAAAAAACTGAGCGCGATCGTCGTTTTTCCGGTGCCTGGGGATCCTTCGAGCAGGAACACATGTCCGGTAGAAAGCCCACCGGTCAATATATCATCGAGCCCCCAAATCCCGGTTGCCGCCATGAATTCTTTATCGGCCATGCGTCGCACCAATTTGCTTAGCAGTTTTGGACGGCAGGACGTGCGAGGGAATGCTCGAAAAGAGCTCCGCACTCTTCTCTCTCAATTGATTTAGGTCGTAGCCATATTGATGTGCTAGCCATAATGTCGATGGTACTCCGCATAGTTTTTCGAGCCTCAATGCCATTTCGATTGAGACAGCAGCGCGACCCGAAAGCAGCCTGTGCAACGTCTGCCTCGTCACGCCTAGATCCCGCGCGGCTTGACTCACGGATAAGCGCAAGGCGGGGAACACGACGTCATGAAGAAGCAACCCCGGATGCCGTCGAGGGGGATTGGCAAACTCAGATTTCAAAGTTGGTCTTCCCAGCGTTGATCTCGCCCGTAACGCCTGACGCGTCAGCCTTGTTCCCTGAGTTTTACCTTTTTTGAAAGACCGGATGTACGCGCCCAGCGATTAGGTGATCGAGGGGACGATTTTCACGGCTAAGTCTTATCAGGAAATCGCGTCCGAAGACCATAAACTGGCTTCCAGGGGCACGTTAGACACTGAAAATGGAAAGAAGAATGCGTCCTCGCACCTTGAGCTAGTCACCAGCCGATCATCGCGAGCGGCTTACCTGAGAGCCTACTCAGCGCATCCACGTTATGGTTTCATTTCGCCGCATCGCCGTTTCAATATTGCAGATACTCCGGTTGTGGCGAGCCCGTTCATGCATCAAATCGAATAAAGCATTGCCCTTCCGCGTCATCCGTAAATCGCTCGCCGAAATGACCTCGATGATCCCCGTCAATTCTTCGACGATGCATTTCTCCCACTTGAGGGCTTCCATGAGGGTGTATGCGTCCAACGCTCGCTCGCACATATAATTGAGCCGCGCACCGCTGCGCATCAGCCGGGACTTTCGGCGCGAGGCGAAGCCGCAATTTCGTTCACCGCGAAAAAAGCCTCTCAACGCTTCTCTGGCATTGAACAACCGCCCGGATGAGCCGGTCGCAGATGGCCCGGAATTTGGAGATCGTTGGTTGGGATCTTCCTGCATCGTATCGCCTCCACTCGCAAAACGATTGGCCCCGACCCACGGCGGGTACTCGGCGACGTCTTCACCCAATCAGCAAGAGATTGACGCTTGCGCGCCTTTATCAGTTCCAGGCCATCGATGTTTATCCCTGCGACGGCTTTAGGCAGCCGCATGCAGCCTCGGTTTGCTGTCCTGCAACGGTTGCAGAAGCTTCACTGGTGGCTTCGGCAGGTCCCCAAGTTCGCTTTCGAAAATCTCGTTCAGCCGTGGCGCGGCTGTGCCGCTAAACACAAGCATCCATTCGTCATCCACATCGTTGTTCCCCTAAGGCACGTCCACAACGTGAATCCAACAGAAGCTCGTTTGTTCCGTTCTCGAACGGACCTATAGATAGTCCGCTGCGACGCGCGGACTCTCAACTCGGTGGCAACGATCTTGTATATGGTTGCATCATAGCAATGGCCGCGCCGTATATGAATTTGGGGCGCCGCCAAGCACCTCGGTCGCCGTGTCGAATCGAGGAGCTTATAAGCCTGTATGGATTGAAACAGTTGGCCAACGGCAATTGCCCCTGGCTCTTGCAGCCAACACCACAGGCTAGCACTCCGAATAAAAGTGGAGCGCTTTTCCGGCGCCACCTTGGCAGTTACCTAAGGTTGCGACGGCAGCCCAACTGAGGCAGCCCATGGTATTGCGGCCCACGTCGGCCCTCTATTTTGAGTAGTCCAGCCGACGTCAAGATTTTATAAGGACTGCGATGCGTCTCCGTGCCCGCCGCAACACTGCCCAGGAACTGAGTTGGAAGGCCAACAGTTATCCTTCGCTGAGATACTCATGGCCATCACTATGCAAGACGATTTTAGCGATGAGCACACTCGACGAGCAGCAGTTCGAAAGTGGCGTAATGCTTCCTTCGCCGGGCTCTGCTTTGCTTTAGTGATGGCTTTGGTTTTGGTGCTATTGTTAATTTATGGACCCGTTTTGATGGATGATGCAGCGATTTCGACGACTTCACCGCCTCAAAACGCTGCCCAAATGACGCCAATACCGAACGGTTCATAACGTTGAATGCATCGCGTCAACCTGTTAAATTGCACAATGCTCCATAGCGCCGTTTTTCGGGTGGTAATGTTGGTCAACAATGTCGGCATTACCAACGACCGTGTTGCCACCAGCAACGTTGCAAAGGTACTTAGACAACGCCCGCGCCTTTATTGAGCGCGCCTATCGCCACCGATCGCGCATGCTACCGGTTCCATTTGCTGAATGGCCTCCGATTGGTTTCGTTCCACCGCCGCTACTCTGAGGCAGCTTCAACTTTCTTCTCGCTCACCAAAATTGCTGACTCACAGTTAGATTGACGGTGTCAATTGCTTGGTGCGGCGGCCCAGAGTTTAGAGAAATAGGAGCGAATATCGCCGCAATTTGGAGGTGGGGCGCTCGCCGATATTCAGCGTCCAGGTCTTGCCGCTGGTTTTGTCGGAAAGGCTTTTTCTGCTTTTTCACGTGATCTTTAACGGCTGCGGCGCTGTCCTGATGATGGCGTCGACTTCGGACGAGGTTACACGCGCTTGCGATGCGCTCCAGCTGACGTTGTCGCCTCTCTTTATAGTCTACTCGACTATCACAACGAAACTTTCGCATGCTGAGCGTCATCGTGTTCTGGTGTGCGCTTTTTGCCAGACGGCTTTGAGTCCTTCGTAGAGATACTTGAATCCTTCTAGGCCCTAGCTATCCCAGTATTCCGCACTTACTGGTGTCACGGCGAGCAGGCATAGGTTAGGATCACCCTTGCCTCCGGGAAACCAAACCCTCCACGCCTCGGACCAAAGTTCTTCAATTAACACGCGATCCTTCAGGACATGCGCTGTGCCATAAAGCACGGCAGCTTCCGAGCTTCCCTGAAATGAAATGGCAACCTGGTTGTTTTTCGTGATCTCCTCGACTTTGGGCATCGCTAAGCCAGTGGCGAAAAGCAGCTCCTGATCGCCGGCTTCCATTCTAGCGACCCGCATAGGGCGGATGTGTACTCCGCCTTCAGGGGAGCGCGTAGTCAGCATCGCAGTGTTGAAACATTGCGCAGATCGGAGCACTGCTCGCCGGCCTGCAACTGCGATTGTCGAAGGCAGGCCGCGTTCCTTCCAATACGTCCATCAGGTAGACCGTGGCCTTAGAGGTCGGCGCGCTTTTTTTCCATATCCCCATATGACAAACCCGAAACTCTTTTCGCAGGTCGGGTTTCTACTACATACGGCCCTGCGTAAAATTCCAATCATTAAGGCGATGACCCAAACCGTCGCAAAAATGCCCCCCGCTTGGCCGAGTGGCTCATGAAGTCAAGTTCGATGGCTGGCGCGCCCAGCTGCACATCGTTGAAAGCGAAGGCACTCTCAACGCTCATGACTGTTTCGCATCTGTCTTCCACATCGCATAGCCGTAGAAGAGCCAAAACGAATTGAGATGAGTCATCACGAAAGAAAGGGGCATCCGGGGACGCCCTCTACCTATCATCCAAACTCGCGACATCTGTGGAAGCGATGCCACCATACGGGGCTGCCCGTTGCCAGAGCGCGGCGCCTCAGCCAGCTGCATTCACCATAGTACCAGCCATCGCTGAAGTAAAAGCCAATGCCAGGGCCCCATCCGTAGTGGTGGCCGCGCCGTATACGCTCCCTGAATCCGGGCCGACGCCAATCACCTCTATCGCGCACTTCCGCACGCGGTCCCCGGCGATCGACGTGTCGATCGGAACGTTCGATTTCCGCCCCTCGATCGGGCCTCCGATTTCTATGCTCCATACGATGATCCGAACGTGCTGAGTCCGAACCCGACGAGCCTTCACTGGCACCCGATCCGGCGCCAAAGCGCTCGTGCGACCTGCCCGCCTTGAAAGAAGGTCCAGCGGAGCCCTGATGATTCGACATTCCGCCTCCGCGGCTCTTACCCATGTCGCCGGCTCCTTGCGCGAACGCCATCGGGGCGCCGAGCAGCAAGGCGGCAATTGCAACAGTGTATTTAAGCATCTTCGTCTCCTACGCCGAATTTCCTTTCCTATGCTTCAAAACGGGCGGTTGTCGCCTATGTTCCCGTCAATTATCGCTACACTGAACAAATCCAGCGCTCGTTCATCTGCCGTTCATTGGAACCCCGTAACTCGCAAATGCTGCGCCGCTCTAAAGAGTGTTCGCGTAGTCTCATTGCGACTTCTCTTCACTTATTCCTGCTCGTGTCGAACCGAGAATTTTACACGCCTGTATGGTTTGAAAACAGTTTGGCCGACGGCAATCGCCGCTGGAATGGATCTTTTGCAGCCGACCTCAGGGGCTGGAACCGCGGAGAAAAGTGGAGCGTTCTACCGGCGGAGATGCGTCATGAGCGAACTTACCGAGAATGGCACCTGGTCCAAATTTTCTGGAGCCACTTTGGCTGATATCTACTCAAGGCTACGACGAGAGCAGGTTGACAAGGCCCTCGGGTTGGATCCCAACGAACCTCTCCGTGCTCGTCTCGCACTGGCCGTCTTGACGGCGGCCGAACTAGGCTCGGCGGATCCGATCTCGTTAGAAACCACCGCGCGCGCATTATTGCGAGTGAACTTTAATTGCTCGCCGCCGGCATCCTGAGCGGCTTTGGAAATCGCCATGGTAGGCGAATTAGCGTGCAGTCGCCGGGCGTTCATAGCTGGTTTAGCCGGACAGGCTGTCGCGGTATCAAATCTTGACACCACAATATCGTTAGCGCGAACCCGGGGCGGTATCGAACTTGCTCCTCCGGAAGACTTCTCGTTCGTTGGGTTACAAAAAACAGCAGAACGTTTGGCTGCCTCCCCCTACGTTTCGGCGAACTTGCCTGCCTCGGACATTCTTTCCAAAATCGACTTTGATGCATACCAAAGTATTCGCTTCCGCTCCGCGCATACGCTTTTTCTGGACTCTTCAACGCAATATCCGATCCAGTTGTTTCACCTGGGAAAGCTTGCCAAAAGACCAGTACGAATCAGTTTGATCGGTGGCGATGGTCGTGCACGCGAAATTCTCTACAGCAGCGATCTCTTCGATGTTCCCCCTGATCATCCAGCGCTCAAGCTTCCGCCGGATATCGGATTCGCGGGCTTTCGCGTCATGGATATGGATCTTAAGCGCGATTGGTTCTCAGCAATTGGAGCTTCTTATTTCCGAAGTTCCGGGCCGTTCGATCAGTATGGGCTATCAGCTCGTGCGATCGCAATCGACACAGCTATTCAGAGACCTGAAGAGTTTCCTGCCTTCGTACATTTCTGGCTAATGGCGCCCGACGTTGCTCCACGTCCATTGGTTATCTATGCCCTCCTGGAGGGGCCGAGCCTGACCGGAGCCATTCGTATATCCATGACTAGGGAAGGCGATCGCGACCGGCGCGAGGTGATAAACGATGTCGAGGCTCGTTTTTATGCTCGTAAAGACATCGAACGGGTCGGTGTAGCGCCCCTTTCAAGTATGTATTGGTATGGAGAGGCTCCGCATCAGCAGCCATCGGATTGGCGACCTGAGATCCACGACAGCGACGGCCTTACCGTCTGGACTGGAAACGGAGAACGGTTGTGGCGTCCACTTCTGAACCCACCACGCGTGATGACAAACTCGTTCGTAGATAAAGACGTCAAGGGATTTGGCCTCGAACAGCGTGATCGAAGCTTTGCTCATTACCTTGACGACGGAGCGTTCTACGATCGCCGGCCATCTGTCTGGATCGAACCCTTGCAAAGTTGGGGCGACGGTGCGGTGCAGCTCATCGAAATGCCGACGGGGGAGGAAACTTGGGATAACATCGTCACATATTGGGCGCCGAAGGAGAGCTGGAAGCGAGGGGATCGGAAGTCATTTAGCTACCGCATTACGTGGCTCGATGCAGTCCCCTACCCTCAACACCTGGCGCGCGTCATTGGCACGTGGTCAGGCTTTGGCGGCCCGCCCGGATTGAGCTATAAAGAGCGCGATCCGACGACCCACAAGTTCGTCATTGATTTCGAAAGCTCTCGCTTCGCTGGCCTTACGCGGGACGATGTAAAACTGGTCGTCAATGCGTCGCGCGGACAGGTAAGCGGGATTTCAAGCTATCCTGTTGTTTCGCAGAACCATCGCTGGCGTGGCTTATTCGATTTGACTGCCGACGGCAAAGAGCCGGTCGACCTTCGCGGGTATTTACGGAAGAAAGATACCGCGCTATCCGAAACATGGATCTACCAACACTTCCCGGATGCTTATTTTTAAAGACTTAGTGAATATAGTTGCAGGCTGATGGGCGCTCGCAGCGTTGGAGGGGCTGCGAAAACGGCGCGAATCCCCTCCAACCGAGATTACAAAAACCTACTTTATGTCGACCCACACCCCTTCGCGCCAGTAGCCTCGGCCGGCATGCTCGCGCCAGCGGTAGTGTTCGTGGTCCTTCCACTTCCAATCATCCGAGTAGACATGCACTTTGACGTCTGCGGGATACTCAATGCGCTCCTTGACGTGCCAGCAATCGCCAACGTCATTGCAGACGATCTCCGCCGATGCTGTTCCGGCCAGTAAGCCGAGTGACGCAGCCGAGAGAATTGCCAGCTTGGAAAAAGTCTTCACGGTGGGACCTCCAGTTTCAAAGTTGCTGATGCCCGGCCAAAGCCGACCGGGATAAAAAGCCCTGGCCTCACGACCAGGGCTGTTCTGTTGCGAAGCCGCGCAATTAGGTCAGAACGATGATGTCGACCACCTCATAGGTGTCCGGATCGATGATCGCGATGCGTTCGTCCTCCAACACAATGTACTCGTAGTCACGATAGGCAGGTACGATCGCAACGACATCCTGCGGTACAGGATAGAGATGTACCGAATGCGGAATGCGGACGCCGACGTTGACTGAGACATTCAGATTGCGGGCGGGTTCGATGTGATGCCGGGTAAAGACGGAGCGAATACGAGACTTCTGTTCCGTCGTTACGCTGGTAATGGAACCGTGGTCACGCCCTGAACGTCCTTCGGCACCTTCGCTCGCACCGGTTGATGCGCCCTTACGATCATGGGTGCGGGCCTCATTCCGGTGCTCTCTGTCGCGATCATTTTTTGCGTTGCGATCGGACTTGTACTCGCCGCGATCGGCGCTGTTGGTGTTGCGATCGGAATCTTTTGTGCGACTTTCCGATCGCTGATCGGACTTATCCAAGGCTCGCTTCTGGTGTCCCGGAGATTCATCCTTCGCCGAACGTCCGGACTTCGAATGGCCTGGGGAATAGTCACTCGCCGATCCGCTTCCTTTTTGGTGACCAGGCGACAGGTCGGACGCCGAGGAACCCGATGCGCCCTCGCTTGCACCCGACGAGGCACCTGAACGCTCATGCGATGCGCCGTCAGATTTCAAACCGGACGAACCTGCACCGGAGGAACTAGGTCCAGATGTACTGGCGCCGGAACTCGACATTCCTGCGCCTCCACCACTTTTTCCCATATCTCCAGCGCCCTGCGCGAATGCCATCGGGGCACCAACGAGAAGCGCGACGATTGCTACAGAATACTTCAACATTTTCTTTCTCCTACGCCGAATCCATTTCCTCCGTGGCCGACGCAGAACGGCTAGTGATTTGTTCTGTTCCCGACATTCATCATCGCGCTGACATTTGACGCGGATATTCATTTCCCGTTCAGGGACGTAAGCATCGGCGGCCCGTTTTCCGCACCTCCTGTCCTTTATTTCTAGGGAACTTTCTGTTGGGCGCGGGTTTCTCTCTTCACTCGCTCAATCAAAGGGAAGGATCCATGCGAAAGATTTCTTGCCTCATCATTGGTGCGCTGTTGCTATGTTGCGGGACAGTAGGGGCTGGCGCAGGTGAGGTGATCGTGCACGAACACGCTGCTTACGCGCCTTCGGCTGTCTACCGCGACGGCCATTATCGTCTGGCCCCGCGCAATCGCTTGACAGTGCGATCGGAGGGACCGGCCGTCTACGGGTGGAGCTTCCGGCCTGCCAACTGTGGCGTCTTCCATTACTGGAATGGGGAGGAGTGTGTTGATGCTCGTGCCGTTCCGCCGCCCCAGTAACATCCGACGCTCCCGGTGTTGGCCGAAACGCCTCGCTCGATCCTGATCGCAGAAGACGAATTGCTTGTTCGTCTCTGTGTGGCTGAGGAGCTGCGCAACGCCGGGTGTTTCGTCTACGAGGCCCAAGAAGCGATCGATGCGATTGAGGTCTTGGAAAGTAAACCGGTCGATCTCCTCATCACCGATATCCGTATGCCCGGTATCATCGACGGCATTGAGCTTGCGCGGCGAACGCGCGCCAAGCATCCCGAGATACGGGTGGGCGACGTTGTTTGCGTCGTGTCCGCTATGTGCTTCTAGTGGGAAGCAACGAATCCCGAATATCGCCAATAGCCATTAAATCCAGTCCCGACTGAATGGTATCAAAGCCCAAATCACAAATCCCGCCACGTCAACTATGAAGACGGGCAACGTCCAGCGCCTTTTGCGACCACCTATAGCAATTGAATCACAGCCTCCATCGATGCACTTAGTCATGTCGTTGCCTAAATTGTTGGTGGCGGGCCAACGCCGCGGAGGGGTCCGCCCAAGTCGGACCTCCCCGCGCGCAGACCACCCATCAGAGGATTGCATTTGGTCTGCGATGCACTGAGACGCATCGCGGCCTCCAAAAATCCAACGGACGTCGGGTATAGGAGGTTCCAAAAATTGACCCGCGCCGAGGATGAAGATGCCGGCGGAAAACAAGCTTGACGGTGAGACCTGAACCACGCTTCGCCTACTCGCGTCAGATGCCAATTACCTTTACGTGTCGCCTAACAAAAAAAGCGGGAGCAATGAAGCTCCCGCGAAGGCTCGTCTTATTGGCTGGTGCCACTCGGATTTGTGCCGCTGGAGTTTGTGCCGCTCGCGCCCGAACTCGTGCCGGAACTTGCTGAGCCTTTAACATTGCCATTGTTACAGCCGGTCATGAACTCCGTTTGAGAGATCGAACCGTCGCTATCGGTATCAACACTCTTGAAATCCGTGACGTACGCCTGAGCCTGGCTTTGGGATAAGGTCGAACCCTTTGTGGGGTTTGCCTGGTTCCATAGTGTTTCACATTCCGCCTGAGAGAGCTTCATATTTGAACCCGAAGGTTCTGCCGCGAGGGTGGGCCCACTTAGCAGAGCGATGCAGGCTAGGGCACTACCGTAGACGGCCGTGGTGCGTAACATGTGTTTCCTCCATTTTTAACACCGATGCTCATCGAACTATTGCTCGGCTCAGGCGTTCCCAAGATGAGAGGCTTTCTTTGACGGGCCCAATTGCGCGACCTGCAGCCGCCGCTGAAGAGGTGTCCACCCTGGAGCGAAACATGCTTGGTAGACAGCCTTTCCGCATCGACAACAACGAACCTCCACGGTTCTGGAACATCAGCGGCTTACTGAGTTTTTATTTAAACTATTTGAGCGGTCCGCCCATCGCGAGCAAAAAGCCTCCTACCCTGGCACGAGCTTGGGAGACGGCGGGCGACGCCTGCACGATCCACGACGCCCTTCAGAAGGCCCCAGGCGGCAAGAAAATCATCGCGCCGCTGTCCAGCTCAGAGGCGCCCACAGCAGTCGACGCTAGGAACCAAAACGCAACCGACATAATGGCAAAGGACCGCAACATTCCTTACATGTAGGTACGGCCGCGGCATTAAACGACCTGTAATTGCGTAGGACGGCAACTGGCAAATGTGTAACCTTTATTCGCAAACTCGGAATGTCGAAGCCACCCGGCGGTTGTTCCGGATCTCGCACAACCGCGCCGTTTCGATCGAGCCGCAGCCGTCAATCTTTCCCGGCTACACGGCGCCGGTCGTGCGCAAAGCGGCAGATGGCGAACGCGAGCTGGTCAACATGTCTTGGGGTTTTGTCTTCAAGCCCGCTGACGGCAAAGCCTGGAAGCGGGTGACGAACGTCCGCGACGACAAGGTTCTGACATCGAAGTTCTGGAAGCCATCATTCGAAGCCCGGCGTTGTCTCGTGCCGGCGTCATCCTATTGCGAGCCCGATACCGGCAAGCCGGCGAAGTGGCATTGGTTTGCCGTCAATGGCGAGCACGAGCGCGAGTTGTTCGCATTCCCGGGCATCTGGCAGCGGTGGTCCGGCCCGATAAAGAAAGACGGCCCCGCCGTCGAGCTGGACGTCTACTCATTCCTGACGACAACGCCGAACGCGCTCACCGTCTCGATCAATCACGAGAGGATGCCGGTGCTGCTATCGAGTGAAGATCAGTTCGAGACGTGGCTATCCGGAGAGCCAGCCGAAGCGTTCGCACTCGCCAAGAGCTTCGACCCAGCGCTGATGCGCATCGTGCAGAGCGGCAATGACAAAGAAGACTTGTTGGGCAATGACAGCGTGAGTATTGGAACGCCGCGTTTGCTATGACGACCCTCGCGCGATACCCGGCACGCTCGCGCCGGGTATCCTTTTCGTATAGGTTTAGCGGTCTTGTGACGAGTTCTGACTGCCTTTGGAAGTTGCCGCAGTGGCAGGACGTTCAGCAACATCCCTCAAGGATGCTGGTTCGACCACATCATCCTTGAGGCGCATGGTAAGGATCAGATCCTCAACTACCTCCGTAGTTGCTCGCCGCCTTGCCCCGGCTTTCTGCAATTCGTGCGGCTTATCGGACAAGATGTGCGGCACCTCGAGTTCGCGCAGCTCGGCACACAGATCAAACGCTTCGTTGTGCAGCCCCTTGTCCAGAATCGCACCATCAAATCTTCGGTGTTCGAGCACCGCGAATGCCGAGATGATGTTACTGGCCAGCTGAACGGCTGCACCCTGCTCTTTCAGTGCAGTATCCAATTCTGACATTGAAAGAAGCGACCCCTTCACCACAAGGATTTTCTTTCCAACGAGCTCCTTCGCCATAGTTGATCTCACGCAATTTTTAGTGGCATCGGCTAGTTCGCACGATCCTGACGTGTCGGTCGAAGCCGCGCGATGTACTTCCTTCGGCGATTCAAGAATAGTGGTTTGGGATGGATGATCCGATAGTCGAGGCCACGATTCTCAGCGAAGCTTATGGCCAAAGGCAAAGCTCGGAACGTGTGGAAAACGCCGGGAAGAACGGCGCCCTCCGTCCATGCGCTGATCCTGTCGAGTTCAAGCACCCACCACTTATCGACACGGTAAATCAGACAAGTTGGCCGACCCGACAAAGCAGCCGACCGCGCGGGCGGCATTGTCCCAGTCCGACCAATATCCTCGCGGGTTTCAGCAAGTACAGTTGGCATGACTCCTCCTTCGCGGCCGGTTTCTTCGCCGGCCGCAGAATCCTTGTTGGATTGGTTTGTTAAGCCGCTGCTTGATCGAGAAGCTGCTGGCTGTCCGAGCCACTGCGCATGGCGATCGGAATCGTTTTCGGTTTTAGGGCTTCTGGCAATTCGCGCTTCAGCGAAATGACCAGTAAACCATCAGCCAATGAAGCATCCGTCACTTGCACGTAATCTGCGAGATCGAATTCACGCGCAAACGGCCGCTGTGCCAAGCCCTTATAAAGGTAGACCTTGTGGCCGTCCTTCTTGGCCGAGCCTCGAACGGTCAGTCGGCTTTCCTCTTGGACGATTTCAATGTCGTCGCGGCCAAAGCCGGCGACAGCAAGAACGATGCGGTAGTGATCCTCGCCTATTTTCTCGACGTTATAGGGCGGATACCCGCCATCCTCACGTTCGAGCGCTTGCGCGAAAATCGCGGGCAGCTGATCAAACCCAACGGTCGACCGCAACATCGGGGAAAAATCGAATGTCGCCATGGCTATCCTCCTTTTCGAAGCGACAACGATGGTTCAATAAACCGGCCAAAAGCGCCGGTCGATCAACGAGCTAGTTTGTCGGCGAGGGCCTTTCAAGGGGGGGCTAAAAAAATTTTTGCAGCCTGAGCTACCGTCGCTTCTTCCTCGCGGCTTTACGCTGTGCTGGCGTTCGATCGTTCGCGGGCATCTGTCGTGCGCTCTGCTCGAAGGCGTCCTTGAGCCCGACCGGCTGGCCTTTCTTTTTCAGATAATCGCGCAGAGCGCGATCGTAGATATCGTCCAGCCGATCACCACTTTCCCGCGAATACTCGTATACGGCCCGAAGCAGTTCCGCGTCGATCGAAAACAGCTTCCTCTGACGTGGTGACCTTGCCATGCTAAGCCGCATCAAATCGCGATGTATCGCGAACGTCGGCGACGTAGTCCCGGATATCGTCCGCATAGGCCTTTTCGATGGTCTCGCTCAAGGCCATGAACAGTTCGTAGCGCCGCGCGTGGCTACGGATATCGGAGGCAGGGACGTCGAAGAAGCTGCTTCCGTACTTGCGCCGCAAGGCGATACGTTCAGGGATCAGTTTAGCAATATCAAGAACCAGCGGCGGATCGCCGACCTCAGGAGCATCAAGTGTGATGCGCATCACCTCACCCGCGCGATTGAATTCGGCTTCACCAAAGAAAAATCCGTATCCGATGCCATCGATGTTAATACCAATCTCTTCGAATTTACGCAGCATTGACGCTACTCCAACTACGCCGACTTCTTCGAGCGCGTCGGCTTTGATTTACCCGCTGCCTTACTCTTTCCTTTTCCCTCAACGCTGGCACGCAGTTGGGCCATTAGATCGACGACGTTGCGGCCCAGCGCCCGCGGTGTCTCGGGCGTCGCGATGATCTTCCGACCCTTGAGCTTGGCTTTGACAAGCTCCTGCAGAGCCGTCTGGTAATGGTCCTCGAACTTCTCGGGCTTGAATGGCGCCGTCTTTTGCGTGATGAGCTGCACGGCGAGATCGACCATTTCCTTGGAAGGCTTCTCCAGTGGCACCTCGTCGAAGAAGTCCTCGGGCATTCGTAGCTCTTCCGCATAGCGAAGCATCGACATGGTGAGCCCGTCTTCAAGCGGCCCGACAGCGACGAGCCACTCGCGGCCACCAATCGTGACCTGCGCTAAGCCGAGCCGATTTGTTTTGCGCAGCGCATCGCGAATGACGACGTAGCCCTCGCCTGCCATCTTGTCTGCCGGCGTGATGAAGTACGGTCGCTCGAAATACCGGCTGTCGATTTCGCTGGCATCGACGAATTGAACGAGGTCGATCGTCTTCTTGCTGTCGAGCTTTACGGCGTCGATCTCTTGCGGCTCGAGGATGACGTACTCATCGGGCTCGACCTCGTAGCCTTTGACGATGTCGGCGTTGTCGATCTTGCCGATGCCGGGCACCGTCTTTTCGTAGTTGATGCGACGGCCGGAGGGCTTGTGGATCTGGCGGAACGAGATCTCCGCCTTGGATTCAACGGCGTTGTAGATTTCGATGGGGATCGAAACGAGCGAAAGGCGCAGATGGCCCTTCCAGTATGTGCGAGCGCGCTTAGGCATGGCTGGTACTCAAAAACAAGTTCCGCCCACAATATGTTGTAGGTGGCACGCCCGTTCAACGCGAACAAACGAGGATTTGTTCGATGCTTACCCCCGTGTCTGCCGATCCCCGTGGCATCGGTGCACGCGAGCGCGAGCAAAGAGGAACAGTTGCTAAACGAACCTTCTTCTCGGCCCCAAAACATCCCGATGTGCTTCCGCGGCTTCGAACGAAATGCAGCGGAAGGCTATGCGTCCACTCTGGGTGCGCTGCTCCATGAAATCGGAAAGATCATGGACATCTCGACGCTCGATGGGATGACGATAGCCTTTGACTACGATGAGGCTCTCGCGAATCTCGATAGAGGCTACGAAACCATTCGAACTCTGACGAAGACGACTGAGTTTGCAACCGGCGTTGCAATGACTCCCGCCGTGCTACGCGATAGCGCACTGAAAAGCCACATCGTACTTAGTGGTGAAATCGTTCTGATGCTTGATGATGACAATCAAGAAAACTTCAAGTCAGCAGTGCACACCATCGCTCATGAGTGCGCGCACGTGGAGATTACAGCCACTTACGACAAATGCTTTCCCAACGAGATCCTTCGAAAATTCTACGATACCGTGATGGAAAGTTGGCGTTGGGACGTCATCAATGCGTGTTGGGAGGAATATGCCGCCTGCAGGATTGCCTCGAACATCGGACATGATCCCGTGGCTGGTTATGAAGAAGTCTTCGTGCTCGCTCTCAACGAGATGGACGATAAGATCACCCAGCTTGTGCAGAACTTTCATGGCGGAAATGCAGATCAGCTTGTTGGGCCAGTATTCGGTGTTTATGGCACAGTGATGAAGTTCACTTGCTATTTGTTGGGAGCAATGGCGGGCACAAAGAAGACGCTTGCGAGCTGCGAGTCGGCTCGCGACGCCTTGAGCGATCACTGGTTTGAGCCTTATTTCGAACGACTAAAACAAGCTTGCGAAGATCTCTATGACCAATTTGGAAATTGGTCCGAGAAATCGGGTTTCAACGCGATCGGCGATATCGTCGAAGATATCGTGACTGATCGGGTTATGAAGCTGTGGCACTGGCCAGATGGTACGTACACTATCTACATCCACCTGCAGACTTAATGCCTGCTACCCCGAACTGGGTGCGTGCCTTGCGCATGGACGATGACAGCAGCCTGCGGTCTCCGAAACAAGCACCGAAAACGGTGAGATTGGCTATCTCGCTCTGAGACGCAGAGGCGTCTCTGATCGCACCCGGATCGCACCCGCCAGATTTCGGCCAAATCGGGGAGGAAGCTAACACCTTGAAACAAATGGTGAGCCCGGTTGGGATCGAACCAACGACCCTCTGATTGAAAGTCAGATGCTCTACCGCTGAGCTACGGGCCCCCGAAGGCGTCCGGTTACCTGCCTTTTTGTCCGAGCGCAAGCCTTGGACGTGCCGCACGTCCGCAAGATCGTCTCGCAGGCGGCCAGCGGGACAGATTTACACACGTCATTCGCTTCCGAATGCGTCCTTTGACGGTCATCGCGGCCAAATGCTGCGGCGGCGTGGGACTATTGAAGCTATATGTTCGGGACGACTCATTGATTTGTTGCAGGTCCTCTGGTGCGGCATCGTCCGGCGCGGCGCCAGACTGAGGCTTTTCCCGTATTCCATTCCCTTCAGCCCGCGACTGCGTGCCATGCCCGACCGCCTCAAGGCCATTCTGCTGATGTGCGCGGCGGTCACGCTGTTCGCGTGCCTCGACACGACCGCGAAATATCTCGGCCGGCTCGGCGTGCCGGTGTCGGAAATCGTGTGGGTGCGCTTCATCGGCCAGATCGTCTGGACGGTGCTTCTGCTCGGCCCATCCGCAATGCCGAAACTTCTGAAGACCCAAAATCTGACGCTCCAGATGTCGCGATCGGCCTTCATGGCAGCGACCACGCTTTTGAATTTTCTGGCGGTGAGATACCTTCGCCTCGATCAGACGCTGTCAATTACATTTTTGGTGCCGCTCGTTGCCGCCGCCCTCGCGGTCCCTCTTCTCGGCGAACATGTCGGCTGGCGGCGGGCCACGGCCATTGCCGTCGGCTTCGCCGGAATTCTCGTCGTCGTGCGTCCCGGCTACACCGAGATGCATCCGGCGTACATTTTCGCGTTCGGCTCGATGTTTACTTATGCGCTGTTGATGATCGTGACGCGCAAGCTGTCGTCGTTCGATCCGCCGATGGTGACGCTGCTCTACGGCACCTTCGTCGGCGCCGTCGCGGCCGCGCCATTCGCGATCGCGGACTGGACGTGGGCGCCGAGCGCACTTGCCTGGGTGCTGCTCCTGTCGCTGGGCGCGCTTGGCGGCGGCGGTCATTACCTGATGATTCAGGCCTACCGCTTCGCGCCGGTGTCAGCCGTGACGCCGTTCCTTTATTTCGAACTCATCAGCATGATCACGTTGAGCTACCTCGTATTCGGCGACAAGCCGGACTTCTGGAGCTTCATCGGTTCGCTGATTATCGTGGCGTCGGGTCTCTATCTCATTCACCGCGAACGCATCGCACACCGGGAAGATCTTATGGCGCTGGAGCAGGCGGAGCGCTGATGCGCGCCTTCGTCTCGGCGGCCCAGTCATCGAACCGGCCATTGGCAATGGCATCGCGCATCGCCCCCATCAAGTCCTGATAGAAGACGGTGTTGACCCACGACAGGATCATCCCACCGAGGTATTCGCCCGATTTGATCAGGTGATGAACGTACGCCTTCGAATAGTCGCGGGCGGCCGGGCACGAGCTTAGCGCATCAAGCGGCGCCGTATCCTCGGCGTGCCTGGCGTTGCGCATATTCAGCGGACCGTTCCATGTGAATGCGTAGCCGTGGCGGCCATTGCGCGTCGGCATCACGCAGTCGAACATATCGACGCCGAGACGAACGGATTCAATCAAGTCGAGCGGCGTGCCGACGCCCATCAGGTAACGTGGCTTGTCCGCCGGAAGATACGGCAACGTCTCCGAGAGCGTGGCGATCATCGCGTCGTGTCCTTCGCCGACCGCAAGACCGCCGACCGCATATCCCGGAAAGTCTATCGCGACGAGGGCCTCAGCCGAGCGGCGGCGCAATTCGGCGTCGGTTCCGCCTTGCACTATACCGAAGAGCGCCTGACCGGGCCGTGCGCCTCCGGCTGCGAGTTGTGCCTCGAAGGCGCGCTTCGAGCGTTCGGCCCAGCGCAGCGACAGTTCCATCGCACGCTGGATTTCGCGGCGTTCAGCGGGCAGCTCGATGCACTCGTCGAACTGCATCTGGATATCGGCGCCGAGCAAGCACTGGATTTCGATGGAGCGTTCGGGCGACAGCATATGGCGCGAGCCATCGATGTGAGACTGGAAGGCCGCGCCTTCCTCGGTGATCTTGCGGATCTTGCCGAGGCTCATCACTTGGAAGCCGCCGGAGTCGGTGAGGATCGGGCCGTCCCAGCGCATGAACTTGTGCAAGCCGCCGAGCTTGGCGACGCGCTCGGCTCCCGGCCGCAGCATCAGGTGATAGGTATTGCCGAGGATGATATCGGCGCCCGCCTCGCGCACCTGCTCGGGATAGAGCGCCTTGACTGTCGCGACGGTGCCGACCGGCATAAACGCGGGCGTGCGAATGACGCCGCGCGGCGTCGAAATTTCGCCGAGCCGCGCCGCGCCATCGGTTTTCTTGAGGCGGTAGCTGAAGCGGTCGTCCGGTACGAGTGTTTTTTCCACGCCTGCCTTCACAAATCTTGTCGTCGTTTTTTCTTCACTCCGCTGCCTTCGTCACCCACCCCTAACCCCGCCCCGTCAAGGGGCAGGACGGGGCTTAATGGTCGATCCACAGTACGAATGTGCCAAGGACGAGGATGTAGGCTCCGATGGCTGCGAACATCCAAAGACAGCCGGCGATGATATTCTTCCCGAAGACATAGTGCCGCCAAGTGAAGACAGGTTTTGGTTCAGCCATCGCCCTCTCCTCCTGGGGTGGCCGGGAATAGCAGGCTGGCGTCGCCGTAGGAATAGAAGCGGTAGTCAGAGTGAATGGCGTGGCCGTAGGCGGCGCGCATGGTGCCGAGACCCGAAAACGCCGCGACGAGCATGAACAGCGTCGAGCGCGGAAGATGGAAATTCGTCATCAGCACATCGACCGCCTTGAAGCGATAGCCAGGCGTGATGAAGATATCCGTTTCGCCCGACCAAGGCGGGATCGTGCCGTCATCGCGCGCGGCACTTTCCAGCACCCTGAGCGACGTCGTTCCGACCGCAACGATCCGACCGCCCCTGGCGCGGACGGCATTGAGCGCGCTGGCTGTTTCGGAGGAAATCTCTCCCCACTCGCTGTGCATGACGTGGCCGTCGGTATCATCGGCTTTCACGGGCAGAAACGTGCCCGCCCCGACATGCAGGGTCACGAAATGCCGGGAGATGCCACGCGCATCGAGCGCAGCGAACAGTTCGGGCGTGAAATGCAGCCCGGCCGTCGGCGCCGCGACAGCGCCGTCCTTCGTTGCGTAGACCGTCTGATAGGTGTCGCGATCGCGATCGTCGGGCGGGCGCTTCAACGCGATGTAGGGCGGCAGCGGCATGACGCCGACGGCGCGGATGGCTTCGTCGAGCACGTCGCCGGAAAAATCGAACGCCAGCTCGACCTCGCCCGCTTCGCCTTTGGCGGAGACCGTTGCGTCGAGCGCGCCGAGCATACAGCTCTCGCCCGAGTGGCCGAAGTGGACGCGATCACCGGCTTCGAGACGCTTCGCCGGTCGTGCGAACGCCCGCCACGCACTGTCGCCAACCTTCTTGATCAGATTGAAATCGACGTTGGCGCTCGTTTCGCCACGGATGCGAACGCCGGAGAGCGCCGCCGGTATGACGCGCGTGTCGTTGAAAACGAGCGCGTCTCCGGGATTGAGCAAGCCGGGCAAATCGCGAATGGTTTTATCAGTGAGATCGGCATCGTCGCGCGCGCAGCCGCCTTTGACGGGATGCACGACCAGAAGGCGGGCGGTATCGCGCGGCTCGGCAGGGCGCAAAGCGATGGCGCTATCGGGCAGCTCAAAATCGAAAAGATCGGTTCGCATCGCGTGCGCTTCGCTCCGCCTTGCTCAGCGTTTGCCGAAGGCGTTCGTAAGTGCGAGCACGGCCACTCCGACCCAGCTGGCGATCATCAGCGTGCCGCCGATTGGCGCCAGCATTCCGAACGAGCCGTTGCCTGTCAGTGCGTGGACGGCGATCGCGCCGCCGAAAAGCGATGCCGCCAGCAGCATCACACCGGCGACGGCGCTCCACAGACACGGACGCGCGGCGCGCAATGCCACCGAGATAATGCCGACGGCGGCGGCGGCGTGGAGCGTCAGCATCGTCGCGGCCGTTGCCAGCGCCGGGCTGTCAACGTGATGCGCAGCGATCGCCGCCAACGACACGCCCGCGGCGCCCGCCAGACCTGCCCAGGCGAGAATGAGAAAAGGCGCGCCGCACAGCGCGCCTTTCGTCGGTTCACCAGCGCCGGACATCAAGCAGCGTCCGCCGCAACGCGGACCTTGATCATCTTGTCCGGGTTGGTCGGCGGCTCGCCCTTGTTGATCTTGTCGACGTTGTCCATGCCTTCGATGACCTTGCCCCAGACGGTGTATTGCTTGTCGAGGAAGGTCGCGTCGTCGAACACGATGAAGAACTGGCTGTTGGCCGAGTTCGGATTCTGTGCGCGCGCCATCGAGCAAACGCCGCGAACGTGCGGCTCGGCATTGAATTCCGCCGGAAGGTTTTCATACGAGGAACCGCCGGTGCCGCGACCCTGCGGACAGCCCGTCTGCGCCATGAAGCCGTCGATGACGCGATGGAACACGATGCCGTCGTAGAAGCCTTCGCGCGCCAGCTTCTTGATGCGCTCGACGTGCTTCGGTGCCAGATCGGGGCGGAGTTCGATTACGACGGGACCCTTGCTCGTTTCGATGACGAGCGTGTTTTCGGGGTCTTTGTAGTCAGCCAATTTGAATTCCTTTCTCTTTTCTTCCCCTCTCCCCGTTCTCGGGGAGAGGGCCAGGGTGAGGGGCCGCCGCTTGTTCGGAGCGAGTTGCCGCCCCTCACCCCAACCCTCTCCCCATGCCGACAATGGCATGGGGAGAGGGAGTTGCTACTCCACGTAAACCTTCAGCATCTTATCGGGATCCTCGACGGTTCCAGAACCCGGCTCGCCGCGCTTGATCTTGTCGACGTTCTCCATGCCGGAAACGACCTGTCCCCAAACGGTGTATTGCCCGGTCAGACCGGCGCAGCCGTTGTCGGTGAAGCAGATGAAGAACTGGCTGTTGGCCGAGTTCGGGTCTTGCGTGCGGGCGGCACCGACGGTGCCGCGCTTATAAGGTTCCTGCGAAAATTCAGCGGGAAGATCCGGCAGCTTCGAGCCGCCCATTCCGGTGCCGGTCGGATCGCCGGTCTGCGCCATGAAGCCGTCGATCACGCGGTGGAATTTGAGACCATTGTAGAAGCCTTGCCCCGCCAACGTCTTGACGCGCTCGACGTGCTTCGGCGCCAAGTCGGGGCGCAGCTTGATGACGACCTTGCCGGTCTTGAGCTCGATGACGAGCTTGTCGCCCGCCGCTTGCGCAGGATGGCCCGCGAAGCATGTCACGGCGACGACGGACGCGAGGACGAGGGATAAAAAGCGGATCATGGCGCTCCTCAGGGATATATGGGGATGTGCAGAGGCCGGCGGCTGCCGCTCTGTCGTTGCGGCCGGCAGTGTTGCCGTTCTTATGGCGATTTGACGGCCTGATCGCAAGCCTGGGGCGGCGACTGCGCTCATCTCGTCATCCCGGCCGGAACTCGGCGCAGAGCCGGGATTCGGGGCAAATCCAGAGCATTCAAAGCTGGGCCCCGGGTCTCGCAGGAGGGCTCGCCCGGGATGACAACTGGGGCCAAGGCACCGAAATGCACGCCATAGCGCTGGCTTGCCTTGATCCCGGCCTGCGCCGGGATGACGGTTATGGGTGCCGTCGCGCGGCACTACGGCATTGCCGGCCGGCTCGACGAAGGACGGTCGTCAATGCCAAGCAAAAGAGCCAATGGCTATGGGCGCGATTTCATGCCGCGAGAGCGATGTCCTGGCTGGGGCACATGGGGCGGCATCTCGGGCGGGGGTTGCTGCATCGGGGACGCGGCTTCGAACGTCGTCACGAGGAAGCGCGGCATGTCCTGAATGATCCCGGCGGGCGAAACGAGAATGCCTTCGCGTATGAGACGCGCGAATTGCTGATCACGATGCGGACCACGGCCGATGGCGCCGCCTTTCGCGACGACGCGATGCCAGGGTGCAATCTCACGCTCGTCATCCGTCAGTGCCGAGAGCAGCAGCTGCACGAGCGCGGCGGGCTGGCCGAGTTTTTCGCCAAGCATGTCGAACGTCGTGACGCGGCCGGATGGAACGGTTCGCAGAAGTGTCAGCAGATTTTCCTTACCCGGCATGCGGGTGAGAACGCGGTGGATCATCGTGCTTTGACGGATCTGGATTTCAGCCGCTTGGCGACGTTTTTCGACACGAACGGCGAAGGATCGCCGCCCATCGACACGACGGCGCGAACGAGGTTGGCTGCGATATGGCGGACCGCCGGAGAGGCCGCGACATAGACCGTTTGAATGTCGGGCGCCATCTCGCCGTTCATGCCGGCCATTTGCATTTCGTAGTCGAAGTCCGTGCCGTCGCGCAGGCCGCGAATGATGACCGACGCGCCATGCGCGGCAGCGGCATCGACGGCGAGACCCGCGAACGTCACGACTCCGATCTTCGTCTTCGTCTCCTGCGAGATCGGGCGGATTTCATCCTCCAGCATCGCGATGCGATCGCCGGTGGTGAACATCGGGGCCTTCCCCGGATTGACGCCGATGCCGATGACGAGCTTATCGAGCAATCGCGCCGCGCGGCGGATCACGTCCGTGTGCCCAAGGGTCACGGGATCGAAAGAGCCGGAATAAAAGCCTACACGCGCCATAGTCCGCTTGTAGCGGGGCAACCGATCCGAGATCAAGTCGCGGCTGCCTGCTTCTTGGGAGAAGCCTTAAGCGGCGCGCGCCGAAAGGCCGAGACCAGCGGCAACTGTTTTGCCAGAGAAGGCTGAAAGCCGCGTCAACTGGTGAACGATCTGCCGCCGCGCAGGGCAGAAGATCGTTCATTGCCAGTGTTTTTAAGCGTCCTGCTCGGAGGGCGGCGCGGCAGCGTTTTCGCCCTGCTCCTCCTCGCCTTCCTCTTCCGTGATGCGCTCGACCGAGACGACCTTCTCGTCGGCGTCCGTCTTGAAGATGCGGACGCCCTGCGTGTTACGGCCGGCGATGCGGACGTCGTGGACCGGACAGCGGATCAACTGACCGCCGTCGGTGACGAGCATGATCTGGTCGTTTTCCTCGATCGGGAACGAGGCAAGCAAGCGGCCGTTGCGCTCATTGGCGACCATCGCGACGATGCCCTTGCCGCCACGGCCTGACGTTCGGAACTCGAACGACGAGGACCGTTTGCCGAAGCCTTTTTTCGAAACCGTCAGCACGAACTGCTCGGCCGACTGCATCGCCGCGAAGCGTTCGGGCGGAAGCGCAACATCGGCGACAGCGGTTTCCTCGGCGTCGGCATCGGCGACCGTCTCGATATCCTCGGCGTCTTCCGAGCGGCGCAAGGCGTTGGCCTGCTTGAGATAGGCAACACGCTCCTCGGCCGATGCCTCGAAGTGATTGAGGATCGCCATCGAGATGACTTCGTCGCTGCTATCGAGGCGGATACCGCGAACGCCTGTTGAATCGCGGCCCTTGAACAACCGGATCTCGTCGCCGATGAGGAAGCGGATGCACTGGCCGTCGGCGCTGGTCAGCAGCACGTCCTGATCGGGCTTGGAGATCGCGACCTGTACGATGCGGTCGCCCTCGTCGAGCTTCATCGCGATCTTGCCGTTGCGATTGATGTTCTCGAAATCGGCAAGAGCGTTGCGGCGGACGTTGCCCGAGCGCGTCGCGAAGATCAGTTCCAGGTCGCCCCAGGTGGATGAATCCTCGGGGAGCGGCAGGATCGACGTGATCGCTTCGCCTTCACTCAGCGGCAGCAGATTGACAAGAGCCTTGCCCGGCGACTGCGGGGAAGCGGCCGGCAAACGCCAGACCTTCATGCGGTAGCACATGCCGCGCGACGAGAAGAACAGCACCGGCGTATGCGTCGAGGTGACGAACAGCTGGGTGACGAAATCTTCGTCCCGCGTCGACATGCCGGAGCGGCCTTTGCCGCCGCGCCGCTGCGCACGGTAAGCCGCGAGCGGCACACGTTTGATGTAGCCCTTGTGGCTGACGGTGACGACGCAGTCCTCGCGCTGGATCAGATCCTCGTCTTCGACTTCGCCTTCGATATCGACGATTTCCGTCTTACGCGGCGTCGCGAACTCGTCCTTGATCGCGGTCAGTTCGCCTTTGACGATATCAACGACGCGGGCGCGCGACGCGAGGATGGCAAGGTATTCCTTGATCTCGGTGGCGATCTTGTTCAATTCGTCGGCGATCTCGTCGCGGCCGAGAGCGGTCAGGCGTGCGAGGCGTAGCTCAAGGATGGCCTTTGCCTGCTCTTCCGAGAGCCGGTACGTGCCGTCGGCTGATACCGTATGGCGCGGATCGGCGATCAGCTCGATCAGCGGCGTCATATCCTTCGCGGGCCAGTCGCGCGCCATCAACTGCTCTTTGGCGTCGGCGGGCGACGCAGAGGTGCGGATGAGCTTGATGACTTCGTCGATGTTGGCGACGGCAATTGCGAGACCGACGAGAACGTGAGCGCGGTTGCGGGCCTTGTTGAGAAGATGCTTGATCCGCCGCGTCACGACTTCCTGACGGAAAGCCGTGAACGCCGAGATGAAGTCCTTCAGATGCAGGCTCTCGGGACGGCCGCCGTTGATCGCCAGCATATTGGCGCCGAACGTCGTCTGCAGGTCGGAATACTTGTAGAGGTTGTTCAGAACGACATCGGCGACGGCATCGCGCTTCAGCTCGATGACGATGCGGATGCCTTCGCGGTTCGATTCATCCCAGAGATCAGAAATACCCTCGATCTTCTTGTCGCGAACGAGGTCGGCGATCTTCTCGATCAGCGTGCGCTTGTTCACCTGGTACGGAATTTCGGTGACGATGAGCGCTTCGCGGTCCTTGCGGATGTTTTCGGTCTTGACGCGCGCCCGCATGATGATCGAGCCGCGACCCTTGTGGTAGGCCGAAAGAATGCCGCCACGGCCGAGGATGAGACCCGAAGTCGGGAAGTCCGGCCCCTGAATGTACTGCATCAAATCATCGATGCCGATTTCCGGATTGTCGAGTTCGGCGATGCAAGCGTCGATGACTTCGCCCAGGTTGTGGGGCGGGATATTGGTCGCCATGCCGACGGCGATGCCGCCCGCGCCATTGACGAGCAGGTTGGGAAACTTGGCGGGCAGAACCGACGGCTCCTGGATCGTGCCGTCATAGTTGTCGCGATAATCAACCGTGTCGTTGTCGAGATCGTCGAGCAGGAAGCTCGCTACCTTCGCGAGGCGGGATTCGGTGTAGCGTTCGGCCGCGGGCGGATCGCCGTCGATCGAGCCGAAGTTGCCCTGCCCATCGACCAGCGGCACGCGCATCGAGAAGTCCTGCGCCAAGCGCACGAGCGCGTCGTAAATCGCCAGGTTGCCGTGCGGATGGTATTTGCCCATCACCTCGCCGACGATGCGCGCCGACTTGACGTACTTCTTGTTCCAATCGAGTCCGAGTTCGTTCATTGCGAACAGAATGCGGCGATGCACCGGCTTCAGACCGTCGCGCACGTCGGGCAGCGCACGGCTGATGATGACGCTCATCGCGTAGTCGAGATACGACTTCTTCATTTCATCCGAAATGGAGATGGGGCGTATGTCGCTCGGCTCGCGGCCAGCCGGTCTTTCGTCGTCGCTTCTGTCGGTCAAAGTCGGTTCTTTCCTGGAGGCAAATCGCGGCCACGGCGCAGGCTCGTGGCTGGGGCGAGAAGGTGGCTCGAAGCATAGCCGATGCGGCGGCAAAATGCTATCGGCGCGGCGACATGACGCGAAATCGCGCGGGAAAATTTATTTATTTATATCAATGCGTTACAATGCTGCTTAGAACCGGTACCGGCCACCGGCACGGCGCGCTGCGAACAGACGTTGGAGATCGTGCGTTGACGGCGCAGATTCGCGCATTTCCGGACCTCAATCGTGTCGGCGACGGAGCCTCTCGATGTGGACGTGCCTCACCTGAAAAAGGACCTGCGATATGAGCCTCAGAATTCTTGCGATCACTTTTCTGGCGCTGGCGGCAGGATCGCTTCCAGCGCTCGCGGACGACGTGTTTGTGTCCGAACAGACGCCGACGCAATATCTCGCCAGGGATCGCCTGCTCGGCGTCAACGTCCATGACGGCGACGGCAAGGTGATCGGCCATATCGAGGATCTGATCGTCGATAACGACAACAAAATCGCTGGTGTGATCATCGGCGTCGGTGGTCTTCTCGGTGTCGGGGAAAAGCAGGTCGGCGTGAACCTGCCGGCGCTCGGCATCGAGGCGACCGACAAAGGCGTCAACGTCACACTGCCGGCGGCGACGAAAGAGGCGTTGGCATCGGCTCCGGAATACAAGCGTTCCAATCCACCGAAAGGCTGGCTGCAGCGCGCCACGGAGACAGGCGCGGAAATTCGCGACAAGTCCGGCCCGGCCTATGAGAAGGCCAAGGCGGCCGCGAAGGACGCCTACGAGTCGGCAAAGGAAAAGGCCAAGCCCGCTCTCGAAAAGGCAAAGCAGGAGGCACAGGACGCACTCGATGCTGCAAAACGCGCGAGCGAGCCGAGCGACACGCCGGACGCGTCGCCGAAAAACTGAGCCGCGCAAAGCGAATTTCCATTGTTAACGGATGGAGACACGCTGGCACGGAACAGTGCCGGGGCTCTTTGCGTTCTTTTCCCGTATCCCATTGCCCCTTTTGGCAACGGGCCGTTTTGAACGCTGTATGCAGTGAGCGAGGTAATTGCGATGCCGCTATTCGGCTTTGCCTTCGGATTGGTGCTTTCAACGGTTCTTACAGCCACGGCTTTCGCAGCCGATGGCGATACGTCCGGAGAGCAGCTTTTCAATAACAACTGCCGCACCTGCCATTCCTGGAAAGAGGGCGACAATCGCCTCGGCCCCAGCCTTCACGGCATCGTCGGGCGCAAAGCCGGCTCGATCTCAGGTTATGCCTTCTCTCCCTCGATGAAGCAGGCGAACATCACCTGGGATGAGGCCACGCTCGATAAGTTCATCGCCAGTCCCGATTCCGTCGTGACCGGCAACAACATGAAGCCGTTCAACGGAATTAGCGATGCGCAGACGCGCCAGAAGATCATCGAATTTCTGAAGTCGAAGTAGCGTCGTTCCGAGCCGGCGCACGCTCGTGCGCATACCGCTGGATGGCCGGGTCAGGCCCGGCCATGGAGTGCAATGGCAGCGGCGATGATCGTTCCCTGGCGCCCTCCCCGGCGAGGGCTGGGATCGACGGCAGGGTTCCGCAAATTCTTTTTCGCGGTTTATGCGCGACCGCGGCCCACCTTCACGATCATACTTGCTGCAGCTTGTCTGGGTGCCGGCCTGCGCGGGCATGACGCCAATAGTTGGCGCCGGCGCGGAATGCTAAACCCGTCGGCCGGAGTGGGCGAGCTTTGACGCTTGGGGCGGGTGAGAGTAGACAGCTTCATTCCGTTTCGGTTACCCCTGCGGCCCGAACAATGGAGGGGTTACGTGGAAGCCGGCGGGTCGAAAGCGGTCATTCTGATCGCGCTTGGATGCAATCTGGGAATTGCAGTCGCGAAATTCGTCGCGGCGGCGTGGACGCTGTCGTCGGCGATGCTGTCGGAAGCCATTCACTCGTTGGTCGATACGGCCAATCAAGGACTTTTGCTCCTCGGCATTACGCGCGCGAAACGTCCGCCCGACGAACAGCATCCCTTCGGCTACAGCAGGGAAATCTACTTCTGGAGCTTCATCGTCGCGATGGTGCTGTTCTCGCTCGGCGCCGGCGTCGCGATCTATGAGGGCATCAACAAAATTCTCGAACCGCATCCTTTGCAGAACGTAAACGTGCTTTACGCCGTGCTCGGAGTCGCGATTGTCCTCGAAGGCTATTCGCTGCTGAAGGCGCTGCGCGAATTCAAGGCACGGCCGGAATCGCGCCATGGCTTTCTCGAAGCCTTGCGGCGATCGAAAGATCCAAGCCTTTTCGCGATCGTTCTCGAAGACATCGCGGCGATGCTCGGATTGCTAATCGCATTGGCGGGGACGCTCGTGGCGGACTTCGGCGGGTTCGAAATGGCAGACGGCATCGCATCGATTTTGATCGGTTTCGTGCTGGCGGGCGTCGCGGCCTTCATGTCAGTGGAGATCAAATCGCTGATCGTCGGTGAAGCGGCGTCCCGCGTCGTGCAAGCCGGGCTTCGCGAGATCATCGCAAGTGAGACCGGTGCAACGAAGCCGATCCGGAAAATCAACGAGATCCGCACGATGCATCTCGGCCCGCACGATGTGCTCGTAACGGCGAGTGTCGATTTTCACGACGGGGCCAGCGCCAAGACCGTGGAAGCCGTTACTGCGATCTTGCAAAACGCGATCAAGTCGCGGTTTCCGGACGTGCGGCACCTGTTCATCGAGGTGCAGGCCGAGGACACGTTCGCGCCGGCGGCTGTTACGCTGCATTAGCGCTTTTTTGATTGGCATTGCCGACTCTCCTCCGTCGAGCCGGCCGGCAATGCCGTCGTATTGCTGGCTAGTACCGGAGTGCGGGGCGCGGCCGAGGATGAGCAAGGCTCGTGGGACTGAATTCCCATCGTCATCCCCGCGAAGGCGGGGATCTGTCCAAACATCGATGTTCCGCTAAGCAGCAAACTTGGACGGATCCCGTCCTGCGCCGGGATGACGTTTTTTGCAGAATGCTTACTTAGCGGAGCGCTTAGCGGGCAACTCCGCGTCAGCGGAGTCGCCCAGCGCCAATTAAAACGGAATTTCGTCGTCGATGGCCTTGTCGAAGTTGCCCTTGCCGCCGCCGCCCGTTTTGGCGACACGGCGCGGTTCGCTTGAACCGAAGCCGCCGTCCGACCCGCCGTAGTCACCGCCGCTTTCCTGCATGCCGACCGATGAAGCTCCACGGCCGCCGCCGGCGCCATCGAGCATCGTCAACGTGGCGTTGAAGCCTTGCAGCACGACTTCAGTCGAATACTTTTCGGCGCCGCTCTGATCGGTCCACTTCCGCGTCTGCAGCGCACCTTCAATGTAGAGCTTGGCGCCCTTCTTGACGTACTGCTCGACGACCTTGCACAGCGGTTCGCTGAAAATGACGACGCGATGCCACTCGGTCCGCTCCTTGCGCTCGCCGGTCGCCTTATCGCGCCACGTCTCGCTTGTCGCCAGGCTCAGGTTGGCGATCGGCCGTCCATCCTGCGTCCGGCGGATTTCGGGGTCTTTGCCGACGTTGCCGACCAGAATGACCTTGTTGACCGAACCTGCCATTCATCCATCTCCTTAATAAATTCGGGTCTTGCCGTTGAGGCGCTCGCAGCGCCAACCAATTCGTCAGCGCCATGATCCATAAAGGCGGCGCCTAGTTTGGTTGTATCAGCCTGCCGCTCCAGAATCTCCAGCCGACATTAGAGGCTAGGCGATCGGGCTTCTGCAGATCATTTGCTGTTGTCCACGCCTTTGCAGCTCGCGATGCTCGCCTGCCCGATCCCACGTCAACGCCGAAGTTCACGTAATGTTCCAAACATAGGTACACCGCCGCAGCGAAGCAAGCGGATTCGAAAGCCGCATCATCGTCGCCCTGCAAGCGAGCGCGCAACACCATCGGGAAAGGCTCGCGACGGTGCCAATGTCCGCTTGACTGGGAAGGGCTATGGGCTAAGCGGTTGTCTCCACCACACGCGCGTGTCAGCGCGCTCGACCGGAGCGTTTCAGCCTCGATGGCTCAATATAACTGTTTGAATTGTCCGGGATACTGCTGCTCGTATCCGGTCATCGCACTCAACAAGCGCGACGTCGAACGCCTCGCCAAGCATTTCACCTTGAAATACGAGACCGCCAAGCGCCGGTTCACGCGCGAGGGCCACGGGCACAAATATCTGATGCGCCGCAAGCGCGACCAACATTACGGCCGCATCTGCCAGTTCTTCGATACGAAGGAGCGGCGCTGCACGATCTATAAGGCGCGCCCGCATGCCTGCCGCGATTATCCCGGTACGGGCCGATGCGGCTACTATGATTTCCTCATGCACGAACGCCGCTGCCAGAACGACGAGACCTTCGTCGCGATCACCAATCACAAGGATTGAGTTGGCTTTGATTGCGCCATCCGACTCCGCTGCGCGGAGCCGGCCGGATGGCGCGCGTTCTTGCCGTTCAACGAAACGTCGATACTTGGACGGATCCCCGCCTGCGCGGGGATGACGGGAGGTGCGAGGTCGTCTGCAAGTCGAAGGTAGATGTCCCTTCGCGACTTCAGATCGCGCCGTCGCGCCCGATCCGTCTGCTTAATGCGAGCGAAACGTCCGCACGCAGAGCGTTTCATGCAGACCTCAACGAAATGTCAGATGTCGTGATCGTCCGCGATGATTGGATTTCCGTACGCGGCCCCCAGCTTCCTAAAGACGCTCGATTTTCTGCGGCTGCTTTCTGGCTCCCGCGCGATTGAGGGTCGTGCGTCGCTTAACGATGCTCCGGAGGCATAACCCTCTCGAGTTCACCCACGACTAGGACGAAGGAAACGACAAATGGCCAGGAGAATTGCCGCTTCCATTATCGCACTCGCTTTCACCGCCAGCAGCGCATTGGCGCTGACGATCACCAACAAGAGCGGAAAGGAGGAGACCGTCGGTATCGACTACGGCAACAGCGAAAAAGTCGAAACCGTTGCCCCCGGAAAATCCGTCAAGATCGACGGCTGCGATGAAGAGTGCGGAGTGACCGGCATCTGGGGCTACTCATGGATGGCAAAAACCGGCGATACTCTCGTTTTTGACGAAAACGGATTGAAGCCAAGTAATTTGTAATTTCATTCATTTGTCGCTGGCGGCCGTCGCATTGCATGCCGCCAGCGGCCTTTATGCCGGCGCAGGTCCACCGCTCATCACGTGCAGTGAACGCGCTCGATCTCGAAGACGACGCACGGCTCGTCCCGGTTGCGCGCGGGTGCAAAGACGGAGCGCACGCCGACTTCCCGCATGCCGCAAGCCCGCATCAGGGTAATCGACGCGGCATTCTCCGGCTGAGCCGCCGCTTCAATCGTTGCAGAATCGAGCCTGCGAAATCCCTCGCGGATCACGGTTCCCAGAGCTTCCTTCATGTAGCCCCGCCCCTGCCAGGCTTCGCCTAACCAGTAGCCGAGGGAAGCACGCGCGCGCTCGTCCTTGTCGCGGACGAGCGCAATCCATCCAATCAGTTCGTCGTGCGTCTTGCGCGTGATCGCCAACGGAAGCGCATCACCTTCGGCACCCAAGCGCCGCATCGTGCGGATGCGCTCCACTGCCATCTTTTCCGAGAACGGACATGGCCAGTTCGCGACCCATCTGCTGATGGGCTCGGTCATCAATTGCGAAACCGGAAGAGCATCACGCAGGGAAACGCAACGCAGTTTCAGGCGCGCGGTTTCGAAGGGTTCAAACGAAGACGGTTCTTCATCCACCATCGCTGGTTTGCTCATGAATAAACCCCGCCGCATCCTCGGATGCGCGCGGGGTTAATTACCTTCGATGGTGTGCCCAGACTAAAACCGGGCATTTGAAGCGAGGCTCTGGCTCACCTTTACGGCTGCCGCCCTCGTGCGATAGATCCAAATTGTAAGTCCGACAGCTGTCGTAAGCGCGGCCATATTCTCGAGAGCGCTTGTCAAGCTGCTGACCTCGCGAACATCCATTCTCGAGGTCCCGATTTATAACCCGGTGGAGTCATCTCCTTCCTCGATTGTTTCGCCGTGTCACGCCTGCTGCTTTCTCAGCTGGCCCAAGAGCCTTACACGCTACATGCGCCATGCAGCTCACCTCTTCGCTCCGTTGCTCATCGACCCTTACGATCGAGACGCTTTCACGGAAGGACAGCGACAGCAGCACCGTCACAAATTAAATCTGTGCCTCATACGGGGTGTCGTCAAGACGTCATATCGGAAATCGCGATCACAATTTTCGCGGATGATTTCTCTGCCTTCAACTCGGACTCATTCTAGCGTGCGTTCAGCATGCGAAACGAAAAACTTATCATCCTTCGCTAAAGGGAAAAAACCGTCATGACCGAAGCCATAAACGGTAGCTGTCTCTGCCGTGGTGTCACTTTCAAGATCGACGGGAAACTCGACCCCGTTCTCGCTTGCCATCGTTCACAGTGCGCTAAAACGAGCGGAAATTTCGCAGCGATGACACGTTGCTCGGACGAGCAGCTGCGCATTCTCTCGGACGAAAGTTTGACTTGGTTTCAATCGTCCGCAGCGGTGAAGCGCGGTTTCTGCAATCGATGCGGGGGAAATTTATTCTGGAAGCAGGAGGGGAGCAGCGACACCTACATCACAGCAGGATCTCTGGATCAGCCAACAGGTCTTAAAATCAGCGAGCACATTTTCGTCGCGTCGAAATCGGACTTCTACGACATCACCGATGGCCTGCCACAGAAAGATGCGTGGTGAAGCAAGGAGTTTTTAATTGCGCCATCCGGCCGGCTCCGCGACGCGGTGTCGGATGGCGAGTGCTCCTCTCCCCTTCAACGTGAGCGTATTCTTTCTATTTAATCGGGCAAGCCTTGTCGCACGGCACGGGTTGGCTTTTCTCGACGGAGCCGCGGAAAATCGATACCGTTTCCTGCACGCACTTGCCGCCCGACTGGACGACGCGAATAACGTTATCGCCGGACTTCGCCTGGCAAAGAACGGCCATATCCTGCGCCACCTCGAATGGCTGATCCAAGGGCTGAGTGCTTTCCGCCGCGACGGCGCGCGTCACGATCAGGTCGAGCATGCTCGCGGTGCTCGATGACATCGGTTTCGGCAGCCGATCGAACGCAATCCATTCATAGTTCACCTGATTGCTCGGCCCCTTGACGCGGATCGAGATGTCACCCGTCTTGCGGCAACTGCCAACCTCGACGCGGGCGTCACCCTGCGTGACGAGCGAGCGATAATCGATCTTGCAGTCGAAATTCTTTTCCAGCAGCGCCGCCTGCGCCAGGCGATGATCGACCTGATTGAAGGGCACATCGTTTTTCCAGGCGAAGTAAAGATTGCGCGCGGTCGGAATGGCGGCCATCACCGACACCGCGAGCACGAGCAGCTTGATCAGCGATAGGCCGCGGTTCACGGGATGCGCGGGGTGCGCAAAATTGAGCAGTGACGGTGCGTCGCTCATTGGAAGTCCCCTCGTCGACGTTGTGCCCAGTCTGGTTTCCGCGACCCATAAGGTGCCGTCAAGGCCGAATGCCGCCGATTTGCTGACAGGCTTGTGAACGGCGCGTTTCTGGATGGCCGGGTCAAGCCCGGCCATGGAGTGAGGGGGACTGGCAAGAAGCGGTCAGGGTCGGCGGCCCACTTTCCCCTCCCCTCGACGGGGAGGGGCCGGGGGTGGGGTGAAGGGCCAGGCGCGATGCCGAAGGCGTTCCATCCACTTCCCCCCGAGAAAAGAGGGGCACGCGCCTCCGTAGCCGTTTAACGGGGGATTATTCGGGGTGACGATCCCAAACCCTTGAAAATCCAGCGGTCCCATATCATTTGTGAACGCTTGCTCGGGGTCGCATTGTCGGCCCCCCTGCCCTTCGGCTAGACCCTGATCCATGAAATCACCGACAAAGAAGCCCGCTCCGCGCGCCGGTTCCGAATTGATGAAGACGATTCACGTGCGCGGCGCGCGTGAACACAATTTGAAAAACGTCGATCTCGAAATCCCGCGCGACGCGCTCGTCGTGTTCACGGGACTGTCGGGCTCGGGCAAATCCTCGCTCGCCTTCGATACGATCTACGCCGAAGGCCAGCGCCGCTATGTCGAAAGCCTGTCGGCGTATGCGCGGCAGTTCCTGGAGATGATGCAGAAGCCGGACGTCGATCATATCGACGGCCTGTCGCCCGCCATTTCCATCGAGCAGAAGACGACGAGCAAGAACCCGCGCTCGACGGTCGGCACGGTGACGGAGATTTACGACTACCTGCGTCTGCTGTTCGCGCGCGTCGGCGTTCCCTACTCGCCGGCCACCGGCCTGCCGATCGAGAGCCAGACGATTTCGCAGATGGTCGATCGCGTGCTGGCGCTGCCGGACGGCACGCGGCTGTTGCTGCTGGCGCCGGTCGTGCGCGGCCGCAAAGGCGAATACCGCAAAGAGATCGCCGAGTGGCAGAAGAAAGGCTACCAGCGCGTCAAGATCAACGGCACCGTGTACGAGATCGGCGACGCGCCGAAGCTCGACAAGAAATACAAACATGACATCGACGTCGTCATCGACCGCATCGTCGTCAAGAAAGATCTCGGAACGCGGCTTGCGGATTCGTTCGAGCAGGCATTGAAGCTGGCCGATGGGCTCGCCATCGCGGAATACGTCGACAAGCCGTTGTCGAAGTCGGAGACCGAGGGCGCCAACAAATCCAAAAACGACACGCACGAACGGATCGTGTTTTCGCAGCGCTTCGCCTGCCCGGTGTCGGGATTCACGATCGACGAGATCGAGCCGCGGTTGTTCTCGTTCAACGCTCCGGCGGGCGCTTGCCCCGTGTGCGACGGGCTCGGCTCGGAACTGCGCTTCGAGCCCGATCTCGTCGTGCCGGACTCGACGCTCAGCCTTGAGAAAGGCGCGGTCTATCCGTGGGCGAAGACCGGCGTTTCGTCTCCTTATTATGAGCAGACGCTCGAAAGCCTCGCCAAGCACTACAAGGTATCGATGAAGACGCCGTGGGAGCGGCTGCCGAAGCATGTGCAGCTCGCGCTGCTCTACGGTTCGGGCGACGAAGACATCGTTTTTACCTACTGGGATGGCACGCGCCATTATTCGACGGAGAAGCCGTTCGAGGGCGTCATCGGCAACATCGCGCGCCGCTTCAAGGAAACGGACTCAGACTGGGTGCGCGACGAGCTCTCGCGCTATCAGGGCGCGCATCCGTGCGAGGCGTGCGGCGGCTATCGCCTCAAGCCGCAAGCTCTGGCCGTCAAGATCGGCGGCAAGCACATCGGCGAAGTCTGCGATCTATCGATCAAGACCGCGAACGAGTGGTTCCGCGACGTTCCGAAGACCTTCACCAAGCAGCAAACCGAGATCGCGACGCGCATCCTGAAAGAGATCCGCGACCGGCTGAAATTCCTGAACGACGTCGGCCTCACCTACCTGACGCTGTCGCGCGCCTCCGGCACGCTGTCGGGTGGGGAATCGCAGCGCATTCGCCTCGCGTCGCAAATCGGCTCGGGACTGACCGGCGTGCTCTACGTGCTCGACGAGCCGTCAATCGGCTTGCATCAACGCGACAACGACCGCCTGCTCGAAACGCTGAAGCATCTTCGCGACATCGGCAACACGGTTATCGTCGTCGAGCACGACGAAGATGCGATCATGACGGCCGATCACGTCGTCGATATCGGGCCGGGCGCGGGCATCCACGGCGGCAAGGTCATTGCGCAGGGCACGCCCGCCGACATCATGGACAATCCGGAAAGCATCACCGGCGAGTATCTGTCCGGCGTGCGCTACGTGCAAATTCCGAAGCGGCGGCGCAAGCCCGATCCGTCGCGTCTGCTGACCGTCACCGGGGCGCGCTCGAACAACCTGAAGGACGTCACGGCGTCGATCCCGGTGGGGCTGTTCACCTGCATCACCGGCGTTTCGGGCGGCGGAAAATCGACGCTGCTGATCGACACGATCTTCAAGGCGGTGGCGCGCAAGCTCAACAACGCCAAGGATCATCCGGGCGAATACGACAAGATCACCGGCATCGAGAACTTCGACAAGATCATCGACATCGATCAATCGCCGATCGGGCGCACGCCGCGCTCGAACCCGGCGACGTACACGGGCGCGTTCACGCCGATCCGCGAATGGTTCGCGGGGCTGCCGGAAGCCAAGACGCGCGGCTACGAGCCGGGGCGCTTCTCGTTCAACGTCAAGGGCGGGCGCTGCGAAGTCTGCCAGGGCGACGGCGTCATCAAGATCGAGATGCACTTCCTGCCCGACGTCTACGTGACGTGCGAGGAATGCAAGGGCAAGCGCTACAATCGCGAGACGCTCGCCGTCACGTTCAAGGAGAAGTCGATCGCCGACGTGCTCGACATGACGGTCGAGGAAGGCGCGGAGTTCTTCAAGGCCGTGCCGTCGATCCGCGACAAGCTCGAAACGCTGGCGCGCGTCGGCCTCGGCTACATCCACATCGGCCAGCAGGCGACGACGCTGTCGGGCGGCGAAGCGCAGCGCATCAAGCTGTCGAAAGAATTGTCACGGCGCGCCACGGGCCGCACGCTCTACATTCTCGACGAGCCGACGACGGGCCTGCATTTCCACGACGTCGCGAAGCTGCTCGAAGTGCTGCACGAGCTTGCCGACGCGGGCAACACCGTCGTCGTCATCGAGCACAATCTCGAAGTCATCAAGACCGCCGACTGGATCATCGACCTCGGCCCCGAAGGCGGCGACGGCGGTGGCACCATCGTCGCCGCGGGTTCGCCGGAAGATGTGGTGAAGGTGAAGGAGAGTTATACGGGGCAGTATTTGAAGCCGGTGTTGGGGCGGAGCAAGTCCGCGCCCGGCTCGACGAAGGAGAGTCGCGACACGCAGCAAAAGAGCGAGTCGTCAGGTGCCAACAAAAAGCTGAAGAAGCAGGCGGCGGAGTAACATCTAGATTGAGGGACGATTTATGCTCGCCGATTTGGATTTTGATTGGATCGTCGGTAACAAGGAATTCTGGGCCATCATCGTTGGTTTTCTTGGTACCGTTTTCACAATCCGCCAGCAAACGAGCGTCATGCAAACGCAAGTCGCGCTCGAATTTTTCCGAAGATACGCCGACATTATGAATCAAATGCCGGATCGTCTGCGACTAGCAAAGTACGGCGGTGACATCGGTAACATCGGCGCGGAAGAACGGGGCCAAATGCTGCGCTCTATGATCCAGTATGGAAATTTGTGCAGTGAAGAGTACGCGCTTTACACGCAAGGTCGCGTCCCGCGTGACATCTGGCGAATCTGGGTCGATGGGATAGCCGAAAATTTTGAATCGCCAATCTGGCGGCTACTGTGGGCTGACGTCGCCATAGAATATAGGAGCTATGAACCGTTCGCGAAATTTATGGACGAAGTAATCGCTCATGCTGCGAGTAAGTCGTCGAGAGAGGTAACGCTTCGCTCCTAAAAGTGAACGTTGGTTTTACGCGGCGCGAAGAACGTCTAGCAGTTCCTCGGAAACCCCAAGCAATGCGGGCTTAGTAACAACTCGGTCTGACCACTCATTGGTAATGGTGGTGCCATAGGCTGAAGCGCGGTCGGAAAACCCCATGCCGTGATGCTCGCAGTTGGAATTAATCCAGCCTGCCACGGCAGCAAGGTGATCTTCCGCAAAGAACTGGTCGACAGCTCGTCGCATGGCAACGAGCGTTTCAAATCCACGATAGGTGTGCTTGAGCGCAGCCACGAGCTGACGTAACTGACCCGTTGAGTAATTATCCGTGTCGGCGGCAATTCTTCGAAAGTTTATAAGCATGCGATCCAGATCTTTCACGATCTCCAGCGGATCGCCACGACGCAACAGTTCGGCACCCGCTACACGGAATGCTGGCACGAACTGCCAAATATAACGGTCCTCAGAATCATCTTCGTCGCGCTTCTCATCTTTCTTCCAGTCTGTCTTCAATTGGCGGACCGGCATCAATAAGGGCGCATTCTTCGCGGCACAATCTTGCAGGGTCGGAAAAGCCTGCGAGAACACCTCGCGCAGTTCCTGGCGCACCTCGCGCAGCGCGAGAGCGAGATCAAACCAAGGGCGAACCATTTCGCCGTGAACGATGCGAAGCACTACGGGTTTGAAATTATCAATTTGCAAAAGATAGTACTGTCTTGTCTGTTCATCTCTCCTGCGCAGGGCTGCCCGAACGTATTCGGGGCCAAGATGGGGCTTAGCACAGCAATTGCCTAAGGTGGCTTCAACACCGTCGCTGCGCCCTATATGAAAGCCCACTTTGTGCTGATGCGAGCCACATACACAGCAATAAATTTTTTCAATCGGGTACTTGGCGTGCCTATACGATCGAAAGACGTCTACGATCTTGACGTCTTTAGGCAATCGCTCATTGACGACGTTCGGAATCGCGTTGGCGTCGTCCGAGAAAAGCTCTGCGAGGAGTAACTCGGCGTCCGAGAAACGCCGCGGCAGTCGCCTTTTGTTCGCAGATTTCCTCATGGCGCGAACATACATAGACCGTAGTGATTCGGACTACCAACGCTGCTAGTTATCCCCATCTTTGATCTGAAGAGAGGTTGTGCGTCCCTCTGATACTGAGCGCGAGTCGTGTGACAGCACGGCTCGACGTCCCTTGATCGTCGTCGCCCACGAGCCGCCGGGCGCGGAGCATCGGACTCGCTGCTGCGCCTCGCAAAAAACTTATCCCCTCCCTCTCAACCTCCCGCATAATCCCCTCACCCATCCGGGCAAGGGCATCGCGCGAGGATTCTTTGATTGCGCTTCGGATGCCCACGCGCATCCGCGCTGCGGCGCTCGGGTGGGGCAGCCTCTCCGCGAGCCTTACTTGTCTGCTTCTAGCCCTTAGCGGACAGGCATCGATGGCCATGCGGTGCGCGGTGCGCCTCATAAATCGCACTGCGGAAAATATCTGTGCCGGCAACGGTCCTTTACTTGGCAACCGCCAAGCACTCGACTAGCGTTCGCGCAGATTTGTCCGCACGGGGGGTTGCAATGCAGGCTTTCAAGTTCGGCTTCGTGGCCGCGGTCATGGTGTGCGCACTTTCGGCGGCGGCTCAGGCGGCCGAATGTACGAGGGTCGCAGCCATTGGCGACAACTTCACCCACGATCTGGCGGTGCTGTTCTCCCACAACGCACTGAAGAATACGATCGCCGGGAAAGGGCTTGTACCGAAGGGGCCAGTGAAAACCACCTGCAAATCAGGGGCGATGATTGAGTGTTACTCCTCGCAGATGGCCTGCAAGGGCGGGACGCCCGCGGCCTGCTTAGGCCCCTGGCTTTGCTTCTGAACGTTAGATCTTTTTGATTGCGCCCGGCGACTCGCGTTCCGCGAGCCGGCCGCCGTGTGCATTTGCTGTTTCACCGTCCGGATGGCGCGTCGCGCGTGCCACCACCAGCTGTCATCCCGGCCGAAGCGTAGCGAAGAGCCGGGACCCAGCGGCACATGCGCACTTCAATCTGGGTCCCGGGTCTCGCAAAAGGCTCGCGCGGGATGACAATGGTGGCTGAAGTCGACCGTTGGCGCATGCCTGTTGTATCTTCCTTCGCACCTCATTCCGGCATGAACGAACCACCAAGCTCCGCGCTTTGCGGCCGGCTCGCGGAACGCGAGTCGTAAAGCGCAAACAAAAGTGTCGGAACGGGCCCAGCGAGATCGTCATAGTAAAGCGAAGCGGCTACGCAACATGTCCGTCGCGCCCTGCGGCCGGCTCCCGGAACGGGAGTCGCCGGGCGCAACCAAAAGAGGAAATCTCATGTCCAAGAACACGATTTGCGTCTGGTACGACAAGGACGCCGAGGCTGCGGCGCGCTTCTACGCCGAGACGTTTCCCGACAGCTCCGTCGGCTCCATCCACCACGCGCCGAGCGATTTCCCGTCAGGCAAAGCGGGCGACGTGATCGTCGTCAACTTCACCGTCGCGGGCATTCCGTGCATCGGGCTCAACGGCGGTCCTGCTTTCAAGCACACCCCGGCGTTCTCGTTTCAGATCGCCACCGACGACCAGGAAGAGACCGACCGCTATTGGAACGCGATCGTCGGTAACGGCGGCAAGGAGAGCGACTGCGGATGGTGTCAGGACAAGTGGGGCGTCCACTGGCAGATCTCGCCGCGTGTGCTGACCGAGGCGCTCGCCGTCGGCGGCGATGAAGGCAAGCGCGCGTTCGAAGCGATGATGACGATGAAGAAGATCGATGTCGCGGCGATTGAGAAGGCAAGACGAGGGTAGATTGATTTTTGATTGCGCCCGGCGACTCTCCTTCGTCGAGCCGGCCGCCGGGCGCGCTTGCGCACAAAAAAGCCGGACGGAAATTCCGCCCGGCTATCGTTCGTTTTTTGATTATCCGACTCCGCTTCGCGGAGCCGGCCGGATGGCGCGTCGCTCACGGGCAGAACCAGATCGGTCCGACGACGGCGCAACCGCGCGAGCGCCAGTTGTACGGACGGTGATGGTAACGATGCCAGCCGCGATAGCGGTTATGCCCACGGTAGTGATGGCGGTGTCCGCGATAGTGATGTCGCCGCGAATGATGGCGCCGTGAGTCATGGCCGCGGCCACGGTACTGTGCGAGTTGAATAGCGCTTTCGGTCTTGCTCAGGCCGGCGACGCCGCTCGTTGCGGGCGTCGCAGATGCAGCCGAGCTGCCGAAGGCCGTTCCCAAAGCCAGGAAGCTGATGAGTACGAGGCGTTTCATCCGAAGTCTCTCCTAGTTATTTCAGATTGTGTTCAGGCAGCTCGATCTCGCTGCACTCATTGCGCCGCAGACGCATCATCGCCATCTGCTGCATTAGTCATCTAACGTTCGAGCAAGGCATTTCCGCCGCAAAAAATAATAAAAAATATTCTTTCTCCGGTTCTGATTGACTTAGCCACGCCACTCTGATCGCCGGATGCACGACAAACGATAAGGCGACGAAGCCGAACTCCGCCGCCTGCGCTCTGCTTCGACTGTGCGGACTCTAATATCCGTATGGTCCGTAGACGCCGTCGCGGTCGATAAAGACGCGAATGCCGGGGCGGTAATAGCCGTCGTATCTGCGACGGCCGTAGCGGCCATAGTCATCGTTGCTGCCGTAGCGGCGCAGGAATTCGCGATCCTGGCTATTCAAGTAATATCCGGCGCGTTCTCTGGCGCGGGCGCCTTCGACGTCGCTGATCATGTCCGCGTTGGCGAGCGGCGCAACGGCCACGACCACCAACACCGCGCACGCCGCCGCAGCCCAGTTCCGTTTCATGCGCTCCACTCCTTGCGACGCAACCGCGACGCCCATGTTCTCAACGCGAGCCCGCGCGATCCGTTCCAGGATCAGCGAGCGGCAGAATATCTCACTCTCTGCCGCCGCGTGTGTAGGCAAGACCGCGAGCGCGGTTAACCGTCGGTTGATGTAAGGAGTATTGTCACTCGGGAATATCAGGCTCGACGAGCTTCGCGAGTTGCATCAGCGATTGCTGCCATCCGAGATAGCAGGCCTCGACCGGGATCACCGCCGGAATACCGGATTGCTCGATATCGACCTCCGTGCCGACCGACACGGCGCGCAGCTTGACCGTGACATGCATCGTGCCCGGCAAATTCGGATCATCGAATTTGTCGGTGTAGCGGATCAGTTCATGCGGCTTGAGTTCGACGTACTCGCCGCCGAACGAATGGCTGTTGCCCGTCGTGAAGTTCGTGAACGACATACGGAATGTGCCGCCGACCTTCGCGTCCATGTGCTCAACATGGCACGTGAAGCCGTAGGGCGGCAGCCATTTCGCCAGCGCGTCGGCATCGAGGAAGGCGCGGTAGACCTTCTCGGGCTTTGTCGCGAACACGCGATGCAGCCGGGCGGTGTTGGCGGCGCTCGCGGGCTTGGCGTCGGCCTTTTTGGATTTGTCTGACACGTTGTGCTCCTTCGGGTTTGCGCGCTGCGGTTGGTTCACGACAGTCGCATTCGTTATCAAGACGTTTGACCGCCGCCTAATCCGACATTTTTGTTTGCACACGGCGACTCCCCTGCGGGGAGCCGGCCGCCGTGCGCGGGCCGGTGTTGCTGGCCACCGTGTGCGTATGCGGTTGCTCCATCCTACACGCCTCCGCAGCACGCGCCATCCGGCCGGCTCCGCGATGCGGTGTCGGATGGCGCAATCAAAGTGAGTGGCTAATTGCGTGTCGCGGTCCATTCACCGTAGCACAGACCAGACGGCCCGGTTCCGCGCCATCTTCCGCGCGCCTCGAAGCGTCTGAACCTTCCCGTGCCATAGGCGATGCGCGGGCCCGTCACCGCTCTGATGGATGCGTTACCCGATGCGGACACGCGCCCGCTCAAGCTGATTGGATAGAAAGCATAAGAGCCGCTCGTCGCTGAAACATGCCCACGGCGGATGAACATGCCAACGGGGATCGTCCCGCAGTGCCCGCGAGTCGTCACCGCGGTCATGGTCCAAGTCCCGTCGAACCGGGAGGCAGCGTCAGCTGGTGCTGTGAGAGCGAGGAGCGCAAATGCCGAAGATAGCGCGCGGGCGCGCCGGCGATGATCGTCCATGTGAAACCTCATACCGTTTGCACAACAGGTCATCGAGACCGGCGCGCCCCCGTGAGGTTCAACCGGAATTCCGCGCCGGTCAGAACACGCGATTTATACGCCTGAGGCGATGCCCCGGCTACGGGAATTCGGCCCCGCCAATCGGCGCGACGGGTTGCCAAAAAAATTTATGCCCGGCGTTTGCATCTCCTGCATAATCCCCCTCACCACCCGCGAGGATCGCCCCACCCGTCCCCCCGAGCGTGGGTGTGAGGAGGCTGATCGCGCGTGGCAGGTCTCATTCCGGCGAGCGAGCCGCGATACGCTGGTTAATTCCGTGGGCGTCGTTTCAAATCCGTGCTTATTTGAGTTTCGTTCGTAACGCTCCGCTAAAGACTGCGCCGTCCTACTTCCCCTTTCCCATCCAGGAGGACATGCGATGCTCTCACGTCGACACTTCTGCTGCGGCGGCGCGATGGCCGCGAGCCTGCTGACCTTCGACAAAGCGTTCGCCGCCGACCAGTGCGCGGCGCCGACGCAGGAGCTGCAGGCGGCTCTCACTCCCGACGACGCGCTCGAAAAACTCAAGGCCGGAAATGAGCGGTTCGTTTCGCGCAACATGCGCAACTGCGATCTGCTCGAACAGGTGCGCGCGACGTCGAGCGGTCAGTTTCCTTCCGCCGTCATCATCGGCTGCATCGACTCGCGCGTGCCGCCCGAACTGGTGTTCGACCGGCGCATCGGCGACATTTTCAGCGCCCGCGTCGCGGGCAACATCGTCAACGACGATATCGTCGGCAGTTCCGAATTTGCGACGAAGCTCGCGGGCGCCAAGCTGATCGTGGTGCTCGGCCATAGCGAGTGCGGGGCGGTCAAAGGCGCTATCGACGGCGCCGAGCTTGGCGAGCTGACGCAGCTTCTTGCGAAAATCCATCCGGCGGTCGAAGCCTGCAAGGATGCACCCGGTGATCACACCTCGAAGAATGCCGATTTCGTTCAGCGGGTCGCGATTGCCAACGCCAAGCTGGCGGCGCAGCATCTGACCGAAACCAGCGGCGTGCTTCGTGATCTCGTCGCCGCCAAGCAGTTGAAGGTCGCCGCCGCCATGCACGACGTCGCCACCGGGCGCGTCACGTTTCTGGAGTGATGGCGACGCGCAATCTCCGTATGATTGATTTAGAAACAGAGCATAGCTTCAAGGATCTTTGGCCATGTCCCTACTTCCATTCTGGCAGCGCCTGCTGATCACGGTCGCCGCGATGCTGGTCGCGAGCTGGATCATCGGATTGATGTGGCAGTCGTTGTTCCGTTTTCCGCTGCCGAGCTACGTTGGTGGCGCGGTCGGCGGCCTCGTGGCTTTGCCGATCTGGGAACAGCTGAAGCGAATCCGGGGCAAGGACTATTAGGTCAGCTTTTGTTGGCGCACGGCGACTCCCCTCCGGGAAGCCGGCCGCCGTGCGCAGGTTTAGTTGGGGCGTGTGACTCCGCTACGCGGAGACGCGCATTGGATCTCTACTCGCGCAGGACGGAGCGGATCTGATCTTCGTATTGCTTCACCGCATCGAGCGCGCGGGCCTTCATTACGGGATCGGAGTTCTGCTGCGCCGTGAAGCCCTCGATGGCCGCGCGCGCATTGTTGACGATCTGGCCCGCCGCCCCTTGCGGATTCATCTCGCGGCTGGCGATCTTCTGCAGGAGCTGCGTAAGGATAACGCCGGTGGCCAGCGACAGCCCTGAAAGCTCGGCGATCTCGCGCTTCAGTTCCGCGATTGCCTCGTTCGTGTCCTTCGATTCCGCCATGATTTCAAACTCCGTGCAGGGCCATTGTCCGGCGGTTGCTAATACGATGGCGGCGGCCGCGCAAGATGGTGCGGTCTTTGGCGGGGGCTTTGGGGGCGCCGTGTGACGCCGCTACGCGGAGCCGGCCATACGGCGCAGGCCTGCCGTCACGCGCAAAGAAGGCCCTCCCCTCCGGGGCCCGAAAGAGAATAATCTCCGCGAAATGACTAAAATTGGAGACGCTAACCACATGCCGACCGTTCTAATCACCGGAACCTCGTCCGGCTTCGGCCTCGTGACAGCGGTGGAGCTTGCGAAGCGCGGCTGGGGCGTCATCGCGACAATGCGCGACCTGAGCAAACGCTCGGAACTCGATCGCGCGGTGACGGCAGCAAACGTCAGATCGCACGTCCACGTCGCGCAGCTCGACGTTTCCGATCCGCAATCGATCGACCGCGCAGTCGCGGCTCTCGACTTGCAGAGCCAGCCGCTGGATGCGGTCGTCCATAATGCAGGCGTTGCTGTCGGCGGCGCATTCGAAGATTTGGACGACGCTCATATCCGTCGTGTCATGGAGGTCAATTATTTTGGCGTGCTGGCCCTGACACGGAAGCTGCTGCCCGCGTTCCGTGCACAACGGCGCGGGCGCATCGTCATCATTTCGAGCGAGTCGGCGTTCGCGGGGCAACCGGCGAATTCGCCGTACTGCGCATCGAAGTGGGCCATCGAAGGCTGGGCGGAAGCGATCAGCTATGAACTCGAACCTTTCGGCATCGAGATCATCCTCATCGAGCCTGGAGCGTACAAGACGAACATTTGGGAGAGTTCGCCGCGCATCTTGCCGGAGGGCAGCGCGTATCGCCCGCTCCTGCGTCATCTGGAGGTCGCGGTCGATACGCATGTCGCAAAGGCGGCGCGCGACCCGATCGAAGTCGCCAAGGCCGTCGCCAATGCGCTTGACGCGCCGCGCCCGCGCTTTCGCTACGCCGTCGGCCCAACCGCAAAATTCATGCATTTCTCGCGCGGCAAGCTGCCGTCCAAGGTCGTACGGAAAATCTTCAGCCGCTTCTTTCGACTCGACAAAGTGCGTTGGTGACACGGATCGCGCCCGGCGGCCTGCTCAACGAAGCAGCGTTGCACGGCAAAACATGGGAGCCATTTCGATATGACGATCGATTATTTGGTCGGAGCCGGCGTACTGCTCGCGACGGCGGCAACGGATGCGGCTTACGTCATGTTCACCGCATCAGTCGTGGCGCGGCGGCCGCTGGCGGCGGCGAACTGGAGCGGCGTCTGGTACATGCTCTCGTCGTTCGCGGTCATCAGCTATACGAACAACTGGATCTATGTCGGCTTCGCGATCGTCGGCTCCTGGATCGGCGCGTACCTGACGCTCAAATACTTCCATCGTGAGCCGAGCCATCCGCCTGCACCATTGAAGCCTTCAGCCTGATCGGTATGCCACGACGAAGCCAATGTGACGGCGCGATGCACGTCCATCGAGGAGGGACTGTCATGACGGGAATTGCGGGACGCTTTTTTGCGAGCGCGTTGATCTATGCCGTTCTTGGCATGTCGCTCGGACTTGTCATGGGAATAACGCAAGATCATTCACAAATGCCGACCCATGCTCATATCCTCTTGCTCGGCTGGGTCACGTTCGCGATTTTCGGATTTTTCTACCACACCTTTCCGAACGCATCGGATAGCCGAATGGCCAGCGTCCATTTCTGGTTGGCCGAGATCGGTTTCGTCGTGCTGATTATCGGTCTCTTTTCGATTTTCGGCGGGAGAACTGAAATGGGCGAACCGTTGGCTGCCATAGGTTCCATTACCTTGCTCGCATCGATGGTGCTGTTTGCATTCATCGCATGGCCGACGGTGCGAGCTCGGCACTGAATCCGGTCTCACGACGTGTCGGCTTGACGGCGAGCAGGCAGAACCCGGCGGCGAGGATCAACAGGCTGGCGGCCTGGAACGTCGTGCCGAACGGCACGTCCTGTTCTTTCAGCATACCGCCGACATACGTCATCACGCCGCCCGCAGTGGTGCCAACGAAATTCAGCAGGCCGTACGCGGTGGCGCGATGACGGAAGTCCGTGACCGTGCAGGCAGCGGGCATCAGATTGGCGTCGAGGAAACCTTGGGACATCCCGGCGACGAGAACGCAAGCGAGTATGATCGGAATATATTCGACCGCGCCGACCATGAACAAACACGGCGCGGCAATCATAAAGCCGATGGCCGGGACGAGCGCGCGGGCGCGCTCATTTCGCAGCGACCACCAATCCGAGAGGTGACTGGCGATCAGCATTCCGGCGAACGCCGCGCCGTTGAACGCCATCGGCCCGTAAACACCTGCCCATGCGGGGCTGACACCGATCTCGGAACGGAAAAATTCCGGAAGCCAATTGCGTACCGGCCAATATGCGGCGCCGTTCAAAAGGTTCATCGCCAGGAGAAACAGAAAACCGCGCGTCGTTAGTAGTGACGCAAAGGCTCCGGCGCGCGGCAGCGATAGCGTTGCGGATTGGGCGGGACTGTCTTCGCTCGGCTCGGTCTTTTGCGGCGGCTGCGGAAAAACAATCATCAGCACGAGGGCGTAGGCGACGCCGATCGCACCCATGATCAGGAAGCCGGTGCGCCATCCGAACATTTCAGCGAATGCGCCGCCGAGACCGCCGAGAACCGATCCGACATACACGCCGCTGAGATGCAGCCCGGTGGCGCGGCTGCGTGTCGAGCCGCGATGATATTCCACGATGAGCGCCACGGCGGCGGGCATGTAGAACGCTTCGCTGACGCCGAGCATCGCACGCGCCGCCAGCATGCCCTCGAACGACGTCACGATACCGCTGACGAAGGTCGCAACCGACCAGAGAAGAAGACTAGCGATGATCACCGGGCGCTTGCCGACGCGATCGGCGACATAGCCTGCTAGCGGCGAACACAGACCATAGACCCAGAGGAATACAGACGAGAGCAAACCGAAGCGTTCGTCTCCGATTTGCAGATCGGCCTTGATGGGTCCGGGCATCGTGACGACGAGCTGGCGGTCCAGATAGTTGAGCGTCGCGACGACCCACAACAGGCCGACGATCGTCCACGCTGCTCGGCTCCAGAGCCCCGGCTTTGTCATCGTCCCCCCTCGCTTGCGGACCCCGAGTGCTTAGCGCAGGCGGTAGCAGTTTTCAAAGACGCGCGGCGTTCGCGTCACGTCATAACCGGCTAGGCACTGAACGAGATGAGACTGGTGCGGATTCTTGAACAGAATGAACGTCGAGCGACTGTCTGAATTGCTGGCGTATCCGGCGACTTCCCATCCGGATTTCAACAGCTGCTCGATAGAACCTGCCGACTCCTCGGTGGCAGGTTCGGCAATCGCCAAAGGCGCCGGGATCAACAAGGCCGCGAACAGCGCCAGGCTCCGCGCACCAAACGTTTGCGATTTCAGGAGCATTGCAACCTCCATCCTCATTCGTGGATGTTAATCCCTTCGCAGATACATGCGAGACCCGATCGGTTCGGCGAAGAGCATTCGCAACAATTGAAGATCAAGCCTGGGCCGCACCAAAAAGGCGAGAGAAGGTCCGAATCATGTGTTGCAAATCCGCATCCACAAGCGGGGGCTCAGAGTCTATCCTTCTGTGCGGGGGAACAAGTAAACCGCGATACCTGTTTAACATCGGGGTAACTGAAATTGCAGAGTATCGCAGTCGCTAATCTCAAATCGGGAGGTGAACCATCATGAAAATCGCAGTTCTCGGACTTTGCTTTGCGGCTCTCGCACTCGGCGCATGCCGCCGCGAGTCGCCTGAATATGTGCCGATGAAGCTCGGTGCTGCGACGGCAACCACGACGCAGGACGCCGGCCAGCGCTAATCAACTGGTCCAGCAATTCTGATCACTTTGCTTTTGTTCGCGTAAATCCTGATACACAGAGTGAAGCGCCGGAATTCCGGCGCTTCACCTTGCGTCAATAGTCCCGGCTTACCAGCAATCAAATCTCAGTCGTAAATATACGTGACCATGAAAGTCCGGTCGGCGACGTTGGAGCCTGCCGGCGGGATTGGATAGCTCGTCTGCCGCGCCGCGAAGACGACGCTTTGATCCAGAGACGAGTTCTTTGAGCCCGATAGCAATCGAACCTGCGACACGTTGCCGGTTTCGGTCAGGAATATGCGGATCGTGACGCGGCCCAGCACTTCTGTCAGTTGCGGCATCGTCTGCTGAAGCGCCTTGATCACGGCGCGCGCAAAGGCATCGTTGAGACCGGATCGCGTGATGCCGGGCGGACGTTGTAGACCGGCTGCACCGCCGCCGCCGAACGACGGTTGCATCAAGCTCTTCGGCGTCGAAAGATCGAGCGCGGCCATCTTCTTCTTTTTCGGCGGCGTTTTGTGAGCTGTTGATTTCTTCGTTTCGGTTTTGGGGCTCGGTTTCGGCTTCGCCGCGCTCTCCATGTTCGCCGGATTCACGTCCTGCAGCGAAAACAGATCCGGCGCGTTCTCAGTCGCCTTCGGATCCTCCGCCTTGGCGACTTTTTGCTCCGGCTTGTCGTCCGGTTTTACATCGTCAGGCTGGGGCGGCTGTTCTGCCTTGGTTGGTTGCTCCTCGGGCTTTTGCGGCGGCTCTTCCGGTTGCGGAGGCTGTGGCTGAGGTTCCTGCTTCGCCTGCTCCTGCTTGGGTTGCGGCTTGGCCGGCTGCGGCTTTTGTTCGGGAGCGGCCGGAGGTCCGGGCGGCGGCGACGGCTTGTCGGCGACCGTGCTTCGGCTCTCGAGGTCGGCTTCCGTCACCAATGAAACGCTGATTGCTTTATCCGCACCGGTTGGATCGCCCAGCCGCTTCGGCTTGCTTGCAATCGCGCCGACAAACAGCGACGCGTGCAGCACTGCCGCACACGCTAACGCAATCCAAAAATTGCGTTCACGCTTTGTGGTCCCGCTCCACTGGGCGGCACCCGCAATCGTGAGATCAGCGGTCTCAGCCATTCCCCTCGGCACTCATGCTCGCCGGATCTACCCCTCTGAAAAGTTTACCCGGTTACCCGCACGCGGACTAGAAGTGATAAGCAAACTGTCGGCAACCGCCGGTATATTGCTGTGGTTTGTTCGTAACTCTGCGCTGCGAAGTCGCGGCCAAGCAGCGAATCGCAGCGCCGCAACGGCGTCTCTGCGAGATCTTCGTTCGTCTTGCGACTCGCCGAGCGCCTCGTAAATGGGAGCCAACCGATGTCGCGCAAGCAGTCTTCTGCATCGCAAGCGCCAGAAAAAAATGGCGAAACGGCGGAAACCGGGAAAATTCGCGCCGGAATCGGCGGTTGGACGTTCGAGCCTTGGCGCGGCGTCTTTTATCCGAAAGGGCTCGTTCAAGCCCAAGAGCTGCACTATGCCAGCCGGCAGCTTCCGACCATCGAAGTCAACGGCACGTATTATAGCACGCAGAAGCCGCAGACGTTTTCGCGTTGGGCGGCTGATGCGCCTGATGGATTCGTCTTCACGCTCAAGGGACCACGCTACGCCACCAACAGGCGCGAACTCGCTGGAGCCGGCGATTCAATTTCGCGTTTTCTCGAGTCCGGGATTACCGAACTTGGCAGCAAGCTCGGCCCCCTGCTCTGGCAATTCGCGCCGACGAAAAAGTTCGACGAGGCCGATTTCGGGGCCTTCCTCGATTTGCTTCCCGACAAATTCGGAGGGCGTCCGCTTCAACATGCCGTCGAGGTGCGCCACGACTCGTTTTGCACACCGGATTTCGTCGCGCTCGCCCGCAAGAAATCGGTGGCCATCGTTTTCGCCGACCACGCGACGTATCCGGCCATCGCCGATGTTACCAGCGACTTCGTCTATGCGCGGCTGCAGACGGGGCACGACGATATTCCGACGGCTTATTCGCCGAAGGCGCTCGGCGCGTGGGCAAAGCGTGCACGCGCTTGGGCCGCGGGCGGTCTTCCCGACGACCTACCGATTGTCGATCGCGACGCGAAGCCCAAGAAGAAGCTGCGCGACACGTTCGTTTTCTTCATTCACGAGGGAAAAATACGGGCTCCAGCCGCAGCCATGGCTTTCATGAAGCGGCTGGAAGCATAGAGAACGACGAACCGGACGAGGCGCTACTTCGTCGACGACCCGTCGGTCTCATCGAGATTGAGGCACACCGAATTGATGCAATAGCGTTTGCCGCTCGCCGTCGGCCCGTCATCGAAGACGTGGCCAAGATGCGAGCCGCAACGCGTGCACGTTATTTCGGTGCGGGCCATGCCATGCGACGCATCGGAATGATATTCGACTGCGCCCGGAAGAGCGGAATCGAATGACGGCCAGCCCGTGCCTGAATCGAATTTTGTATCCGATGAGAACAGAGGATTGCCGCAGGCGGCGCATGTGAATGTGCCGTCGGCTTCGGCGTGCAGGTGTTCGCCCGTAAAGGGCGGTTCGGTGCCCTTCTCGCGCAGCACACGATACTGTTCGGGTGTCAGCCGCTTTCGCCAGCCGTCTTCGCCATTGGGGATTTCTTTTTTGTCCATGCGCATAATATCGGCTTCAAAAGCCGGTCCTTCAAGTTGCGACCGTCGCGAATTCCAGTTCCCTTCTTTGGGCGTCCGCGCCTCCTAGCGCCGATGCCGACGCCGCTTTTCCTGCGTTTGCCTCTGCAGGACAGGCTGACGGTCATAGCTGGGCGGCGTATAAACGCGCGACGGCGGATAATTTCCCGTGGGCGCGCCCCACATCCGCAGCAGGTCGGCGTCGTACTCGCTGACCAACCCGGCTCGGTAATTGGCTCGGGCATTTTCGACGTCATAAAGGGTTTGGGCCCGCGCGCCGGCGCCCGTCATGAACGCAATGGCGCTCGCGCAGCCGAATACAATCGTGAATTTCATTTCTCTGGCTCCCAGCGGCTCGTGTCGATCCGCTTTGTCGCTCGCGGGAATGACAGCAGCATCGCCCGCTTACTCCATGATAGCATCATTGACAGCATAAGTGCGAGACGGCCGATGCCTCGCCCTTGCCTCGTTGATGCGACGAATCTGTTAGATAAGGGAGATTAAATCGGGTTTGATGGCGATAACAGCCTCGCCCCATCAACGAGGGAGCGCATTTCATGTCGGACCGAACCCAACTTGCCATCGGCCGCAACTCTATTTCCGTTCCGCGCTTGACGAAGCGCGCCGTCGAAGCGGGCATCGCGACGGCGATGACGTCGCTCGTCGCGCTTTTCATTCTGGTTCTGAACAACGTGCTGACCGGTCGTGGCGGTTGGCTGAATGGTTTCAACATCTGGCTTTCGTACATGCGCCAACCGGCCATCCTGGGAACGATGATTTTGACGGCGTTCGTGACGACGATCTTCCTCGCATGGCAGCGTGACGGCGGTCTCAAGCGTTAAGAGCTAAGGCGGCCTACAATCGCGAACGTTGAAACTAGAAAGGCGAGGCCCGGGCCTCGCCTTTGTCATGATGATCGAAGGTCGACGGAGTGCGGCTGCTAGCTCTTCAGAGCCGTGTTGCACTTGCTGTAGTAACCGCCGCCTTTTTGAATCCACTTCATACCGCCGTTGCCATTGTTCGCCTTATTGGCCTTGTACTGGTCAAGGCAGGTGTGCATGCGGGCCTTGCCTGCGGACTCCTTCGAATACTTTGGATCAACGGACTTCGGAAAAACGGCGCCGGAGCTGCGGGTCGTCGCGGGCTTGCTTTCCGATTTGGTCTCTGTCGCCTCGGCGCCAGCGCATTCGGATTTGCGGAAGTCGTTCCAGGTTTTTCCATTCAAGGTGCCGGCGCTTTTGGCTGCCTGATATTTCGTGCTGCATTCCTTGGTGGTCAGTGCCGAACTCGGACCAGCCGTCACGATGGCGGCCATTCCCACTGCGGCGGCAGAAAGAAAAATGCGAGAAATCATCTATGGTCTCCTTGGACGGCGGAGGCGCTCAGGATTTCGCGTGGTTCGCGGACCTGATGCCCACGCAACGCTGGCGGGCTGGCTGGTTCTACTCCCGGCGGAACATAACGACAAAGCTATAAACTTCCAATTGTCCCGCCGAAACCCGAAAGACTTGTACTTACGAAAAAGTATACGCGTTATTCCAATTTCTAAATCCCCAACCTATGTGAGAGGCAAATTTTTTTGGGTTTTACTTCGAACTGCGAATAAAATGCGTTCGACGGATGGAATAAGCTGATGCGCACGATCAAATCGCACCTCCACGCCCTTCTTGCTTGCGCTGCCATTCTGGTCAGCACGAGCGGTGTGGCCTTGCCAGACCCCTCGCCTGACGACATCGAAGCCGCCCGAACCTCGGTCGATGAGATGACCCCCTACGATGCCGGCTCTCGTTATGGGCAGGCGCTAGGTGCGGTCGAAATTTGCCCCGGCGCGCAGACGACGACAAAGGTGCCGGCGCTCAACACGCTTTACACCGACGACAATCTGCAAACGTTCAACGCCCAGGCGAAGAAGATTTACGAAGCGTGGATCAAGCTCAAGCAGTGCACGCTGTTGGACGATCCGAGCGAATGCAAGGTCATCGTTGATGAAAGCTGTGCGGCCGCCCTCAGCGAGATCGGCTCTTCGGGAACCGTACTGCCCGGTCTGCTCGTTGGCGCTCGTCGTTAACGATGATGCCTGCCGGTTACCATCGCGGCACCGAGACCGTGAGGAAAACCCCTTCGTTCTATTGGGAAGACGCCTGAGACGGCCGCAAAGACATTGCTCGATGCGCGCTTGCCCGTTAAGGCCGAATGGCTCGGAGGGAGTTGATAATGGCGGATCTCTCGAAATTGCACATCGGGTCGACAGGATCAGCGAGCGCGCTTGTGAACGAGCAGCGGCTTGCGACGGCAGTTGGAAGCGGCGATGCGCCGGTGTTCGCCAGCCCGATGCTAATTGCTCTCATGGAGGCGGCCGCTGTCGATTGCGTCGAAGCGCACCTTCCAGATGGACATCAGAGCCTTGGTATGCATCTCGACGTAACCCATAGTTCGCCGACACCTATCGGGTTAACCGTCACGGCGACGGCGACATTGGCGTCCATCGACGGACGCAAGCTGACGTTCAAGGTTGTAGCGAACGACGGCATCGAGCAGATCGGGTCCGGACAACACACGCGGGTCGTCGTTGATACAGCCCGCTTCATGGCGCGGCTCGCCGCCAAATCGCTGCCACGGCAATGAACGAATCTTGTGGCGCTTTGGGCCTCACACGCGCGAAGTAATGTCGGCTGACATTTTCTCGGCGCAGACAGTCGGAGCATCGAATTCATGCGAGCCGTTATCGGGTTTGGCGCCGCCACACTAGCTCTCATTCTAGGCATGGGGTCGGCCTCGGCCGCCACATGCACGGCGGCCGATTTCGGCGCAGCCGTCGATCAATCGGGCGCCAGCCTGCGCGCCTTGACGCTTGCCGAGCAACCCAAACTGCAAGCGCGGCTCCGCAAATATAAGGCGGCAAAAAAGCTCAGCGATGATGCCTATGAGAACGTCGCTCTCGATGCCATTCGCGATAAAAAACTTGACGATCTGGATAAGAAAAGCAGCGAACTTTTGCTGCGCTTGGACTCGCTGGGGCGCGTTCCGGACGGCGCCCAGCCCGACTGTGCAAAGCTCGACGAGGTGAAGGCGGCGTCTGCCGAACTCACTTCGATCATCAAGCAGAAATCCGAATACATGCTGCGCCGTCTGGACGAAAAGATCGCCGAGGCCGGAGGGGCGGCGCCCACGCCGAAAGCGGAGCCTCCCGCTCAAACGGCCGAGGCATCACCCAAGCCGGCGCCCGCGAAGCGACCGCCCGTCACACAAGCACCAGCGAAGCCGCAGCCGACGCCCGGCTGGACCGCCGATACGAAACCCAACGATGCCTACACCGCACCGAACGTCGCGATGCGTGAGGGCGGCCGCGTTCAGGGTCTGCCAGCGCCCGAGGAAGACGGATACACAATCGACGAAATCCGCGATGCGACGCGCGGCTTCTTCGGCACGATCTCGACCAATCTTGCGTCCGTTATCGAGCATACATTCAAGGAAATGGGCCGTCCGACTGCCTACGTGCTCGGCACCGAAGGCGGCGGCGCTTTTCTTGCCGGGCTTCGCTTCGGCAAGGGCAAGCTCTACATGCGGTCCGAACGGGGCGTGCGGGACGTTTATTGGCACGGTCCTTCGGTCGGCACTGACCTGGGCGCATCGGGATCGCGGACTCTGTTCCTCATCTACCGGATGCACGGCACGGAAGATCTCTACCGCACGTTCACTGGCATCGACGGATCGGCTTATTTCGTCGGCGGCGTAGGTCTCACATTGCTGAAGGGCGGGCCGGTGATCATGGCACCGATCCGGTCCGGCGTCGGTATGCGGCTCGGGGCTAATCTCGGCTACGTTCGCTTCACACCGCAAGCGACGTGGAATCCGTTCTGACGGTGCGAAGCAAAAATGGCCCGGCATACGCCAGGCCATTTACACTCGTGATGCTGTTCGAAATCGGACTCAGTCGTAATTGTCATAGTCGCGCCGCGAAGCGCGCCGGTAGACATAATCACCATTTTTGCGACGATAGACTTTGACGAGCTGACCGTCGACGTAGGCGTAGCCTTTGGGAATTTTCCGCCGAGAGGGGCGATAATCATATGCGGATTCGCTGTCGCCCCAGAACCAGCTTCCCTGACGGTCGGCGTACCTTGACCTGCGATTATCGTCGTCCCGTCCCGCAATCTGGGAGCCTTTTCTCCAGTGCGGTCGCCCATACACCGACACGCGCGTTCGCGCCATGCCGTGTTGTTTGACGAGGCTGTAGAAGGTCGCTGCGTGGGACTTCGAAAGACGAATGCAACCGTGCGATGCCGGGCTTCCGAGATAGGCCGTATGAGATGTCCCGTGGATTGCGACACCACCATGAATGAATACGGCGTGAGGCATTGGAGCCATATCGTACTTGCGCGAGTACCACATCTTTTCCGTCCGCTGCGGACGGAAGGTTCCCGTCGGCGTCGCATAAGCGGCGACACCGGAGGAT